>ENA-OPYZ01000017-OPYZ01000017.1-human-gut-metagenome-genome-assembly--contig:-NODE-17-length-15671-cov-0.918747_pt1 | contig 15671 bp, 18 predicted proteins | sample MGYA00242475_ERZ504487 | MGnify/ENA primary metagenome ERZ504487 (study PRJEB26092, sample SAMD00036292) | human gut metagenome | host: Homo sapiens | study: EMG produced TPA metagenomics assembly of... | reverse complement strand
TTTCATGCTGCAAATATATATAAAGTTTACATATCAGGCAACTTTGAAAAGATAAAAATAAATTATTCCTCATTTTCCAAGTTGGTAAAGTTAAAACATTCCGTAACGATGAAGTCTTCTCCTCCGTATTCTGCCAACGCCATGAAATCGGACAGGCTGTCGCAATAGAAGAAGATGGTATCATCATGCTCTTCCGGAATGTTTTCGAGTGCTATGGAAACTTCCGTTTCTTTCATATTATCTTTCCAGATGATACGGCATAAGGCCAGTTGCGGTTCGGTATTGTAAGTCTCTGTAAACTCTTTTATATTTCTGAGATATTCCCTTCTTTACTTCAGATGTGTCGCTTATGACTACTCCGGTTTTACAGTTGTCGCACCACCCATACTGAAAAGAGTCATCTGTATAGTGGTCAAAGTCCTTTGTATTGGGATTTATCATCGCTTCACAGGTTACGTCTGTACTTCCGCATTTGCAGCATATGACATTATCTTCTTTTATATGGAAGATATTTGTCATGGCTTCCAGAATGTCGTTAAGCCATACCGGATTGGCCAGAGCCGCCTCATGGCGGCTTGTGACCTTGTAGTTTTCTCCGGTTATCTTATCATGGACTTCAAGTATGATTCCTTCTCCGACGGCAGTTACCTTGTGTACGGAACATTCGCACGGATCACCTGTCTTGTCAAACAGGATTACGAAAACCGGATTGTCATTGTCTGTCAACATTACTTCGGAAACCGAGTTTGCCTGCATCAGTGCAAGTATCCTGCCGACGATTTCATCGCACAGGTTTTCAATTCTTTTTTGGAGAATATTCATATTCAGATAAGATTTAGATGTTGGACTTCTTTTTTGTATTTCTCCAGTGAAGGCTTGTATCCCTGTTCATGGATAACGTCCTTCAGCTCTTTCAGGGTATAGGTCCGGGCTATGTCCAGTCCGTAGTCTTCCGCAAAGGCTTCTATTCCAATTAGACAATACCCCATATTGCGGTGTACCGTTTCTGCATTGATTTCCATAGAGTCATCTGTTCCTTTGGGGAGTACAGCCTGCTCCTTCAATTGACGGATCTTGTATTGCAGGCCGGAGGCGAGCCTTTCCATGTTCCTGTCATGGTAGGTCAGCCCGTCCTTGCGGATACAGTATTCCACTGTCTGCCCCATGAAAGAGTTGCGGAATATTTCGCAACCCAGTATGGTACGGATATGTTCCACCTCATAATACCGCATGGCCTGTACATCCTTCAAATCCTTTTGAATCTTCGGAATCCGGAATTGCGGGTCGTTGTCACATATTGTCTTTTCCAGCCATGTCCGGTGGAATGTGGTAATCTGTTTTCTGAACACTGTCTTGGCAGGCATATATCGGTTGGGATGGCGTGTCATGATAAGATAATATTCACTTTCATGCCATCCGCGTTTACATTTTTGTAAGGCGATGTAAGCGAGTCCTATACGGCAGTATCGGCGGCTGTCATCACGGTCTCTGATATGCTCGAAATCCGTTTCACATCCATAGAATTCGGCTGGAAGCCCTGTATATTTTTGGAATTCCATGACCCGTTCCTTGAAATACCGGATATTATCCTGGTCTTTTTGACATAACAACCTGGACATTTCAGGTGTGATGAATTCCATCCGCAGATAATGGAAGTATTGAGGCTTCTCCTTGAGAACCTTCTGGGCAAGTTTTCTGGTCTGTAGTTTCTTCGGCAGTTGAGGGAGCCAGCGCAGACTATGGCCGTATTCGGTGAAATATTCCACAAGTTCCCTGTTCCAGCGTTCCGATGGAATATCAGGGTAGAACGAATCCCTTCTGGCCAGTGCCATACAGACCTCTTTCGTCATCAGGTTCGGTTCAAGAATGAAGTTGTAACTGTTGATTTCTCTTTTTACTTCAAGTGTATGAATAAGTCTTTCCGGTGTCCGGAACCGTCTGGGAAGTTTGTTAAACAGGTTAGGTTCCAGCTCCATTGCTTTGTCAGCCATGGCATCATCCGCATGTTTGGAGAACCACTCGTAATGTCCGTATGAATCGAAAATGCCATGCAGGTTGCCTGTCTTGTGACAGATGGCCTTCCATACGGTGTCATAGTCAAGCCAGCGTGTATCCACTTCCTTGATACAGCGTATGGCCCATTCCTTGTAGTATGCTGCCTGTTTGAAACATTTAGGCATCATTTTGTCGATAGTCATGGTTGCGATACGTCCGTCATGGATCAGTTCTTTCCAAAGTCTGAAATCCTTGGCTTGTCGCGGAACGAAAGAAAGCATGACGCTTGTTTCATATAAGAACTGCTGTTCATACCTCTCTGAACAGTACCGGTAACCTCCGTTTTGCTGTACGTCACGGTAAAGGGAGTATATTGCATCACGGACTGTTCCGTTGTTCCATGAGGATGAAGGTATCAGATGCAGGTAGTGCATGAAATTCCTGTGTGCGAACAGCGATTCAAGTATGTCACTGTTCCTGTATTTTTCCGGTATGTCAGGAAAATTACTCTTTTCGGCCTTTATTGCCCTTAGACAAATCTGGCGGTTACGTTTTTCTTCAGGTATCTTCGAAAGCTGCCAGGAACGCCATCCGTAATCATCTGTTTTGAATATACTGTCAAGTATTTCAGAAGTAATATATTTCTCCGGCAGATAGTTGACCAGTTCCGGACGGTGTTCGGTCGCGGCCAGTTCAACCATTTCCATTGTGATGAATTTGTCCGGCATACATGATATAGCCGTAAGTATTCGATAAACTCCCTCGTATAATGGGTAACGTATGTTCATAATGTCGTTTATTCATTTTATCGTTCTATGATTTATTGTTACATCAATTCAACCCAAAGATGTGCGGGTTCTATAGTAATTGATATTATCCCTACTAATGGAGCGGATAAAAGGAAGTTTTTCCCCTTTGCCCCTTATTTTCCTGTGACAAATGTGATAAAGCGATATTTTTATCCCTACTTTCCCGCCATAATTGGTATAAAAGGGTATTCTTTCCCTTATTTTCCCTATTTATCGGGGATAATGAAGATAAAAACGGCACTTTATTCCCTATTTTCCCGTCTTGATTGGTATAAAACGGTAGTTTCCCGTGTTTAGGCGGGATTTATGAAGGTATCAGGAGTCTTTCTTGGGAGATTCCGGTGGCGTAACGGATAATATCTTGCCACCGGATAACAGATTGTCAGGTAATTAATTCGGCCAAGATCCATCGAGTAGTCATCGTCATAATCATGTATATGTTCAAGGAAGTAGATCAGCCACGTGCGGAAGTCAGCCCCGGCAGCCTGCAGCAGCCGAAGAACGAGTAGAGCACCGCTGCATCTTCAGCGGCATCATTATTGCCACAGAACAGGTAATTACGTCTGCCGCACGCGACAGGCCGCACTTTATTTTCTATCTCGTTATTATCCGGTCTGTAGCGACCGTCAAGATGGTATCTGGAGAGTTTGTCGAACCTTCCGTATGTATATTTTATGGCTTTTCCGATAGGACTGCCTTTCATCACTTTGGGATATTCATTGACCAGCCATTTCTCGAAGCGCACAAGTATGGGATATGCAAGACGTGTCCTAAGTTCAGCCCTCTGTTCATAGGTCAGGCGTTCATCGTCAGCCTTGCGCTCCACGTCATAAAGCAGCTGTATCTGTTCGAGCGCATAGTCGGCACGCTGCGTGTCATTCTTTCTTGCCTCCCAAAAATATCTGCGCGCATGGGCCCAGCAGCCAAGAAGGATAATGCCTTTCTTGGCGTCCAGCATCTCGTACCTTTCGTACCCGTCCGTCTGTATGGCTCCCCGGAACTTGCCGAAGAGTTTCAGCACCACCTTTCCACTTCGGGAACCCTTGTCATAGTAAAAGAACTGACGTCCGGTCATGACGCTGCGCACAAGCCAGATATAACCTTTGACCGTCTTGTGTCTCTCGTCATTCATCACGGGGATTGTCGTCTCATCCGACTGTATGTAGTCAGTCTGCATCACCAGATCCCATAATCGGAAGTACAGGGGGCTTAGCAGATCCGCCACATCCTTGAACCAGTCGTTGACCGTTGACGCGGGGAGGTGTACCCCCACACGCTTGAACTGTTCCAGTTGTCTGTGGAACGGTATGTGATCCACATATTTCCCTATCATCATGTCTGCCAGCAATGAGGCGGAGGCATAGCTCTTTGCTATCGGCATGACGGGAAGCGGGCCGGTCCTGAACTCGTCCGTCCCCTTCCGTTTGGCTGTATGGCGCACTATCCTGCGGATATAGAACTTCTCGGGCTCGTGCATAAGGATCTCGGTCACTTCCTCTCCGGGAAGGAGCGTCCACTCTTCCGGATTATACTTCGGGATATATATGGACCACCTCACGCTCAAGATTCTCCGGAAGGGATTTTCTCGCAGGATGCTGCTTCCCCGCTTTTTTACGGGCGATGATCGCTTCTCTGGTAGCCTTCAGCTCCTTTTCCGCTTCCTCTGCGGCTTCAGCCTCCCGGGGAAGCATGTCGAAGCCTTCAAAATCCAGCCAGCGGTCCTGGGCGTCAGGCTTTATGAACTTTTCCGCCTTCTTCCCGTACAACTGCCGTTCAAGATAGGATACACGTTGTTCCAGACTGTTGATTTTTGCTTCCTTTTGGGCGATTATGGCATCCTTGTCAGACAATAAAGCCTCATACGCCTCTTTGTCCGCAGCTTCAAGGGGCTGCGTGGACACCATCTCCTTCAACCGGCTGTTTTCTCTATACAGACAGTCGCATTTGTGCATGAGATCCTTTATCAGTAATTCCTTATCGGTTGGCATAATCGTTTAATTATGATGCCAAGATACTAAAAAACAGCCGGAATACGACATTGTATATGTTATAATTTGTTACAACTACAACCCATGGAAACCACTTCTTTTATAACGCCTGACCTTGCTGCCGTCCATTCCCTGGACCATCATCACAAGGTCATTCCAGAAGGTTTCAATCGCTTTAATCCGACCTTCCTCCGTATTTATGACCGGCAGATGGAAGTGCCCCTGTTCCAGTTTCATGTGGTATATCACCAGACCACCATATTCCATATGGAGGATTTTCATACAGGTACAGTTCGCATTGATAAAAATGAAAGCGTCACCGTCCCGTACATTCTTTCCCATCTGGTTGGTCACGATGCCGCTAAGCGTATAAAAGCTCTTACGCATGTCTGTCGGATACGGGTAAAGATAATATCTGTTGGATTCATTCAAAGAAAACATAGGCTAACGGTTTGAATTCAAAAATATCAGGGTTTGCAATACCTCCGGTGACAAAGGGCTGTTCAAGCGGACTGTGACGCCATTGGGATAGGAGATCTCACATAGCGGCTGGGGAATTGGCGACGGGCTGACCGGAGGGGCAGACTGAAGGGATTTCTCCTTATGGGGAAGACTGACCTGTCCCTTACTGTTTACCTTTACCGGGATAAAGCCGCCTTTGCGCAGCAGCTTGGAACGCCACGCGTAGAAACGTTTGGGACGAATACATTCATTCGAACAAAAATCTATAACTGAAAGTCCGCTCGACTTGAAACGGGCATAAATAGATTCAAAATCTTCCATGGTCCATTGATGTGACATAATGATTGAGCTTTTTTTACTTTGGCTACAAAAAGTAACATCACATTTTTTAGAATGAAAGGGGGAGTTTATCGAATACTTACATATAGCCTTTGTCATATTGATTTCTTTCATGATTCCAGTTTTTTTAGGTTTGATGACTTTTATAAGTTGTGTTTTGCGGAATACATATACCGTTTTTCCTTTTTCACTGACTCTTTTGGGAAGGCTTTTCCAGGTATCCCATCCGTTGACAATTTCCGGAGTGAATTCCAGTTTTCCCGTTTCGCCGATTACGGCAAAGGAAAGTCCTTTGTCCAGAGGGGAAGGTGTATGGTCCTTGTCGGGAACAAAGACAGAAAATTCAGGATTGCTGATTTCATAGATTTTTCCTTCATAGCCCAGAAACCATCTGCCATTTTCATACAGGTAAGTCCAGTCACCGAGCAGGAAGAACTTTTCCTTGCCTGATATTTCCTTTGCTTCGTGAATGGGATTCCCATTATTCAAAGGCCAGCAGCTTGTCTTGTTTTCATTTGATGAGAGGCTGCCTCCCAGATGGAGCAGGTTTCCCAAAGCGAGCAGTTTTCTCACCCTGTCTTCCGTACGGTAGAATGTCCTGAGTATTCTTCCGCAGTTTTCAAAATCCCCTTTTTCAAAAACGGTGATGTACCGTATTCCTTCCGGCAGGGACATTCCGATGTAAGTGTTTTCATTATTTGTCATAGTCGTATATTTTTATATGATTGTTTATGAATGGGATTCTTTGTCATTCCAAGTCTCTTGCGCGGACTGGATTATAGGGACAGGACTGTACCAGGTAATTGGTATTTCCGCCCTGAGTCTGACTGTGCTGTCTGAAACATTCGATGTCATCTTCCTCCAGTTTCAGTTTTTCTTCTGTTCTTTTGCAGGAAGTCTGCTGCCTTTTCTATGGAAGAGAAGACCGCCTTTGGCTCGAATGAACTGTATTCGTGCCATGCGTTGCAGCTGAAAAGGATATACATTTCAGCCTTTATTCTGTTACTTGCTGCCATATCTTATTATTATGGTTGATAAACGACAAAGCCCGATTCCGCTGGTGACGGAACCGGGCCTGTCGTATTCGGTTTCAGGTTCTAATTCTGGTTATATGAAAGCAGGAAATCGGCCATTGCTCCGTTCTGTGGAATCATGGCAGGAAAATCAGTCTTTCCCGGTTTATAGATTTCTGTCGCTACATTGTAGACATCCCACGCTGTAATGCGTGGCTGTTCAAGTGAGAGTTTGAGCAGTTCTTCCGTAAATACAGAAATCTGTCCCTGGTTAAGTGGATAGGTGTCCACCTGTGATGCCAGTCTTTTGTCTGCACTGTCATGGGATACACGCAGAGCCGTCAACATACCGATGATCATGTACAATTCACCGGGTGTCAACACCTTTTCCTTGAGCCTTTGGATTCGGCTTCTGTCCGCATCCATGTCACGCTCAAAATTGCGCATCCAGTCATCTACCTTCCCGAACAGTTCCTCGGTAGTCACCTTGTCCTTACCGTAGTTGGCAACGCTTCGTTCGGGTGAAAGGATACACTGGTTGTGGCAGATACGTACGCAGGGACCTATTGCCGCCTGGATACCGTCCTGATGGTAGGCTACCACGAGTGTGGTTGTCAGTTCGTCGGTATCTCCGTTCAGAATACGGATGGTGGTGAATATTCTGCGCAGTACATGTGCTTCTACCGCCTTCTCTCCATAGGTCTGTTCCACTTGCGGCAAGATGACCACTCCGGGCTGTGTCCGGTTCTTGTTCTGGGCGGCGAAGATTTCCTCCACCTCGTAGTTCAGGTTGTGACGGCGGCAGATGTCCGTCATGCGCTGGATGACCTGGTAGTGGTAGATTCCCCTTACCGGATTGCCGTAGATGTCGTTCTCCTTGTAGGTACGCTGTAGTGTTTCAAGGTCCATTACTTCGATTCCGTTGTTCTGGAAATCAAACTGTCTCTGATTGTTCAATGTTGCTAAAGCTTCCATAATTATATTTTTAAATGGTTGGTAATTATTTGTCCAATAGGTTGATGATACGGACTGCCTCTTTGAAGCGTCCGATATTTTCCGGAAGAGGATTCCTGTATTCCTCTTCCTTCATGCGTCTTATAGAAGGTATTCCCGTCAAGGGCAGAGCCTGGTTGACTTTCCATCCGTCGGTGAATGCCTTCGGCTGGAGACTGTCATGACAGATCACTTCCCCGACACATCCGTGGACGAGCATGTTGCATACGGTCATCATGCAGCAGGTCCGGCTGATGTCTTCTCCGACCAGATAGTTTCCCGGATTGTGCGCATGGTATGCCAGCAGGAGCCTTCCGCTGCCGCATGTAGGGTCTCCCATCCTCTGTCCGGTCTCTTTTTTACCTGCCGCGCACATGACCATGAGTTCACAGATATGTGACGGCGTGAAGAACTGTCCGTTTGCCTGCTGTCCCGGTTTTGAGCAGTAGGCCATGTGGAGTTCACCGAAAGCGTCGAACCAGCCCGACCTGCCGATTTGTTTCTGCATGATACGTGTCCATTCGGCTGTCATTTCCATGAACGAGGCGTTTTGCTGACGCTTGTATTTCCAGTTGCTTATTGGCGGTGCTCCCGGAGAGAAGCCGTGGATGATGAAACGCAGCAGGTCGTTGAATACGGTCTGTATTTCATAGCCGCATGAGGAGGCAAAGCCTGTGATGAGCCTGTCGAGCGGCCTGACTTCGTTGGAGATTTCATATCGTGCCATATTCCTTTATTTTATAATTGGTTATAGACTGTCGTTGATTCTGTATACTGTTACGGTATGGTTTTCATTGTCCGTGTGGATTCTGACCGGACCGTATCCCATGAATTTCATGCGGATTTGTCCGTGCTGTCCCATACCGTTCCACTGCTCACGTGATATTTCCTTAATATCCATGCGGTATCCCCAAAGTACAAGAGAGTCAGGCAGGATTCCCTTGTAGAGTCTGCCTTTCAGGATTGCGGCCAGCTCGTCCAGCTCGCTCCGGCTGTATAGCGTAAATGAAACGCTGCGGAAGGTGTATTCGCCTGTCCTTTCCCTGTCCTGGTGTTTCATGATATGATAGCGGAACCAGTTACGGGTGGTGTAACCGTCATACAACGGATTCGGTTCTCTGTATTCCCATTTCCTGACCGGAGCATCGAACCTTAGACTGCCCGTATTGCTGCGCTTCCCGAATCCCCATGTCCTGAATATGCGGATTTCAGTACCTGCGGGTTTCATGTTCCGGATATTGACCTGCGTCCAGGGACTTCCGGTGGTATCATAGGCGGCTTTTCCCATGTCATCGAAACAGAATACCGTTTCCGGTATCAGGCATATATCCGCATATTTTCCTGTTATCCGTTCTATATGAGCTTTTCCGAAATAGTCACCAGAACGTGAGACAAATTCCACGCAGTCTCCTTCTGTCGGGCACATCTGCCTGCTTCGGACATTCTCCATCAGTTCCAGCATACGGTTCACTTTCCGTACTTCCTTTTCTGTAATGGGATACCCGAAGTCACCGTTTGCCAGTTCAAGACTGTCAAGGTCATATCGTATCTTTGTATTCATCCTGTTCTCCTCCTGTTTTGTGTATAGCGTTCAACCTGTCGGGTGATCATATCACAGAATTTCTGGCCGTTTTCTTCCTCACCCCTGAAATAGGCGGCCATCATCAGCAGGTTCTTGTTGTAATAATGCACCCATTTGTCATGGAAATGTGCGCCGGGAACCTGTCCGAATGTTTCCTGAAACAGTTCCAGGGTCAGATCCTCGTCCTGTCTCCTGTTGTATTCCCATATTGCCAGAAGCAGCATGTCATTGTAATTCAGTCTCATATTGCGTTGGTATTTGAAATGGCCATTATGATGTTGCAGCAACCGATTTCCCGGACATTCTCCTTCAGCTTTCCGTTGTTTACCAGTCTGTCGTATGCCTCATGCACAAACCTGTATGCAGGCGAATCATATCCGATACCGTGCAGATGTGATGTCGTCGCCACATTTATCCGTGATGCCATCATGGAAAGTATGTCCTCTTTTCCTGCCCGGCGGTTGCTGAAAGCATCCAGTATATTCCTGTGGATGCATGTTCCGTATCTGGCACGGTAATATTCCATTTCTTCTTCATCGGTGAAGGAATACACCTCTTCCGCTATCGTATCCTTTACAAGACGGAATGTACGGCCTCCTTTTTTCAGTATGGCTGTAATCTGTGGAATATGCAGTGTTTCACAGTAGCCGCTTATTTCCATCGGATGCACGTACAGGCGTGTCTTTCCTTTTACAAGATACATGGCCTGTGATGTACAGCCGGTTATGTCCGTGTCGAATCCCTCTCCATGAAATTTCTCTTTTATTTTCCTTGTAGAATGCATCCGTTTTCTCATGGGAAAGACCTTTTCCCCATTCATATCCGCTTTCCAGACTGAAAAGCAGATGGAAGAGGGTTGTCCGCCCGGTCTTGCTTTCCCAGTAGCCGTAAAGGTCGGCCGTGCCGGATTTCGGTCCGAACCTGTATCCGTCCGGAGTATAGCTTTCCATCACTTCCAGGAGTGAGTTCATGAAATTTTCCGATTCTTCCGAATTCCACCATTCTGACGTATCGTCATCCATGGCATAAGCCGGTATATGGTTCATAACCTGCAGGTATTCCGGAGTTTCTTTCAGAATGTCCAGCATCCTTGTGACGGCTTCCTTCCTTTGTCTGATGGAGAACAGTTCCGTTCCGGTCTCCGCGTGAAGCCTGTTCTGTGTCTTCTGGTCTGTAATCATGACTTCTGATATTTATTGTTATACATTGTCTGCCTGTAAGGTACAGGCATTCTTATTTCTTGTTGTCCCTGTTGTCTGTTTGCCCGCATCCCTGCAAGGCTTGGCGGAAAAAAATACCGGAGCGAAGCGAGGATGATTTTTTTCCAGACAACCAGCCCGGCAGGGCCGCCTTGCGGGAGTTGCGCGGCAAACAGCTATTTTTGCAGCAAGAAATGAGGATGCTGTCATCATGTCTGCGGCATAAAAAAAGGGAACCCCATATTGCATGAGGCTCCCCAATACAGACTGTCGCATATATGTCAGGTATGTATGCTCCATCCGTGGAAACGTTCCATGGTGACGGCAAAGGACTCGTCCGGATTTCCATGATACAGCAGTCCTCCGACAATGCCTGTATTCCCGTCCGGATAACGTTCGCAGAATCCGAACGAATACGGCGCATGGTCGTAATAGAGTTCGATTTCGCATGGACGGTTCTCGTTCTTCTCCCATTGCTTGAGACGTTCAAGACAGTTTTCCAGTGTCTTGTCATTGATGGATTTTGCATACTGTACGACCTCGTCGTAATGCTCTTGTGAACAACAGATTTTCATATTTTTGTAGTTTTTAGTGGTTGAAATGTTTATTGTATTATCAATATAAAATATCAAGTTCGCTAATGAATACTTCAGCTTTACCGAATCCGTCACCTATAAGAATAATCAGATCATCATATTCAAGTTTTTCATTGTCATTTCTTCTATATCAGGCATTATCAGAATTTCATAAATGCCTGAAGTCTCTCCGGCAGGGTCGTGCCAGTAAACTTTTGTTCCTATTGACAGTTCTTGTATATCTATATTTTTCATTTTCTCGTTTGTTTTTCAGTCAATCCAGAAAGTACCGCAATGAGGGCATCTGCATCCGGCAGGATATTCATTCGAATACCGCACGTCACGGTGGCGTTTGTAGTTCATGTCACCGAAGGTGCATTTCCCGCTTCGGAATGTCTGCTCGTAAGCGGCTTCCTGTTTCTTGTATTCAGCCATCCGGCTTTTTCGGACAGATCCGGTAAAAGGTATCATGCCCGTTTCCCATTTTGTGGAATCACACCAGTCATTGGTCATGCCGCAGACTTCATTGGCATAGGAATAGTGTACCTGTGAATCGACAAACAGGTTCTCCCTTCGGAAAGGAAATGTGATGTCCAGCGGAATCCGTACATGATGTCCGGAACCGTTCCGGCTGTCGGCAATGGCCACCACTACATTCCCGTGGAAACGGATGCTCTTGAAATCGTTCTCAGGGTCTTTGCTGATGAGCCTGTCAAACATGGCGTTGAAGTAGATGCGCAGTTCTCCGCCGTATGTGGCATTCTCTACCAGTTCTTCAATCTTCTCGTCAAACTGCCCCTTTTTCAGATGCAGTGCGCGGCGTACCTTATGGCAGGCCATGGCGACTGATTCTCCCCGCAGTGAACAACCGGTCAGATATCCGCTGATTTCCACTCCGAGCGAATAGAAGAAATTAGTGACGGACGAGTTGCGTATCAGGTCCTTTACCGGGTCGGAATCGTTCCGGTCGTAGATAAGTTCCCTGATTTCATCTTCATGCTCTTCAAACTCTCCGGCAAGATTGTCCGCTTCCATATTCTTTCTTGTCTCCTCTAGATAGTCGTGCATGTTTGAGCTTTCCTGTTCCTCATACCATTCGTATGCCTTTTCATAGAGTTTTTCCATATTGTTGGAACGGATGCATTCCTCCTGGATGTCTTCATGTTCATCAAGGTCATCCCGATAATCCACGTAGTAGAGGCTTACATACTGTGGTATATAGTCTGTAAGTTGTAATGTCTGGTTCATGATTCCTGATTTTAAGAGTTATACAAACGAAAAAAGCCCTGCTTGTCGTGCAGGGCCTGATTCTTGTGGAACTGAAACCTTTGGAATGTCTGTTTGTATGGTATCTCCATGTCTCAAGCAGATAATCCTTGGTTCCCTTGATACTTCCGTGTACCATACATCCTTTTTCATCATACAGGTAGCAGGTGTTAAGTAGAACCGGTATGCCGTCATGCACCTTGTACATGTGCAGCTCAATATCATTCTTTATGGCGGCAGACTTTTCCTTTTCCACTTTTCTGTGTATGGCTTTTCTGACCTCGCCGATATGGGGTGAGGTATAGCCGATTATTTCCGAATGGAATGCAAACTGATATTTTTCCATAACACTTTATCCGTATTAAAATTCTGATATAAGTTCATCTTCATATACCTCCAGTTCAAGACCGCTCTCGACAATCCTGACCAGCCAGCGGCATTCCAGTCTTTCCATCAGTTCGACGGCACGGTATCCCTTATAGGGACGTCTCAGAAATACAATGTCTCCGGTTTTCATATTTGTTCCTCCTTTTTATTGTGCGTAGATTGTTTCTATCAGTTCTGCATCCGTAAGATAGCGCAGTTCCTGTGTGGAGCAGAACAGGCAGATGCCATCCAGCAGTTCATATGCCGCAGCATCCAGGTTCCGTACTCCTTCGATCAGAGATTCTTCCAGTTCCTTGCTTGAAACAAGATATATTCCGTGAATGTCTTGAACAGTTCTCAAAGGGAAACGTCTTTCCTGATAGATGATGTCCTTTATCATGTCATCCTGTGGTGGCAGTTTGGCGCTGATTGTCTTGAACTGTTCGGGTGCGAGTTCCTTCAACCTGTCAGGATTGAAGCGGAACATTCTGAATCCCTGATATTCAAATCCGGCAGGTTCTGCTATTCTGTTACTGGTCAGAAAATCATGCACATGTCTGTTGCAGTCCCGGTTGTCCACATAGGCATGGAACGGGGGAAGGGAATTGAGGTTGACGGTGATGTCCGTGTAGGATTCCCAGCATTCCGGATTCTCCTTAGACCGGGATTCAAGTCCTACATACAGATTGTCATTGTCGATATAACTGTTCAGGACGAGTCTGACCTCAATGCGTTCAGCCGGATCTGTGGCTGTTTTCCAGTATAGAGTGTTCGATTTGTTCATACTTGTATTGTTTTTATGAGGGAATACGGCAGTCATTCTACCGCATTCCCCCCGAATGTTATGATTTGATATTTATTTGTTCCTGTGCGGACTCCTTTTTCACGGTCCTCAATCTTTTTAGGAGATACAGGAAATATTCACGGTCATAGATCCGGAAAAGAAATTCCTCTGATGTCTCCTTGATGTGTCCGATGAAAGTTGCGGATTCCCTGCCGGGAGGATATTGAAAGAAATGTCCGTCGGAAACAAGGGTGAGCTTCTTTCCGGATACATGGTCTATCAGTTCGTCCGGAGTTTCGTAATGTCCTTTTCCTTTATAGAACTGATAATGGTTCCGGCGAAGACTTTTCAGGGTATTCGCCATGTCCGTCCTTGCTTGTCTGGAATCTGATTGGATGACAAGGTTGCAGATGAATACGGACTGTTTTCCGTCCAGTGAAAAATAATAGGGAATGAGTCTGGTTCCGCTGATTGTTTTGCTTGTTTCCTCTTTTGAAATCACGGCTTTCCGGTTGATGATTTCCATGTGACGGTCTATCTGACTGTCCAGTTCGGATTGCGGAGTAAGTACGGAGCGTAGGCCCTTGAAATATCTTCCTTGACGGGTAAAGCAGAAAGAGTACATATTTCCGTAATACGGTTCTCCCACAAAGAACGAGTTTTGTCTCATGCGCAAGGGTGGCAGTACATCCAGCAGGTCATAGTAGTCTTCTTCGGTGATTTCCTTGAACGGTTCGGACAGGGACTGATTGTATAGCCGCAGCTTCTTATCCATCTCAGAAGGTGTTACGGCTTTCAGATAGGGATTGTTTTCCCGTATGCGCAGTTCTTCGATTGTCTCCCCACCATAGTCATTGTGGAATCCGTCACTCATACTCGTCAGGCATGTTCCGTCGAAGTAGCGGGAATCGATTACATATTTCAATCGGTCTTTCATGTCTTATAGGTTTTGAAGGTTCAACACTCTTTTGACTGCATATACGGCATTCTGTGTAAGTTGCCGTTGCCATGCCTGGTATCTCGGCGACCATTTGAAACCGTATGATTTCAGTTCCTTGCGCCTCTGGTCATCCGGAATACTGTCAAACAGGATTTGCAGGCGGTCTGCCTCATAGTTCCATACCAGCGTTCCGCCTTCAAATTTCAGTTCACGGTTTTCCCGTTCTCTGATTTCCTGAAGTTTCAGTCTGGCCTGGCGTGCCATTTCCGGCAGTTGGAAGAAACGGTTTCGTGGAGTGATAACAGGTTTTTTGCATTGTGCATTGAAGTCTGTAATGAAGTCCACCGCTTTCTGTACGATTTCCACTTCTCCTTTTCCTGCATAGGTGCTTACCTTATTAAGGATACTGCTGACAAACAGGGCACGGCTGTATCCTGCTTGCTTTACCGGTATCAATATCATGAATGGTCTGTGCGCTGCTTGCAATGTCACGCTTCAGGCGGTTCCATGCCTCTTCCTGCTTCTGTTCTTCCGGTTTGGCAGCCTCTTTCATCCTTTCCATGGCAGCCTTGAAGCGGTTACGCCAATCATGAAATTCATCAAATCTGTTCTGGTATGCATCCAAGGCCTTGTTGTTGCGCTGGCAGTTGAATTTGGCAGGCCCTGTCACCATTGGACTGGCACATCGTGAGAGACTGCCCAGCAAGGCGGAGAACTTGCTATGGTATGCACTGACATACTCGTTCTGCTTTTCTTCCGGAATCTGTTTCAGATCCTCTACAAGTTGTTTTTCATATTGCATGATGTCTGTTTCCGCCCTTGCTTCAGGTTCGAAAGAACTCCATCTGTACGCGTTGTATGCAGCATCAAGCAGGTCTTCCAGATAGCCGGGATACAGGAATTCCACAGCTTCCCATTTTTCAAATTCAGACGGATGAAGTTCTGTTTCTCCGTCTGCCGCTTCGATTGTGTGTACATAGGAGCCCATTCCCGTACAGCGTTTACGGAAATGAAAAAAGGACGGCTTCGTCATCCGTCCCTTGTTCTCTGATTTTCTTCACTCGGTAAGCATTCTTTCTTGTCAACGTGATAACCGTCTGTTTTCCGGTCTTGTCCTTCATGAGGTCTGCTACTGTACCTTCACATACCTTCTTTCCAACTTCTTCAGTCATATTCTTTTATTTAAATTAGACATGACCGGCTCCGTGGAGCCAGTATTTCAATTTCTTACTGGCCCGGCTGTTCTTTGCCAATGACCGGTGCAAGGCTTGGCGGAAAAAAATACCGGAGCGAAGCGAGGATGATTTTTTCCAGCCAACCAGCCCGACAGGGCCGCCTTGCACAGTCAGTGCAAAGGGCG
>ENA-OPYZ01000015-OPYZ01000015.1-human-gut-metagenome-genome-assembly--contig:-NODE-15-length-16235-cov-0.682766_pt1 | contig 16235 bp, 16 predicted proteins | sample MGYA00242475_ERZ504487 | MGnify/ENA primary metagenome ERZ504487 (study PRJEB26092, sample SAMD00036292) | human gut metagenome | host: Homo sapiens | study: EMG produced TPA metagenomics assembly of... | reverse complement strand
CTTATAAGACAAAAAAACAGTCAGACAAATCCCCCTCATTTTTCAATCTATTTTGTCATTCTGAACACTATGTTATCTTTTACATCTGTTCAGAATGACAAATTATATATAATATCACAGCCATTCGGTTATCAATATCCTCTTTTCGCTTTGAATTTCAAAACCTATTTCTTATATTTGTACAAATATTTGTTTTAAGACCTTATCTGAATGAGAAAAAACCGTCTATGTAATCCTGGTTCTATGTTGTTTTATCATAAAGACTTATTCCATCAACCGTCCTTATTATCATTTTAAACAACTTTCTATTAAAGAAGGACTTCCAACCTCTATTATATCCCTATACGATGACAAAAACGGTTCATTATGGGTCGGAACCACTCAGGGAATATATCGTTTCAATGGAGAAAAAATCAAGAAATATAATCTACCGTATTTATTACGTAAAAACAGCCATTACATCAACGATATTTTCGGAGATAATGAAGAACGGATATGGGCGATCACCTCACAAGGAATCAGTTATTATGAATATGAGAAAGATTCCCTGCAAATTTTTCTGCGACATAATCAGCCGGTAAAAGCTCCATTATAACAACTGAAGGAAGCAAGCTGCTGATACCTGTAACCGACACATTGCTTGTATATGAAAAAGAATAAAACATTCCAAAGCAATCCCTTTAAAAACAACAGGAATCCATATTATCAAGATGGAGCCTTTCGACTCCACTCATTACCTGATAATAAACAATGCATGGGAAATAAAGCTATTAAATAAACATACAGGAGAAATAACTGATTCTCCATTCGGTGAATCATCCAATGCATACGATCTATATAAGGATTCCTCCGGACGTTACTGGGTTTCCTTCTACGGGCAAGGAGTAAAATGTTATAATCAGGATGGACAACTGCTGACCTCCTATAATACCCGTAATTCAAACTTGAGCAACGATATCGTTCTTGATATAACAGAATGGGATAAAGCCATTTGGCTGGCAACAGATGGCGGCGGAGTGAATATAATCTATCCGGACACTCATGATATTCAAATCTTATCAAACAAAGAAAACCGGCAATTCCCTGCCAATTCAGTCACATGCCTATGCCACAGCAACAACCACATGTGGATAGGTATGGTGCGGGAAGGCGTACTAGGAGCAGAAAAAGGTTTTATCACTACCTATACCAAAGCTGCACAAAACCCAGCCTCAGGCTTGTCCGACAAATGCCCCTTATGCCTATGGGAAGATAAAGACGGACGGATCTGGATTGGTACGGACGGAGGCGGTATCAACTGCTTTGACCCGCAAACGGAACGTTTTACCCACTATCCGCAAACATTGGGAGAAAAAATAGTATCCATTTGCCCTTTATCCGAAACCGAACTGCTAGCATCCAGTTTTTCAAAAGGAATCTTCCGCTTCAATAAAAAAGACAGGAAACTACCAGCGCTTCTCCCTTCCGGACAAAGATGCAGAAGCAAAGCTGGCAAGCTCCAGTGCACCCACCAATATACGAGTTAATGATCGGAACGAAATAGAACTATACGGTAATGCTTTTTACCGATATATTCCCGGAAGCCAACAACTTATTCCCATCCACTTCAAGAACAAACAATTACAATATTCCTGGATCTATATTGGAAAATACCGTACTTATCCATTTTTTTCATGACCGAAACAATGTATTCCAATACAACAAAGAGAAAAACGAATACGAAACCATAGCTTATGAGAAAAATAACCAGATATTAGCTGCAAGCATTGATTCTTTAGGGACTCTATGGATAGCCGAACCTAATGGAGTCACCAGAATTCACCTGCCCTCAAACCGTAAAGAGCCATTAAAGCTACCCGATGGAAATGACGTAATCACTTCTTTAGTCATTGACCATGAAGGCATCGTATGGATGGGGTCATTGGGAATCATATACGCTTATAATCCACATAAAAATCATTTTGTCATCTACAATGAGATGGACGGCATATTACCTAACGACTTTTTAGCCAAACCTGCATTGGTGGCAAGTGACGGCAACATATACATGGGTGGCTCCGAGGGATTGGTACGAATCAACAAAGCTTTAAAACCAGCTTCGGCTCCACCTCCCATCACACTTAAGTTGCAAGAAATAGCATTGAACGGCACAACAGTTCACTTCATCCCCCCGATCAACTATGGAAATTCCTTATAATTTCTCCTCCCTAAAAATACATACACAACTGGAAGGGGGGAAATGTATTTCACAAGCGCATCTACCGGTTCCGTATAAAAGGGCTGAACACAGAATACACAGAAACATCCCGTCCCCATCTTGTTTTACATACCATTTCTCCGGGCGACTATAAAATAACGGTTCAATGTACACAGAACGATGGTAGCTGGAGTCCTGAATTCACTTTGCTGAAATTCACTGTCCTTCCTCCGTGGTGGCAACAATCCTGGTTCATCCTATTATGTGCGGCCATCATCATTCTTTTCATTATCTATATCATAAAAGCTCACGACCGTCAACTGAAACGGAAATACAAGGAACAGGAACGTACCATCTACAAGGAAAAAGTGAAAGCTTTGATCAATATCAACCATGAACTGCGTACCCCTTTAACCTTAATTTATACACCGTTGAAACAACTTACAAACAGCAAACAAATCCCCTATGAACTCCGTGGCAAACTATATGGTGCGTTCAAGCAAGCACGACAAATGAAAAACATCATTGACATGATTCTGAATATGCGCAAGATGGAAGTAGAGAAAAATATCCTGCGCATGTCTTCCACGCCCTTCAACGAATGGTTGCAAAGTATCCTAAATGATTTCAAGGATGAACTTTCGTTACGTAATATCTCATTGGCATTTACTCCTGACACTACCATAGAAACTATGTATTTTGACCGCAGTCAATGTGAAATCGTCGTTAACAACCTATTGACAAATGCCTATAAATTCAGCGAAGAAAATTCTACTGTCACTGTTTCCACTTACCTCGAAGGTAATGGAAGCCGTGTACGGGTAACTATAAAAGATGAGGGAATAGGTCTTCAAGAAGAAGATATAGCCAATTTATTCACTCGCTTCTATCAGGGTAAACATAGCTTTCAAGGTAACGGAATCGGCTTGTCATACGCCAAGCAACTGGTAGAAATGCACGGAGGCATCATCGGAGCCCAAAATAATGAAACCAAAGGAGCGACTTTCTTTTTCACATTACCGTATAGACAGGAAGCCGCCGACATTCAATCTACACCTCAAACCTATTTGAATGATGCATTGCATCTATCAGCCGACATCGATTACAAACAACCTCAACAAGACAGCATAGAGAAATTTCATTCTATTCTAATAGTGGAAGATGATCGCGACTTATGTAATTACCTGATTTGCAACCTACAAGTTCTGTTTGAAGAAGTGTATGAAGCTCATGATGGCATGGAAGCTCTTCCTATCCTTACGTCACAACGCCCCCAAATTGTATTAAGTGATGTCAAAATGCCCCGCATGAACGGATTTGAACTATGCCGCTATATCAAACAAAAACCAGACTTAAACTATATGCCTGTGATACTGCTTACTTCCTGTGTCGATGACGCCAGTATAGAAGAAGGATACAAAACAGGAGCAGAAGCCTATATAACCAAACCGTTTGACATGGATTTACTTTCTATCCAGATACAGAATATCATGCATAATCACAACATCGTGAAAAAGCACTATGCCACCATAGATATCCCTATACCCAAACAAGAAAATCTGAATCACATCAATGAGCAGCTGATGCTTCAATTCAGCCGCATTGTCAATGAAAATATCAGCAATGTGGATATGGATGTCAATTTCATAGCAAAGCAAATGGGAATGAGCCGTGCGTCACTCTACAACAAGACTAAAGGAATGATGGATATAGGCATCAGTGAATACATCATAAAATGCCGTTTGGAATATGCCCGTAAATTACTAGATGCCACCACACTGTCCATAAGCGAAGTAGCAGAACAGTCAGGATTCAAGCATTCACGCAATTTCAGCACTGTATTCAAAAATGCAATGGGAATGAGTCCGTCCGATTATAGAAAAAAAGATTCCCGACCTTCTTGAAAACAGAAAGACCGGGAATACTTCATGCTATGTTAAATTTAGGTCAGATTAGGTTGTCAATCCTTGTAAATGTTACGAATAGGGTCATCATACTGAACTTGGAGACGTAATAATTCCGTCTTCAATTCTTTAACCAACTCTTCCGTTCCAGGTTGTCCGTAGATATTATGCATCTCCATAGGATCTTCCTGTAAATCATATAGTTCCCAACAGTCTATGTCATTATAAAAAATGCATCAATTTATAACGTTCTGTACGTACACCATAATGGCGGCGGACAGCATGTTCAGCCGGGTATTCATAAAAATGATAATACAATGATTTACGCCAGTCAGGCACTTTCTCCCCCCTTCAGCAAAGGCAAGAAAGAAACTCCATGCATATCTGCCGGTACCTCCACCCCTGCAAGGTCCAATATAGTAGGACCATAATCAATATTTTGCACCATCTCATCAACATCACCTTTCTTTCCTCCCGGCAAACGGACCAGCAAGGGGGTACGGAAAGACTCTTCGTACATGAAACGCTTGTCAAACCAACCATGTTCTCCCATATAGAATCCCTGGTCGGAAGTATAGACAATCATCGTATTTTCCATCAATCCGTTCTCTTCCAAATACTTCAAAACACGCCCCACATTACGGTCTATGGAATGGATAACCCGCATATAATCATGCATATATTGCTGATATTTCCACTCAGCCAAAGCCTTACCCGTTAACTTATCCTGTTTGAATTTGGCAATGATAGGATCATAATGCTTGTCCCAAACAGCCTTCTGTTCCGGATTCAGAGCATTATACATATTTCTGCCCGCTTCTTCCAGTCCCGTTGTGGTATGGATCTCATTCTCCTTGTCCGCCATCTTCAGGTCATACACCAAATCCATATCCTTTATAATGCTCATTTCCTGCTTGGATGCAGGAATTCTGCCTTCATATTTTATCATAGAAGTTCTCTGGCATCGGATAAGTTACATCATCATACAAGTCAAGGTCACAAAGATCAGGCATCCAGGTACGATGAGGCGCCTTATGATGAATAAAAAGACAGAATGGTTTACTCTTGTCCCGGATGCTGTCCATCCAATTTATTGCCAAATCTGTCACAATATTGGTAGCATAGCCTTCCCGTTGTACCCGTTCGCCATTTTTAATAAATTTCGGATTATAATAATCCCCTTGTCCTATCAGGATGTCCCAATAATTAAATCCGGTAGGTTCAGATACCAGATGCCATTTACCGATCATAGCAGTCTGATAGCCATTAGCCTGAAGCAGTTTCGGGAAAGTCTGCTGGTTACCGTCAAATGTGGTGGTATTATCCGTAAATCCATTGGCATGACTATGTTTACCGGTCAGCATACAGGCACGGCTGGGACCACTCAGGGAGTTTGCCACAAAACTATTTGTGAAACGGACCCCTTCATTGGCTATCCGGTCAATATTGGGCGTCTGCATATAACGTTGGTCATAGGCACTGATCGTCTGATAAGAATGGTCGTCACACATGATATAGACTACATTCATCGTTTTTTTTTACCTCTTCAGATTTCTTTTCTTTGCAGGAAGACAGCGATGACAACACCACTGCTCCCGTCAAAGAATATAATAACACAGGTGTTACTCTACTCATATCTTTTTTTATTAACATAATTCCTACCATCCAGGATTTTGTTCCCACATACCACCGGTCAAATCTCCTAACATACGTGTCTGAATGGGTAACAGATAGTCACGGTTGACATTAAATTTCCAACCCGATTCATATCCTGCGGGATTCGTAGGTATAATATAGCGCAACGGATCCCCCGGGCTTGCCTGTCAGGAAAAGATTATTTCCCGAAGCTTGATCATAAATTAACTTATCACCATATACAGGATGGTTCTCAAGATTACTTCCCACAAAGAGCGCACCTTTCGGCCATTTGCCCACTATTAATTCGTCCGCAGCAGCCCAGCGCATGATATCTTCCTGACGGCGTCCTTCACAGGCTTTTTCAACCCGGCGTTCACGACGTACAGCCTGAATATACTTATCAAGATTGCGGAAACCATAATCAGCTTCCTGATTATACTCCCTGTCAAAATCCACCGGAGGCATACCTACACGGTCACGTAAAGGTTGCAAGGCATCAATAATTTTCTGCGCATTCCCCACACCATCCAGTTCAGCCAGAGCTTCTGCATAATTCAGCAGGATATCTGCATAACGGAACTGAATAGCCGGTGTGGCTCCCTTGAACTCGGCATCCAGACTGCCCGTATAATCAATTTGCACATGTTTTAATAAAGAATAACCAGTCATATTCTGATTATAGGATGAAGTACCAATCAATGGCGGTACAACATAATAAGGAGCCTTGTCATCCGGACGTAATTGCTGCCCCGGCATACAAACAGTCTGTGACAAACGCGGATCACGCAAAGTCGGCTGCAATTCATTCCCGAACACCTTTTTCGCTTCAATCCGCTCATCACCAACAAACGGTTTACCATCAATTGTCAGATAATCATCCACTAATGAAGCCGTAACACCTACACTCCCTCCTCCTTGATTTAAGTAACGGTTTACATTATTACCAATCTGATCTCCATCATACTGTTTATACCAAAGTACTTCCGGATTACCCGATAAATCTGTAGTCTGAAACATCTGACGATAATCATCCAATTTGTTACCAGTATTATAAATGGCCCATACGCCACGATCCATCACTTCTTTTGCAGCTGCAACAGCCTGATTAAAATAATCGCGAATTTTTTCATCGGTCACCGTAGAATCAAAAAAACTTTATCATTTTTTCGCTTTATGGTATTTTTCCCAAGTTCCTTCAAACAAGGCCACTTCACTTTTCAAAGCACGCGCCACATCTTTATGAATCCGCATGGTAGCACTATTGTTCTGAGTATTGAGATACATCACCGCTTTATCCAGATCAGCCAAAATACTGTCGGCAATAATCGTGCGGTTAGCACGAGGCAATTTCATTTCTTCCATATTAGGATCAAGCGGAGTGTTCACCCACGTCAGGCGCCCATAGCTGATAAACATCTGATAATAATACCATGCGCGGAAATAATAAGCCTCACCCACATACTGATTATAATCAGCAGATCCTTTTTCCACACAATTATCTAAATTACACAGCATAAAATTTAAATTACGGATAGCTGTATAATTTTGCAGTTTGACCGCACTACTCAATGTCGTTTCACCTGCCAAACGGGTACTAACCGAACTGGAAGCCATATTATCACTATGTGTATCTGCCCCGGCAATATATTGTCCACCACCGGCATCAAAACCTTGCGCACGCATTCCATCACCAAAGCTGACATAGTCATATTTATAATTACCTGTCTGATAGAATTGATCCAGATAATTTCTCATTTCCCCCGTACTTGCAAAAGGAATCGTCGTAGACAATACCCCTTCAGGCATCTTATCCAAATCATAGCAACCGGTAAGACCTAACATCAAAACCAGACCCAAAAATATATTTCTTTTCTTCATAATATTCATCAAATTATAAGTTAACAACTAGACCAAAAAGATATCACCTTGTTCATAGGATAGTTCTTTCCACCTTCAGCCGTGTAATCATTCTTGGTAAAGATAGCTTCCGGGTCAAACATTCCTTTCAAAGTGGTAAAAGTCAACAAATTCTCACCAGAGAAAAACACCTGCACTTTCTGTAAACCTACCTTTTTTGTCCATACGGCAGGGATATCATAACTCACTGTCAGATTTTTCAGACGACAATAAGCACCACTCTGGAGATAACGGTCACTAAGCGTCATTGTCTTATTACGGAAAGGAACCACTCCTCCTGCTGTATGAATATAAGGTTTTGGATAATAAGCCCCTGTATTTGTCTCACTCCAATAATCCAAATGCTCTTTAAACACCGTCACCTGCGCATAAGGTCCGCTTCCCCCAAAAAATAAGCTCCCGTACCAGGATCCCAGTCCCGCTTAGCGACCCCTTGGAACATAGCGCTTACGGTTACACCTTTCCAGCTAATTGAACCGTTAATGGTATATTGATAACGAGGAGTGGTATTACCGATTACTGTCATATCACCCATATCATCCAAGGTATTAAGCCCATTATTGATTTTCTTATCCCCATTCAGGTCACGATATTTTACATCTCCCGGCGTCCAAGGTTTACCGCTTATAAAAGACAAATCATAGGTATTATTATACTCATCCGCCTCTGCCTGAGTCTGGATCAGTCCGTCCGCCCGATATCCCCAAATTTCACCAGCTTTCTTTCCTTTATACCAATTATCTTTAGGATTTGTTCTAGTCCCTTCATATTCAGTTACTTCAGCAGTAGCATCCGAAAGAGAACCGCCTATGCTATAGTCAATATCCTTTCCAATTTTTCCACGATAACTCAGCACCAATTCCCAACCACGGTTACGCATACGGGCATTATTGGTTTTAGGAGCGTCTGCACCAAAGAAATCCGGGAAATCCACCGTAGGTCCTAACATATCCTTCGTATCACGTTGAAAAACAATCAAAAAGAACCGGTCAACGAATTACCAAAGAAACCGAAATCCAAACCTATATTCTTACTCTCCACTTTTTCCCAAGTCGTATTCGGGTTGACTACGGCAGGGGCCTTAGTAAAGATGTGGCGTCCATCAGAGAATATATAAATTTCCCAATTTATCATTCAAATCCATAGTAGCGGCAAAAAGTATAAAGGGCCGCACCCGCCTGATTACCCAGTAATCCGTAAGAAGCACGAAGTTTCAAGTTGGAAACTACATCGGCTATTGGCATCATAAACTGTTCCCGGGTAATATTCCATCCTAAAGATGCAGATGGAAAGAAGCCCCAACGATTACCTTTGGCAAAACGTGACGATCCATCATATCGTCCATTCAATTCAAGAAGATAACGTCCGTCATAATCATAATTCACACGTCCGAAAAAAGCCACGGGTTGCCCGCCATTACGAGTATCGACTACCGTCTTATCACCGGTTCCCATACCTACATTAGGATTTGAAGTTGAATAAAGTCCGGTAATCGAGTTCTTCATATAACTATAGTCATTATTTTCTTCCTGATAACCTGCCATTACGGTAAAATTATGCTTGTCTCCCAAAGTAAAGAGATAATTCGAATATAAATTTATAGATTGGTAGCGAGTATGCGCATAATAACGGGTAAACTTGCCATCGGGTGATACACCCAACTCATCACGCACACCTTTTGAAGTACTCACCCCGTCAGCCCCATAAATTAACGGGCTCACGTTCAATGCCTCATATTCCAAATCCATCAATTTATATGTATAATCAAAAAAGATAAACCAGTTTTTCACAGGTTGGATATCTAAACCTGCCGTTAAACTAAAACGGTCACGTTGAGTATTTGTATACGTACCACTCTGCAAATAAGGAATCATAGTCAGTTCTGTAAAATGCCCATTCGGATCAATAGGAGCAACTGTAGGACGGAAACGTGCTAATGAATGATAAAAGCCTTCACTAAGCCCTCCGTCACCAAAAGGAGTATCCTCATCGGAATGCATAAAACTTCGTATTTTACTTTTACCTTCATCCAATCGGTAATCTGAGAAGAAATATTAGCGGCAAAATTATAACGGCTGAAATCCATATCGGCATAACGGAGAATACCATCTTCCGAATAATAACCACCAGAAATATAATATTGTGCTTTTTTGCCACCCCCACTCAAGCTAAGATTATGATTTTGCTTGAATGCCCAATCCTTATAATGCAAATCGAAATAATTAGTATTTCCTACTCCTAATTCTGAATTTTCGAATGCCGGGTTCATATTAGAATTTTTAGGAAGCTCGAACCAAGGATCCACACTACTGGGATCTTTAATATATTGCTGTAATAACCCCATTTTTTCCTCACTATACAAACGAGGAGAACCTGCATTAATACATCCGGCATTCCAATACTGAGCAAATTCATAGGAATCAACCATATCAGGCAATACAGTCGGCGTACTCCAACCTACGTTTCCTTGGTAATTTACACGCATTTTACCTTCCTCACCTTTCTTGGTAGTGACCAAAATGACACCATACGCCGCACGTGCACCATAAATGGCACAAGCAGCAGCATCTTTCAATACAGAAATACTTTCAATATCATTCGGATTCACGTCCGAGAGACTCATTTCCACTCCATCAACCAAAATATAAGGATTCGCATTATTATCCAGATTGCCTTGTCCGCGCAAAGTCAATGTACCACTAGCTCCCGGACGGCCCGTATTTGAGTTGCTCACCAACAACCCCGGAACCATCCCTTGCAAACTCTGTGTGGCATCAGCTACCGGACGACGTTCCAATGCATCTCCTTTCACTGAAGACACAGATCCGGTAAGATTCACTTTTTTCTGTACGCCATAACCTATTACAACAACTTCATCCAACGTTTCGGTATCCTCAGCCAATACAACACTGAAACTAGTCCTCCCATTGATTGGAAGAGTTTGCGTAGCATAACCAATATAAGACACGACTAGATTTCCTTTGGATGGAACATTGGAAAGCATAAAATTACCATCCAAATCGGTTATCGTACCGTTTGAGGTTCCTTCAATTAAAACACTGGCCCCAATTACAGGCTCCTGACTGTTTTTGTCAATTACCTTACCACTGATGGATAAGGATTGAGCTGTCACCATCGGCGAGAACAAAAAACAGAATAGCTGTCACCAATCCAAGGACTGAAAGCAGTTTCATTTTTTTTATTCATAATAAAAGAATTTAAGGATTAATTAGATTAAAAACTGTTGCAAATATAGGCGTTCCCATTCCGCCAGCACCTCTTTATTTGTCTAATTAATATCTGTATTTGTCTAGAAATCCCCTATTATCCAGCCTTTAAACAAAATAAGACCTGAAGATCTCCGGATACCGGAAGACATTCAGGTCTTATTTTTATATGTTAAAAAGAAGTTACTCTGCCACCATACTCATCGCTATTCCTTTTTCCAAACCACGAAGCTCGGCAAGGCCACGCATACGTCCCAAACAAGAATAGCCCGGATTTGTTTTCTTGTTCAAATCATCTATCATCTGATGACCATGATCCGGACGCATAGGAATAGATATTCCACGACGTTGCTGCACTTTCAACAGGTTCTTAACTACATGATACATGTCCACATCACCCTCCAGATGATTCGCCTCATAAAAGTTCCCTTCAGCATCACGTTGGGTACTGCGCAAATGAACAAAATTGATACGGTCTCCCCAACGTTCCATGATACCCGGCAAATCATTCTGTGCAGATACGCCAAATGAGCCACAGCACAGACAAAGTCCGTTTGACGGATTAGGTACAGCTTCCACCAACAGCTTGAAATCCGCCTCCGTACTCATAATGCGCGGCAAGCCCAGAATAGACATAGGCGGATCGTCCGGATGAATAACGAGCTTTACTCCCACTTCATCGGCTACCGGACAAATTTCTTTCAAGAAGAAAATCAAGTTATTGCGGAGTTTGTCCGCATCAATATCCTTGTAACGGTCCAGTTCATTTTGGAATTGCTCCAATGTAAAACTTTCCTCCGAACCGGGCAATCCTGCAATCATATTTCGTGTCAGACGATGAATTTCTTCCTCATCCATTTGTGCCAGACGCGCTTTTGCCTTTTCTATCTCTTCGGCCGAGTATTCCTTTTCGGCTCCCGGACGTTTCAAGATGAACAGATCGAACGCTACAAAAGCAGCCCGCTCAAAACGCAATGCCTTGGAACCATCGGGCAACGTATATGCCAGGTCCGTACGGGTCCAATCCAATACAGGCATGAAATTATAAGTCACAATATAGATACCACATGCTGCCAGATTACGCAAACTCTGTTTATAGTTCTCGATATATCTCAGATAATCTCCTGTCTGTGTCTTAATATGTTCGTGTACGGGCACGGATTCTACGACACTCCAAGTTAATCCTGCTTCTTCAATCAATTTCTTGCGCTTCATTATTTCCTCTACCGTCCATACTTCACCGTTGGGAATATGATGTAAGGCATTGACAATACCGGTTGCTCCGGCTTGTTTGATGTCCCACAATGATACGGGATCATTCGGTCCGTACCAGCGCCATGTTTGCTCACATAAAATCATATCAAATAAAAAAATTGAGAATTAAAGACTAAAGACTTGTTACATGGCAAATGCATTGAAGCCACCATCTACTACGGCTACTGTACCGGTTACAAAGCTGCTGGCATCGCTGATGAGATACTGGATGGTTCCACACAGTTCCTCTGCTTTACCGAAACGTTTGAACGGAGTCTGGCGAATCACATCATTACCACGCTGAGTATATGTACCATCTTCGTTTGTCAACAAAGTACGGTTCTGTTCGGTCAGGAAGAATCCCGGAGCAATGGCATTCACGCGGATGCCTTCACCAAATTTCGTAGCCACTTCATTGGCCATGAACGCAGTGAAATTAGAGATTCCCGCCTTTGCAGCCGCATAACCACATACACGAGTCATCGGACGGAATGCCGCCATAGAAGAGAAGTTCACAATAGCCCCTTTCTTCTGTTCCACCATCGGCTTCAAAAATACCTGTGTAGGCAGAACGGTTCCGGTAAGATTCAGATTAAGCACTTTCTGAAACTCATCGACTTTCAAATCAAAGAAATTTCCTGTAGGAGCAATCGTAGCACCCGGCATATTACCTCCTGCTGCATTCAGCAATGCATCTACACGACCATATGCTGCGAGAATATCCTTCAGATTCTGCTCCAATATAGCCTCATCCAACACATTCGTTACAAGAAACATGGCTTCCCCGCCTTTGGCCTTGATTTCGTTTACAATGGCATTTCCTACTTCTGCCTTACGGCCTAATATAACAACCTTGGCACCTTCTTCTGCCAAATGGGCGGCAATAGCCTTTCCCAAAACCCCTGTTCCACCGGTGATTACCACCACCTGGTCTTTTACACTAAACAAATTATTCATGATATTATTCTTTATGGTTTATACCTTTAACACTATCTCGCAAAACAATCAGGCTCTCCGGCCCCATATTAAACAAAAGATCGGCGATACTCAAATTCGGCAGAAAACCGTATTTGGCATCAAAAACTTGATAGTAAGGTTTAGGCAAAAGTCAGCATCCGCCTCACGCCAGTCACGCTTCGGATGAATAGTCTCACGAAAAATCAACCTCACCCGGAACAAATTCCATGCAATATTCCGTTGTTCCTTCCATATGGGGATGAATATCGATCAAATCGCATACTAAAGAACAAATTTCCTGATTATAATCCCACAAGAAGGCATATTTCTTTTCATAAAAGACGTGGAAATCATCAGCATAGTACTCAAAGAAAGGACTGTTTCTATATGCAGCCACCAAAGCATTCCAATGTATATGACGCCAATTGCCATGATCCGAAATGCGGACATCCTTCATCAGGCATTTAGGTGTACCGCTTTTTTCCGTAGGGATAGTCAGTGCCAGCGGACCGTCGGCTGCCGCAATGACACAACGGTTGCGATAAGTCTGTTTCACATAATTGTCATACTGTTCCACATAGGCCTTCTCACAGGCAAACAGTTTTGTATAATATTCCACCGGGGCCAGATAGGCCGAACTTAAATATATCGTATTCTCCATTATTGCACTCGTTGAAAAATGCGCCCTTTTCTGGATGAAAACCAAATGCGCCAAGCTTTACCGATCAAATGGTCATCGGGCACCAGGCCGAATAAACGCGAATCACACAGATTCACCGGATTATTGGATGCCATCCAGTAATAATTTTTATTAAATGTATAGGCTTCTACAGGTTTTCCCCCCACATACAGGGTATCTCCCCTGACAGAAGCCACTCTCCCTTCATGGCGGACAATAGTATTGCACAACAAGGTCACATTCCAAGGATATACCTTGACAGGTTTCCCTTTTTCCGGGATCACAAAGGGATGGCTCTTGCTTATATCCTTATGATAAAGAGGAATCAAATCCACTTTTCCCGCCAGTTTTTGTTTTAACAGGTAATATTCATAATGACTGAAGGTACGTATATACTTCCCCTCGGCATACCCCACCAACCTGTTTCCCTGAATGTTCACTTGCTGCATGGCAGCCTGCATCGTTTCTTCTTCCGTATGAGAATAGACATACAAAGATTTACTATCCGGGCTCAACACTTGTTCGTCGGTCACCCACAGTTCATCATTCAACATCAACGTATCTCCGGGTACTCCTACCACACGGCTTATAAACACTTCCCGATTGCCCACCGACGTCTGAGGAGACCGTGGATTAGGATTGTTGAACAACACAATATCCCCTTTCCCGGCAGTTTTTCCCAGCCACCGCCAGATAGAAAAAGGCACACGAAACCCATAACTCCACTTATTCACCAAAACCCTTTCCCCTTGATAAAGGCTATTCTCCATACCGGTAGAGGGAATGGTGCAGGAGGTGAAAGCAAATGTCTTTACCAACAGTACCAGAATGACAGCAGTAAGCATTGCTTTTATCCATACAGGAATACAGGGTATGCGCAATTTATTTAATGTTATCTACAAAGGTAAACAATCGGTTCCAACGTATTTTTCCATCCAGCCAGCCACGGTCATTATCCAATGACAACCAGATAAAGATAGGTTTTCCCACCACATGATCTTCAGGAACAAATCCCCAAAAACGGGAGTCAGCCGAATTATGACGGTTATCACCCATCATCCAGTAATAATCCATCTTGAAAGTATACTCATCGGTTTCCTTGCCGTTAATATAAATCTTTCCATCTTTCACCGCCAGTTCATTACCCTCGTAAACATGAATAGGACGCTCATAAACAGGAAGATTCTCTATCGTGAGTTTCACCGTCTCTCCCTTTTTGGGAATCCATACAGGTCCGTAGTTATCCGTAGTCCAGTTCTTATACATATTCAGCGGGTACAAGCCCCCCGCATCATCAGCCGGTGTATTCTCAATACTGACTACAATATCCTTACGCGCCAACAAACCCGCTTTCGCTTTTTCCGTCAGAGGCATATTATAAACAGAAGCATCCGTATAATACATCATCATATCCTCCTTGCTGATACCCAGTTCATGAGCCAGGTCATCGGGAATAGGACGCTTGGTTTTCACCAGATAACGATACTGCACATTATCAGGCTCTTTATTAGCTTTACCATCCAAATAAATAATACGATCCTTTATCTCCAGCGTTTGTCCGGGCAAACCCACACACCGCTTCACGTAGTTCTCACGGCGGTCTACCGGACGGCTGATTATCTCACCGAAATTCTGTGGATTCTCTTTCAGGTACTCCCGTCCCAACTGATAATAATAATCATAGACCACCCGTTGCTGCTCCGGAGTCATGGAAGCCAAATCCACCGGTTTTGCCAGCTCCTTGCCTGCGCCATAACTCAGACGGTAAATATCATCATTGGGCACACCGGTGGCAACTGTATCTCCGGCCGGAAAGTTAAAGACAACGATATCATTCAACTGTACATCCCCCAAACCTTTCACCCGTTTATAATCCCATTGTGGATGCTCAAGGTATGATTTACAATTAAAAAACGGCAGTGTGTGTTGTGCCAACGGCATGTGCAGCGGAGTCTGAGGCACACGGGGCCCATAACTCATTTTACTCACAAACAGATAATCACCCGTCAGCAATGATTTTTCCAGCGAAGAAGAAGGAATCACATAGTTCTGGAAGAAATAGAGGTTGACAAAGTATACCGCCACCAGTGCGAATACAATAGCATCCACCCATCCCATGACAGTCACTACATGACGGTTCTTGGACTCTCTCCACCAAGTCCATGGAATCTTCTTTGTGATATACGCATCGAAGATAAACGGTACAACCACCAATCCCAGCCAGCTTCTCAACCAGACAAGAAATATCAGGTAAAGCGCCAGAACAACGGCAAACTTAATCCACTGTGTACGTGTTGCTCTTATCATATCTTAAAACTGAAATAAATCACTCATTCCTAATAACCCTTCATGCCTGGATGTATATTCCGCCGCCAAAACAGCTCCCAAGGCAAACCCCTTCCGATTCTTGGCATCATGGGTAATTGAGATGCTGTCCGCCTCAGAGTCATAGCGGATAGTAT
>ENA-OPYZ01000014-OPYZ01000014.1-human-gut-metagenome-genome-assembly--contig:-NODE-14-length-17525-cov-0.736004_pt1 | contig 17525 bp, 22 predicted proteins | sample MGYA00242475_ERZ504487 | MGnify/ENA primary metagenome ERZ504487 (study PRJEB26092, sample SAMD00036292) | human gut metagenome | host: Homo sapiens | study: EMG produced TPA metagenomics assembly of... | reverse complement strand
CTGGAAACAGGAAAAAGTTGAAGAATTGATTGTATTTATTTTGCATAGCCATTCCGCTGTTGAAAATGATTTGGGTTATTTTACAAAAATATGAAAAAAAGAGGAAATTCAGAAAAGAATAGAATACTTTCCAAATCTCCTCTTTTTATGAGCAAACGCTTAGTATGGATTAAAAACAAACTCCTACACGTACACCCATGCTATTCCTTCCATCTTCAGAATAAGTCAGGATATCGGTTTTATTGGTTGCGTAGCTATAATATACGGCTACATGAAATCCCAGACGTTGATAAGGCACCGGATGAATATCCATTCCCAGTTCGGGTGAAACATAGAATCCCCACGGGCGTTCATACCATTGTACCAGATTGTTGTAAATGGAGTTTTGGGAATACATGGCACCCGATTTGACTCCGAAGTAAGGTTTTACATACCTGTTATCCGGTAACTTGTAGGATACAGATATTCCGAAGGGTAGTTGGAACGCTGATTGTTGCTGGTCTGTTGTCAATGAAGCCGTTGGGGTGAGGGGGGATGGTCCGGCGGTCCACATATCGGTGATTGGTATGAAAATTAAGGAAAGCTCCTATAGACCAATAGGGAGTCAGATCATATTTTCCTTCAAAGTTCATTCCCCATCCGCTGAATTTATCGGCAAAGTTGCTGTTCAACGGCACATTCATCTGCCAGTCTACGTTAAAAATGTATATTTTCCCAGGTCTGTGCTTTACTTGTGAAACAAAAGAGAACTAGTAACATTCCGATGAGGATACGTTTGGGAACTCTGTGTTTTAATATTTTCGTTTTCATGATTTTCCGGTTTTATTGTTTGTTTGACAGATAAGGAGATTGTGCAAATGCCTGATTGACGGCATTTAATGTCAACTGCATATTGAAATGGGAGTTTCCGTATAGCAGTCCTGACGCATAGGCATGCCAGATGACAGGCAGTTTGTTCTGGTTGGACTTATCGGCAGGTTGTCTTAAATCAACCATCTCCATAATCAGGGTTCCTGTGTCATAGCTGTAAGTTACCGGATAAGGATAATACCATCCTCCTCCCCAGTAGGGCCCCCAGAATCCGGCATCCCACCAGCCGCCATACCATCCTCCTGTGGTCATTTGTATTCTTTGTTGGGCGTATGACAACTGAATGCCTACATTGGCTTTTTTCTTTATCTTCCGTCCGTACATAGCCTTTCTGTTCCATTTCATGGGCCACTGCACTGATAATGTTTTGGGCATTTTCATCTTTCCAATAATTGGCTTTCAGGCTGTTGTCCGGAACCAGAATGCTATCTGGCAGGTAATAGGTGGAAAACTCATTGAAATGTACACTGTTGTCATAATCAGTGTAAACGCTGTAGTCACTATCCAGTTTATTCATATCCGGATCTTTCTCGCACGAGGTAACTATCATGGCAAGCATGAATAGTGGAAATAGTAGCTTCTTCATATTCCTATAATTTTAGTTAAGTAGTTTATAGTGAGCGTCCTTTAAACACATTGGCTTTCTTTAGTGGCAATATTTGACCGGATAAAGTCATGTGGCTGGAATTAAAGTTCGGAAGAATATCTACAGTCGCATTGTTGCTTCCATAAGGTATGTCAATGTTTACTTGGGCTGAGATTCCGATTCCCATCACGTTCATACTGACATGAATATTACCTTTTTTTGTCGGTTTTTACTTTATAGTTCGAAGCATTACCGTCTACGGTAATACCTCCTAGTCCGTTCGGACCGCTGAAAGGTACATTGAATGCTACTTGCACCACGGCCTTGTCACCGTCCAGTCCTACAAAGTTGGTGTTGGATGAAACGAAAGCGGAGGTTCCGTATTTAAAGTAAACGCAGCAAGAAAAAGCAAGGTTGATGATAATACAGCAAGAATGCAGTCTATTAAGCAGTTAGGTGTTTAACTCATAATACTGCATAAGCTGAAAAAGGAGGTCCGCTAAAAGCTGCGAAAGACTTCAGTTCCCATATCGTTACTGATATAACAGGAACAAGAAACGGCACAACAGATTCTATTTCAGTAATTTGCACAGTTTTTCATACCTGAGGACAACTCGCTTGATATTAACTTTGTAACGATCAAAAAAGTATGAAAACGAGTATGAGCAGATCGACTTTCAAAATCCTCTTCTACGTGAAGAAGGGCAGCGAGAGAGCCAACGGCTATCTCCCCCTGATGTGCCGTCTTACGGTGGACGGCGAAATCAAGCAGTTCAGCTGCAAGCTGGACGTGCCCCCGAAACTTTGGGACGTGAAAACGGCACGTGCTACGGGCAAGAGCGCCGAGGCGCAGAAAATCAATGCGGAGGTTGACCGGATACGCGTGGACGTGAACCGCCGTTACCAGGAACTGATGCAGTCCGACGGCTATGTCACCGCCGCCAGGCTGAGGGACGCCTGCCTCGGGCTGGGCGTGAAACGCGAGACGCTGTTGAAACTCTTCGAGCAGCACAACGAGGAGTTCATCAAGAAAGTGGGACACAGCCGCGTGCAGGGAACATACAACCGCTACCGTACCATATACAGGCACCTTTGCGAGTTCGTCCCGAAAGTGTACCGCCGTGACGACATTCCCCTGAAGGAACTCAACCTGACGTTCATCAACAACTTCGAGTATTTCCTGCGTACGGAGAAGAAATGCCGCACCAATACCGTATGGGGTTACATGATCGGGCTCAAGCACGTCATCTCCATCGCCCGCAACAGCGGTGCGCTTCCCTTCAACCCCTTCGCCGGGTACATCAACTCCCCCGAAAGCGTTGACCGGGGCTACCTGACGGAGCGTGAGATACAGACGCTGATGGAGGCCCCGGTGAAAAGCGGGACCTGCGAACTGGTACGCGACCTCTTCATCTTCTCTGTGTTCACCGGACTGGCATACGCGGACGTGAAGGCGCTGACGACCGACCGGCTCCAGACCTTCTTCGACGGCAACCTCTGGATCATCACCCGCCGGCGCAAGACAAACACCGAGTCCAACATCCGCCTGCTGGACGTTCCCAAGCGCATCATAGAGAAGTACAAGGGGCTGTCCAAGGACGATCATGTATTTCCGGTACCGAGCAACGGCAGATGCAACACCATATTGAAGGAACTTGGCAGGCAGTGCGGTTTCAAGATAAGGCTGACCTATCATGTTGCCCGGCATACGAACGCCACCACCGTGCTGCTCTCGCACGGTGTGCCCATCGAGACCGTAAGCCGTCTTTTGGGGCATACGGATTTGAAAACCACCCAGATATATGCCCGGATAACCAACCAGAAGATCAGCAGCGACATGGAAATCCTGTCCCATAAGCTGGAAAAGATGGAGAAGGAAATATGCGATGCCATATGAGGAAATGGTATTTATGAAACGGACGATTTTCCCCTTCCTCATCAAAGTTCGTCCGTCCCTGCGGGACTCCGCGTTTTCCCTTCGGTTTCCGGTAGAAAATTTCCGCATGGTGAAATTTTCTACCGGAAAAACGCTCCGAAAGCGCAGGGACGGACGTAAAAGGGATTCAGAAGGCGAAAACTGCGACCGACGTAGTGCATGTGCGACAAGGAAAAGAACTGTCCGGGAGCCCCTTTTCATGCCGTACCCCGGCATGAGACCGCTTTCCTCTCCGGCTGTGGTGAAGGCTCTCCTGCTCCCTCTGCATTGCATATGCGGGTTGTTTTGCCCATATCCACGTCCGCCGGTATTGCCTGCCCTTTCCTTAGGAGAAACGGCTTACCGCAACAGGCGGCGTGGCACAGACTTTTCCGGATATGGAGGAACATTCCGGAAAAAAGAGTGGAAGACGGGCTATTATTTGGCTGTATAACAACAAAATTGTATTTTTGCAAAAAATAATATCATGGCTATAACTATCAAGAACATTCCGGTTTTGGAGGGCGCTACGGCGGAAGATTTCGTACGCAGTGCAGACAAGAACGCCGCAAAGGTAACACCCCGGTTATCAGTGGAGGCAAAGAAACGGTTGCGAAAAGTATTGGAGAAATCCCGTTCATTCCGGTTCAATTAACAGCAATGGACGGTATTTCTTTATATGATGATTGTGTCATGCTTGCCTATAACAAGGAAGTACGGAGGAATTGCCTTCCTTTCACTTGTGGCGAGAATGACCTTGATGATTTTTTTCTCAATGATGCCGATCTGTATGCGGATGAGCTCCTTGGAAAAACATATTGTTGGGTAACGGCTGAAATCCCGCATCGTATTGTGGCCTTGTTTACCTTGTCCAATGACAGTATCAAGACCAGACTAATATCCCCCAATGATAAAAACAGGCTGCAACGCAATATTGTAAATCCTAAACGTGGACGCAGCTATCCGGCCGTGCTGATAGGAAGACTGGGTGTCAACCGGGAATATCAGGGTACATCAAGCCACGTAGGACGGCAACTGATGGCTTTCATAAAAGACTGGTTCCGTCATGAGGACAACAAGACAGGATGCCGTTTTATCGTGGTGGATGCATACAATGAGGAAAAGATTCTCAGATATTATGAAAGAAACGGTTTCGTCCCACTCTATAAAACAGACGTGATAGAAAAGCAATATTATGATATTCCGCAAGATGAACCTTTGAAAACCCGCTTGCTGTATTTTGATTTGAAAAAGGACTGACATAATAATATACTAAAGTTTCCCACCCCCAATAAAGAGGGTGGGAAGTAACAGTAATTCAAATTTTCTTCGTAAATTAGAGGTGCTTAATCAACTGATTTACAATGGGAAATAAGAATACTGTTATAGATGCAAAAATAGGTAATTTGAACGAACTTACCAAGGTTTTATCCGTTAAAGAACAAGCCCAGGAGCAACTTTTAGTCGTCATGAAGGCATTGGGCATCGGTAAAATCGTTCGGAATCTAAAGTTTGAGAAGACTCAGGGCTATACCTTGACCTCCCTCTTCATCTCGCTCCTCATCATGCGCCTGTGGGGAAAGACGATTGCAAGTGCCACTTCCAATCATTTTCATGGACTTTGCGCTGTGTCAAAGAACACGCTGTATCGCGCACTTTTTGAACGCCCGCATTGACTGGCGAATGCTTCTTACCAAAATCACCCTTCGCTTCCATGCCATTCTCCGGGAGCATCAGGTGAATACCGACGAGAATGACACTTGTGCCATCCTTGATGATACAACCTTTCAGAAAAGCGGCATTCGAATCGAAGGTGTCAGCAAGGTGTTCGACCATGTCACCCACAGCTTCATTTATGGAATGAAATGCCTGACGCTGGCTCTCTCAGATGGGAAAAGCTGCTATCCCATAGACTTCTCCCTTCATCGTGAAAAAGGAAAGAAGAAGGATTACGGCTTGACCTTAAAACAGCGGAAGGAGCAGTTCAAAGAAAAGCGGAACGCAAAAAATCCGGACTATGCGCGCAAGGCGGAATGTGATGAGAGCAAGCTTGAAATGGCCAGACGCATGCTCTGTCATGCCGTGGGGCATGGTATCAACTTCAAATATGTGCTTGCTGACAGTTGGTTTACATGCGAATCGCTCATACAGGCAGTCCGCGAGCTATGCGGTGGTTCAGTGCACTATATTGGTTTGACCAAGATGAACCCCAAGTTGCGTTATCAGACAAGCAAGACCAAACGTCCCCAAAACATCCATGAACTGATTGTAAGGTATGAACGCACAGCTTCATGCTATTGGCGAAAGTACAAGTGCAAATACATTCAGCTTCATGCAAAACTGGGCGAACAGTCCGTACGCATCTTCATCATCAAATACGGGCGAAGCACCCATTGGAAAGTGCTGCTTACTACAGATACTTCCATGAACTTCGTCAGAGCCTTTGAACTTTACGAAAGACGCTGGGGCATAGAGGTCATATTTAAGGAATGCCGTGGTTATCTTGGACTGGGGAAATGTCAGAGTCGGAACTACAACGCTCAGATTGCAGACACCACCTTGTGTTTCATGATGTATCAGATGCTCTCCCTGGCCAAACGCTTTTCAGAATATGAAACCCTGGGAGCACTATTCCGTTCCGAGCGTGATCGGCTGCAAGTGCTCACCCTGTGGAGCAGGACTTTGGAAGAAGTCAGGCATCTGTTGGAAGTTTTATCGCGTGAAGCAGGAGTGGATCTGTTGGCATGCCTATCAACTGTAGCCGCACGGCAAATGGCAGACTTCTCCACAAAGGTCTGGGCACATCTTCTGTGCGATTCGGACGATTATGCCATGCCCGATTTGGACTAAACATTTTTTAGTCGTGCGTTAAATCGTTCGGAAAACAATGATTTTTAGACCGCCCACCGAAGGAAACTATTACTCAAATAGCTGATATGAGGGGGGGGAAGACTTCAGTAATATATCAGTAAAATCCTTTGGGGTGACAACGGGTTCCCAAGACGGGCTGCCGCTACGATTGCCTGCCATATGGCACCGGCCGTTTTCTTGATGGCGGGCGGTGGATTTATCGTTACATTTCACGGGCAGCCAATCCGGAATGACAAGTAATGCCGCACCTGTGGCATAATAGAGCATTATTTTGAAGGCGGAGACTTTGTCCGGTTCTTCTTTTTCCAAGGTTTTCCGGCGGATGTCTTCAAGTTTTCCACACTTATTTTAGAATAGTTCGCATTATCAGCCGGTTGCGAGTTCCAGTCTGTCATTCCGATGCTCTTTATCGCATCGTAGCATGTCGTTGATATATTCCAAATACTTATCCATGAATAGGCGACTTATAATTTTGTCTCAGGTAAATATCGAGATACACTCCCGAATGAGGTCTTCCATGATTTTAAAAGACTCCGTATTTCGGAAGGAACAACGTACACATACAATTTCTCCGGAACGGCCAACCTGCCTGTCACTTCCCTGTAATCCTCCCCAAAATCAACACCGCCGTATAAACTGCATGAAAGCCCGGGCACGCTTCCTGTTTCCAATCCCATTTCCGCACCTTCCGCAATATCACGTATTGCCGTTCTCATTCCACATCCTTGAATATTTCTCCAAACATGCCGAAGACAGAAAAGCTGCATGGAATTTTAAATTCTCACCGGACAGACAATAGATAGAAGGAAGTAATCCGTCATCCTCATTTCTTGCGGCAAAAATAGTTGTTTTTCAGGCCGGTCCCGCAAGGCGGCCCTTCGGGCTGGTTGCTCGTGAAAAAAATCTTCCTCACGCTTTGCGTGAGCGTATTTTTTCACGGCAAGCCTTGCCGGAGACCGCCGAAAAACAAACTGGAGGAAGCACAAGAAATAAGAATGCCTACCGTGTAGGCCATGTATAACGACTCAAAAAAAATATAAGGCTATGGCAGACAAGAGCGCAGAAAAGGAAAGACTGTTCAACGAGTGGTTCACAAAATCCTATGACAGGCTGAGAGGGACGTTACGCCGGTACGGAATGCTGGACGAGGACAATTTCCATGACACCTACCTTTTCGTAAGAAGGCAGGTGCTGGTTCCCGGAAAGGACATAACGGACTATGACGCGTATTTCATCGGATGCTACAAAAAGGCGGCCCTGGTAAAGATTAAAAGGGAGAACCGGTATGCACACCCTGAAGATGATTTCTTCCTCCGATGTGGCGAGGAGGCAAAATTCCTTTCCGAGGACGACCTGAACGGGTGCGAGCGGCTGGTAAGAGACATACTGCGTTTCGTAAGGCAGAAGTTCTCCTACGAGGAGTACCGGATGTTCATGCTCCGGTTCTATGAGGCGCAATTCTCGTTCAAGGCACTGGCGGAATGCATGGGTATCTCGGCATCGGCCATATCGCAGAAAGTATGCAGGATAGTGGACGCGGTACGTACCCACAGCGGTTTCGCATGGAGAAGTCAGATGCTGGCGGTGGAAAGCTTCATGTATTGAAAAACAAAAACAGTTCAACCGATAAAAGAAGGACAATTATGGCACTGATAGTATACAACAGGGAAAACTCCCGTCCGCAGGAAGTCACATACAAGGGTAAGCGGACCATCAACCTTGACAGCAGGGGGACTGTCTATCTGTCAAAGACGATGTCAATCGAATTAGGAATCCTCGGCGGCGGACGGGTGAACTTCGCCCACGACGACGAGACGGGTGACTGGTATATCTGCCGGGCCGACGACAGCGAGGGGTTCATCGTCTGGAAGGACAAAAGATACGCAAGGTTCTCGGCGGGGTTTATCGTGCAGAGGCTCATGCGGCAGGCGAAGGTGGAGAGGAAGAGCGTGCAGTTCATGATGGCGAGGATGCCGGTAGAGATTGGCGGAGTGGCCTATTACAAGATACTGCTCTCGAATCCGATACTCAGATAGAGACATGGGCCGGAGGAGTCCGGCTGTATATGACATGACGGAGACAGGCGCATCCGACGGGACAAAAGCCCGGAGGATGTGCCTGTTTTTTATGTGCCGTCATGTTTACACACGGACATGCGGTTGTCACCGGCCGGCATAAGGTCACTCCGAAAAGACCGGGAAACGGCATTGCCGGAGGATAATGATACCGGTACGGAATATGCCGTCATTACGGGAATGGATCGTCCCACCGGTACACGAACGACCCGCCCCAATTTCAGAATAACATAATGACATAATAAAATAAGGGTCTTTTTTTTATAATGGAATCCCCGTATCTTATTGCCATACCGGAAAAATGTTTCCATGTCCCGCCATGTTATGCCAATGTTGTCACCGGATCATAATTCATAAAGAGAAATACTCTGTGTATAAATACTTTATGAGCAAATTAAAGTCGTTCATCCGATGGAAAGAAAACGAAGGGGCGACCGGTATGACAACCGACCGCCCCTTATTCACGATCCCGTACGGAACATTTCTAAAGTTCCTCCGGCCTGGTTCTCGCCTTCCGGTAGCAGCCGTCAAGCAACTTCTCGATATCGGAAGAACGGTACAATATCTTGCCGCCCAGCCGGGTAAATGCAAGCAGGCCGCTGTCACGGTACTGTTGCAGGCTGCGGCGGCTCACTTTCAGCTTTTCAGCCAGTTCGCGGTCCGTATAGAAGTTCTCGCCCGCCATCGCCGGTGACCTGCCGGCAAAGAGACGCTCCATGGAAACGGAGAGACGTTCGACGGTAGAGAAGAACTCTCTTATATGCTCGCTGCTCTCACGGGTGAGCAGACGGTTATCGGTATTCATCATAAATCTCATCTGTTTGTTGGTTTGACATTTACTTTTTCAGTTTCTCATATATCGGCCCCACCCCATGACATGGAGGATATGGGGGCATCCCTCCGACATGAACCGGCACTCTTTCGTACCGATACGGATATGGCATCCCTCCCCGTCCCCGTCTATCCTGTAGAGCGAGAAACTTCCCCGCCCGTACTCCGCGTCAAGGCTGTAGGCCAGCAGGCGGTAGTCCCCGCTGGAATCCCTGAAGATGTAGAAATCGGGACTGCCGTCCAGACTTTCCCAGCCGCCTGCCAGACTGCCGGGAGAAAGTATCATCCTTTCGTTTCCCATGGCTTTTCAAATTGATTTTCCCATGCTTTCAGCCCGCTTGCGGCGCTCCTCCACTATCCGGATGATACTTTCTACGTCCTCGGGCTTGTAATAAGTCTTATGGCAGATCTGTGTATATGCCAGCGTGCCATTGTCACGCAGGGTCTGCAGGGTTCTCGGGCTGACCTCAGCAGTAGGCACACCTCCTGGTTGTCCAGCCATTTCTTCTCTTCCATGTCACCGTACAGCCGGCAGAGGGTGTCCAGCCGGTCCGCGAACGTCCGGAAGGCCGAGAGCATCGCCTCGAAGGTCCTTGCCTCAATGTTCACTATTTCCATAATCACTGTAATTTCAGGTTTGACATCTGTTTCATTCTCTTTTCGGATCCGGATTCCGTGCCGCAATTTAGTGAATCCCGGCGGAACATCCTGAATTTCAAGACAGGATGACTACCTTTGACACCATATGCGTACTTGTTTCATCCGCAAAGTAAATGATTGTTCCCGGATATGGTTCCGGCCCTTCATCAGATGTCATTATATGTCATCAGATGTCATGGAAATCTGATTTTAACATTCATTTGTTTTTAGTAAACAGATGTTCAGATCCGTTCCCGAAGAGTGGAAAATTTCCGGTGCGTATATTTGTGAAGTCATCACTGTCAGACTGATCCAACAATATGAATAACGCGGCAAACCCCGCCAATCGGACCCGTCCGTTTCACACCGTCTGTTATTATCGTTTTATTTGCTTCCGACAACCGGGCAAACGGGTAGACCGTGCCCACAGTATCAACCAGCTAAAATCCATGTACAATGAAAAGTGAACCGACTGAAAAACCGAGAAGAAAGAAAACGGTGGTATCCGAAACCGCAGACAGAAAGAACAGCCGTAGTCTCGAGCCCGGCCACGACGAGTGGTGGGAAAGACTCATGATGGAACCCGGTCCGGGGGAATCCGCCGGTACGGACGCTTCCGTGACGGAATCGATGATTCCATCCGGGCTCGTTGCGGAGGAGGTATCCGGGGAGGCGAGAAGAAAGGACACCCCGCCGGAACCGGAAGACCCCGTGAGAAGAAGAACGAGCGGCAGGCAACGCAGGGCCTCGCTGGAGGAGTACCGGGAAACGTACCTCACCATCCCGAAGATCAGGAACCGCAAGACGGTGTTCGTCAGTGAGGATGTGAGGGACGAACTGGACGCCGTCGTCCGCAGGCTCGGCGGGCGTGGCATGAGCGTTTCCGGACTGCTGGAGAACCTTGCCAGGGAGCATCTTGCCGCCTACCGTGGGGACATCGAGCAGTGGAGAAAAATCTGACAGCCTGTTACCGGGCGTGGAGTATACCCGATGTATGCACCGTCCCCTGTGTACCCGCTTCAATGTGGAAAATGCGGGGGGATTTTTCTGTGGGGGAGCAAGGGTATGTTTCCGGATTCCCGAAAACCCTTGCTCCCCCGCGCCCGGCGGTTGCAGGAGGGTAAATCCGCTCCCGCCGGTCGCAGATTTTGGAATGAAAGAAGTACGGACGAAAAAGAAAAAACATATGACAAACGATGTGAATGGGATGAAGAAAAAATGTGGCCGTCCGGCACTGGGCAGGACGCGTAAATTGACCAGAGGCGTGACGGTGAAGTTCTCCCCCGTCAGCTACGAGGCTCTCAGGTTCAGGGCAGGGAAGTCCGGCCGGAGTCTGGCGGTCTATATCAGGGAGGCGGCACTGGCGGCCACCGTGACGGCAAGGCATACGCCTGAAGAGAACGCGCTGCTGCGCAGCCTGGCGGGAATGGCTAACAACCTGAACCAGCTGACAAAGCTCTCGCACCAGACCGGCTTTTACAGGACAAGGCTGCTGATAGAGGGGCTGCTGGGAAAGCTGAAGCGGATCATGGATGATTACAGACCGAAAGGAGGATAGCCTCATGATAGGGAAGATCAGGAAAGGCCGCTCGTTCGGCGGCTGCATACGCTACGTGACGCAGAAGGACGACGCGGAAATCATCGCCTCGGAAGGCGTGCTGCTGGGAACGGCAGAAGAGATGGCGCGAAGTTTCCGGTGGCAATGCCTGCTGAATCCGGACGTGGCGAAACCGGTGGGACACATCGCGCTCAGCTTCAAGCCGGAGGACGCACCGAGGCTGACCGACGCGTTCATGGCAAGGTTGGCGGAGGAATACCTGGAGCTGATGGGGATACGGAACACGCAGTTCATCGTGGTGAGGCATCACGGGACGGACAACCCGCACTGCCACATCGTCTTCAACCGGGTGGACTTCGACGGGAAGGTGATTTCCGACAGCAACGATTTCAGGCGCAACGAGAGGGTGACGAAAATGCTCAAGAAGAAGTATTCGCTCACCTATTCCGAAGGCAAACAGTCCGTTAAAACGGAAAAGCTGCACGCTTCCGAGAGGGTGAAATACGAGATATACCGTGCGGTCAAGGAAGCTTTGAGGAGTGCAGATACATGGAAGGAATTTCAAAATAGGCTCTTAAAAATGGGCGTGGAAATGGAATTCAAGTACAAGGGAAGCACTAATGAAGTGCAGGGCATCCGCTTTATAAAGGACGGTCTGTCATTCAAGGGAAGTGAGATTGACCGCAGTTTCAGCTGGTCAAGGCTGGATGCGGCATTGGACCATAACCATGTCACGTCCCTGGAAAATGACGTTTCCCAAAAGCAACCGTACCATGAACAAAGTCATGGTTCTGTTATTGATAACCTGGTCGAAGTCACCGGTACGGGTGGCGTGTTCATGCCGTCGGTGGCACCGACGGAGGACGAGAAAGAGGCGGAACGCCTGCGGAGAAAGAAGAAGCGCAGGAAAGGAAGGAGTTTGTGAACCATATGTATAACAAAAAACTTTGAAAGATGAAAGAGGAAAATTATCTGGAAGGCATCTACGGATGCCTTGAAAGGATCGAGAAGAAAGTGGAGACGCTGCCCGTGGAAGGCACAAGCCCCGCAGTTGGAAACCGGACCAGTTCCCCGGAAGGGATTGCGGAACTGAAAATCCGTCTGGAACGCCTGCAATCCGCGGTGGAGAAAAACGGCTTGGAAATAGCAGCTGTACGTAACCATACCGTCCGGTTGTCGGAAGGCTGGCCGTTGTCTGCCGAAACGTTTGCCGGGGAGATGGAAAAGATTAGATACTGCCTGAGTCAAGACTGCCAAGCTGTAAAGGAGACAGTGAGACGGCTGGATGAGAGAATGGTCCTGCTGAAAAAGGAACCGGAGCGCAGACTGGTGACCTACCGTCTGGAAAGCGCATCCAAGGCAGTGGTAACGACAGCTTCAGCACTGATCCTGGCACTGATCATTTCCGTCTGGACCAACTGCAACCAGTACCGCACGAACCGGCTTTTGAAAGATGCCGATTTGAAATACCGAGCCATCAGGATCTGCCTGCCGGGGGATGATCCCGACATCGCCTTCCTTGAGAAGCATTTCACCATCAAGCGGGACGAGGAAAAGATCCGGCGTGTGGAAAGGCTGGTGACCGCTTTTGAGGACTCGGTCAGGAACCGCATCCGTAATCATGAAATGGCGGCCTACAAGGACAGTCTGGCGCACCGGCTGTTCAGGGAGGCACAGAAAATCAGAAAGCAACTGGACAATCCAAATTCAAAATGACTGTACAATGGCAACAATCAGAACCAAATTCAGACCCTCTTCCGTGGAAGGCAGGGAAGGGACACTTTATTTCCAGATTATTCATGGAAGGGTGGCACGTTAGATCAACACAGGCTATCGAATTTTCCCTTCTGAATGGAACAAAAGCATGTCAGAAATCGTCCTGACGACATTCGATATCTCCAGAAAGCACCACTTGCTGGCATTAAAAGAACGGATGGATAAAGATATCTCCCGTTTGGAAAGTATCATTGCCGGACTGGAACATTCCGGCGGTACCTATCCCGCTGGCAGGGTTGTGGAACTTTTTTCACAATCCACCCCCTGGAGGACAGATATAATCTCATGGCCTTTTGGAAAAAGGCTCGTGACAGAAACTGAAACGCGTCGGTAAAAAGCATACTGCCGAAAGATACAGTCCTGAACATTGCTAAATTTTATTCTTGGCCCCCTTATTGATAACTCCTGTTTAACTGACGCATATCAAAAAATTAAAAGGAGGCTTTACCCTACTCTGTTATCGCAAACGTTTTTTGTAGATAAAAAAAATAATTCAAAATATATTTGTAATTGAATTACTATTTATATATTTGCAACAAATAAAGCCAACAACCTTTAAAAAAAGAGCTAATTCATTAACCTTTAAATTTAGAAATACACTATATAAAAGAAAAGTGAAATATAAATACGGCTTTTAACTTTTTAAATATATTTTTTAACGTTAAATCTATGAATAAAAAATCACTAAAATTAGTAAGCGCAATGCTGTTTCTATCTGGACTTCCTAGCGGATATATCCAAACGGCGCTTGGTACGACCGTTGCAGGAATCCAAGTCATACAGCAGAACGGCACATGTACAGGTATCGTGACGGACCAGAACGGTGAAACCGTTATCGGGGCATCAGTTGTAGTCAAAGGTACAACTAACGGAACCATTAGTGGATTAGACGGGGACTTTAGCATCCCCAGTGTGAAGAAAGGTGATGTTATCATCATCACTTATGTAGGGTATGTAAGCCAAGAAATCGTGTGGGACGGAAAACCCATGAAAGTCATTCTCAAAGAAGATTCCAAAACCTTGGACGAGGTTGTGGTAGTAGGTTACGGTACCACATCGAAACGAAAAAACTACTTCTGCTGTATCTCAGGTCAAAGCCGATGATATAGCCAAGGTTCCTGTGCCCAATATTACGCAGAGTTTGGCTGGACGTGCACCCGGTCTGATTGTCACCCAGTCCGGCGGTGGTGTTAATGCCAAGGCATCCATCTCCATCCGTGGTGGTGGAACCCCTCTTTATGTTATCGACAATATCATTTGTGAGGAACGTGACTTCCAGAATCTAAATCCTGAAGATATAGACCAAATGTCTATTCTGAAAGACGCTTCAGCAACTGCCGTTTACGGTGCCCGTGCCGCCAATGGTATTGTCATGGTCACTACCAAGACGGGAAAGACCGGAAAACTGAACGTGGACTATAGTTTTAACTATACACTAAGCCAACCCGCAGACTTGCAGGATAAAGTGGATTCATACACAGCTGCAAATTATGTGAACCGTGGTCTGGAATATGATGGGCGTGCACCACAATATACGCTTGAGGATTTGGAACTTTTCCGTAATGGAAAGGACCCGCAAGGACATGCTAACGTGGACTGGCAGGATATTACCATGCGTAATTTTGCTCCTGAAATGCGCCATAACCTGACACTTACAGGAGGTAGTGAAACAATGAAAATCTATACAGGTCTGGGATATTATAACCAAGAGTCCATCTACCGCACCAATTCCAACAATATGCAACGTTACAATTTCCGTACTAATATGGAAGCTACTTTAAAAAATATAGGTTTAAAAGTGGCTGCCGGTGTGGATGCCTATATTGTAGATTTGAACGAGCCTGCCACAGCTAGCGGACGTGGCTATTATACCACTTGGTCTCACATTCAGAACAAGAGACCTTGGGAACCGGCCTATAACCAGTTCGGACAGATATATAGTGGCACAACAGACAATGCTTTGGTCGATATCAGTAATGAAGGCGGCTATTACAAAGAGTCCAAATCTTCTGTGCGTGGCAATCTGAATTTGGAGTGGGCAGTACCTTGGATAGAAGGACTGACTCTAAAAGCTTTGGGAAGCTATACCATAGCCAATGACCGAAATAAATCGTGGAACAAATCGGCCCAGACTTATGACTGGGAAGGCAACCCGGCTACCGCCAAATAAACCTAGTCTGAGCAAGGAAACCTATTACCACCGCAACTTCAATACCCAGTTCTTCGCAGACTACGCACGTACATTCAACAACGTTCATACCATTGGCGCCACTTTCGGTATGGAAGCAAGCGGTCAGGACTATGACAATTCGGGACTTTCGAGAAAAGAATATATCTTTGATGTGGATCAAATCGGTTCCGGTCCGGTTGAAACTATGGAAAACTGGTCCGGTGAAGGAGTCGGTTATCGTCGTGCCGCCTTGATTGGCCGTTTAAAATATGACTATGCAGCCAAGTATATGGCGGAAGCAAACATACGTTATGACGGAAGTGACTATTTTCCATCTGGAAAACGTTGGGGGGCATTCTTTTCCGGGTTCAGTGGCATGGGCTGCATCAGAGGAAAAATTCTGGAGCGACTGGGGGCTGAAAAAGATTTTTGACCAGTTCAAGCTGCGTGCCTCTTACGGTGAAATCGGCCAGGATTTCTTGGATCTGAACGGTGACTATGTAGCTGACCGTTTTGCCTATGTATCATCCTATACATTGTACACACGCGGTGCTTTTCTAGGTGAAAAGTGGTATCCGAGTTTCTCCGAAGGCGCACTGATCAGTCCTGACATGACTTGGTACACCACTAAGGACTTCAATCTAGGAATCGACTTTTCCTCACTGAACAGTCGCCTTTCCGGTTCGCTAGATTACTTCGCAAAGGTGACAACCGGTTATTTGGCAACCCCTTCCAATGTCGGTTATACTTCTCCGTTAGGAAAGACATTGCCAGTGGTGAAATCCAATGGTGAGAGTATCCGTCGTGGATTTGAGTTTGTGCTGCAATGGAAAGACCCATATTGGTGATTTCAACTATGGAGTATCCGCCAACATGACTTACTATGACGACCGCTGGAACGTCAATCCCAATGAAGCTGAAACAGGCGTGAAAAATCCATATAAGCGTGGCACACAAGTTGGTGCATACACGGGCATTTATTATAAAAATTTGGGATATTATACAGATTACTTGGATATCTTGAACAACCCAAAGCGCAATGGTTCCACCAATTTGATGGCAGGAGACCTGAAATATTATGACTTCAACGGTGACGGAAAAATTGATGGAGACGACCAATACCGCATGGGTAATGGAACAAGTCCAAGGGCCAATTTTGGTATCAATGTGGACATGAGCTATAAAGGATGGTCATTCAATATGTTGTGGCAGGGTGCCACAAATTATAACATTTATGTGGATGCTATCCTAATGGGAGGTAACAGCAATTACCTGCCTGTCATCTACGATTTCCAAACGGATATATGGTCTCCCGACAATCGCAATGCACTTTATCCGCGTCAGCATGCGTCAGCGGGTTTCAACGGAAACAACAATTTTGTCGGCACAGACTTTTGGCTGGTAGATGCGCGCTACATCAGATTAAAGAATATGTCTATCGGGTATGATTTTAAGCACAAACTGCTGAAAAAAAGTTACTTGGATGACCAAATGCAACCTATCTTTAGCCGGATATAACCTGTTGACATTCAGTCCAGCCAAGAAATGGGGATTTGATCCAGAATCCGGTTCCAGTGGAAGTGGATACACCTATCCCATCTCACGGGTCTATACCGTTAGTCTAAACATTGGTTTCTAATCTTAATTTGTATTCAAATGAAAACTAAAATGAAAAATAAATATGTATTGCCTATCTTACTGATAGGAACTGTCGGGTTACAAGGTTGCAGTGATTTTCTGGATACTGAACCGACGGAAGGTTTCCCTGAAACAACCGTTTGGGAAACGCAGGGTACCGTTGATGCATTCGTTATCGGCAATTATGGTAACGCATACGGGCCATACGAAAGTTTCTCCACATGGGACAAAACTTTCAGTAACAATATGGTGAACTGCCGTGCGGCTTGCCCCAGCGAAGTGCGCGGACTGATGGAAAACAACTATGGATGGGGGCTGAATGACCGTTTTGGTGCCATCCGTAATTGTAACCTGATTATTGAGAAAATGGAATCTTCTACTATTCCGGAAGCCTACAAGAACCAGTTTACAGCGGAAGCTAGGATGATGAGGCCATGATTTACTATGACCTGGCCCGTAAGGGAGGACGTTACATTTGGGTAGACCGTGTGCTGACTGAGAAAGACGAGTTCAATCTCCCGCTGACTAAAGACATTGTGGAAAGCTACCTGCACGTGCTGACAGACATTCGTGAGGCAATTATCGGTCTGCCGGAA
>ENA-OPYZ01000012-OPYZ01000012.1-human-gut-metagenome-genome-assembly--contig:-NODE-12-length-18828-cov-0.680178_pt1 | contig 18828 bp, 21 predicted proteins | sample MGYA00242475_ERZ504487 | MGnify/ENA primary metagenome ERZ504487 (study PRJEB26092, sample SAMD00036292) | human gut metagenome | host: Homo sapiens | study: EMG produced TPA metagenomics assembly of... | reverse complement strand
AATTGGGAGACAACCTCACCAATCCGATAGCACTCATCGACCAGCTCTATGCCAATGGTGCGGCGGCAGTAGTAATGTTCAACCGGTTCTACCAGCCGGATATTGATATTGAAAAAATGGCTCAAAGTGCCGGAAGCGTCTTCAGCACAGATGCCGATTTATCCAAATCCTTACGTTGGATAGGTATCGCCTCTGCGGCTGTGAGCAAGCTGGACTATGCGGCATCCGGCGGCATACATGCTCCTGAAGGAGTAGTAAAAGCTATCTTGGCGGGCGCTTCGGCAGTAGAGATATGCAGCGCACTCTATCAGAATTCTTACGCCATCATCGAAGAGTATGTCCGCTTCCTAAACGCATGGATGGAACGCAAAGGGATGGAGAACATCAGCCAGTTCAAAGGCATGCTGAATGTAAGCGACCTGAACGGGATAAACACTTTCGAACGTACCCAGTTCCTGAAATACTTCTCGGCACGCAAATAATAAAAATATGGTATACTAATAAAAACGGATGGTGCTTACCAGTGGGGCATCATCCGTTTTTTTTTTATGTCACATTCTTCGCCTTCACCAGGAAAGGCAAAGCAGCAGATATTACATTAAAATTACTTGCCAGTTCGCTCAGCTGGCTACGCTCTCCCTTCACCAGATTGACATGGGCAAACAGGTTCTGGTCTCTCATGCGGTCTATCATATAGACAAGCCCGTTGGACTGGCTGTCCAGATACGGCTGGTCAATCTGTTGGATGTCGCCCGTGAATACCATCTTCGTCCCTTCGCCGGCACGTGTTATAATGGTTTTTTATTTTCGTGAGGAGTAAGGTTCTGCGCTTCGTCGATGATACAGTAGGTCTCGCTCAGGCTGCGCCCGCGGATAAAGGCGAGGGCTTCAATGACAAGCTGGTCGCTTTTCTGCATATCTTCCAACGGTCCCAGAATCAACGTCAAAGGAGTACGCAACTCATGTGTGATATTGGTATAGAAACGTAAACGCTCATTATTCAGCTCCTGTTCCTGCTCATGATTTTTTCTTCTCCAACTCATAGAGAGACTCCATATCCAGTTTCTTTTTATAGGCATGAAGAATAAAATACAGGACAGAAACACCCGAAAGAATATAAAATAACTTGGCCCACCACGTAAGCCATACAGGCGGGTCAATACGGATATCCAGAGAAGCTATCTCATCCGCCCATTCCTGATTCCGTATTCTTGTCTTTACCTGAAAACAATAATTTCCCGGAGGTATATTACGGAAAGTCACATTATTAGGATCGGTTACTGTATACCATGAATTTTCCAACCCTTTCAACATATAAGCATATTTCCACTTGATCGGCCAAGGCATAATTCTGTATATTGAAGGTGACGCTGAAGTTATTTTGCATATAGCTTAAACGTACTTCCGACTGGCCTTCAAGCGCCATCACCTTTTCATTACTGTCCGTATCACGCAACGGGCCGAATATACGCATCTCCGTAATAATTGCAGCAGGTGACTCTCGTTTTTCCAATACCTGATCTGGATTAAAACGGCATAAGCCATTGATTGAGCCAAAATAAAGTGTTCCATCCTTAGCTTCCGCCACACTTCCACTCATGAAATTGCCCATAGGCACATTATCCCAATGATCGTAATTATAGAAAACCTCCTTGTCTTTCAACAAGCAGCTGATACCTTTATTGGTGCTCACCCATATATTTCCATGATTATCTTCCGTAATGGCACGTATATGGACATTGGACAAACCCTCCTCACTGCGATATACTTTATAGTCCCAACTCTGAGAGGATGGAAAACAAACCAGACCTTCTCCCGTTCCTATCCACATTCTGTTCTGACTATCCATATAAACAGTATTGATAGTATTAGAGGGAAAAAGAGAAGTCACGTTAAAAAGTTTTAACGCACTGAAAATGTTCATCAAAAACCCCTAATCCTCCTCCGAAAGTACCAATCCATAAACGATTAAGATTATCTTTCGAGATACATCTCACCAGATTATTCTCTACTGTATAATGATCTGCAATGCCTTTATCATGCAAGCGTACCTTATAGATGCCATTACTAGTTCCTATCCATACATATTCTGCATCTTCATATAGTGCACGCACATCTTCCCCTGTTTTATCTTTAGGAAAAATACTGGTGAAAACTTTTCATTTTTCATCATCATAAAAATCCACTCCTCCCATAAACGATCCAAACCAAAGGTTTCCTTCCGAATCACAAAGTGCAGCCTGTATGGAATTATCAGTCAAATCACCGGTTTCTTCTTTATAAACCGCCACCCGCTTGCCTTTATCAAATACATTGATGCCTCCCCCATCGGTTCCGATCCATAACTTTCCATCCCTTGCTACGCATACACTACTTGCTGTCTTATTATTCAGGCTACTACCCGAATGCTGGATAGGAGAATAACTATAAACATTAAAATAGGAAGATTCATGGCTAAGAAAATTAATTCCACCTCCCCACATACCAGCCCACACATTTTTTAAAGGAGTCCTGAAACAAACAACGTACAGTAGAATTAGAGAGACTGTATTCATCATCCCCTTCCTTTATATATTGAAAACGCACTTGGTCAGGAGAAAGAAACATACGTTGCGTTAAATCCAAAATGGCTATTCCTCCAAATTCCATGGCAATCCAAAGTTTATTCCCATCAAATTGTCTGATATCAAATACGGTATGAGGAACCCCGTCCTCACTATGATGAAAATGGATAAAAATTTTCGGCTTCCGGATTGAACAGTGCCAGCCCCCGGTCTGTTCCCAGCCAAATATTACCGCTTAAGTCCTTATAAATGCAAGTTACCCCATTACCTGGCAAACTGACCGGATCTTCAGGGTCATGCATAAAGTTCTTTACTTTTTTATCTTTAAGAGACAACACACTGAATCCCATGATGCACATGCCCCATATACAACTTTCCATCTCCTCCATCAACAACCGACCAAATATTATCGCTAGCCAATCCCGGAACTGTTTGAGTATTGTAATGAATGAATTTTCCAGCCTTTTTATCGAAATAATCTACTCCCCGCCAATATGTCGTAATCCAAAGATTACCATCTGTAGCTGCCACAATCTTAGTAACATCATCCGTTATCAGACTTTCGGGGTTCTCGCCATCATGCCTATAGCAAAGAAAAGTGTTATTTACATAGTCATACGCATTCAGACCGGCCCTTTGCGTGCCTATCCAAAGGATAGAATCCTGAGGATCATCCAACAAACAATTCAGTTCATTGCCTGTTATACCCTGCCTTGTCAAATCTTCATTCTTCAAATAAGTAATGAAACGGGTACCATCGAATTTGTTCAACCCTTCCTCCGTGGCAAACCACAGAAAGCCCTGTTTGTCTTGAGCAATGCTCACCACATAATTATTGGATAATCCCTTCTCTATACCAAGCTGCTTAACAGAATAAGGTTGTGCCAATGAAACAACCGACAGCAGCAAGAGCCAAAGTACGAATATCTTTCTCATAGCATCAGTGTACACATTGTTAAATAATATGGTTCAAAAATACAAATAAAGTCTGTATTTTAGATACATAAATCATGCATTGCAAGATTTACCTCCCTTTTCTGCAAGATTTATATCAGGATTTTAATTCTTCTTCACGTACATTTGCACCACTAACGAATTTAATTCGTCCTCTATTAGAGTAGATGTTTAATCTTCAAATACTAATAAAATATGAAAAAGAAACATTTGTATGGTGCCATGTTATGGGCTTTTCTTGTAACTGCAAACCTATGTACGGGATGTAGTGATGATAACGACTACCCCGATGTAGACGGGCAAAATCCAACAATGACATTAGCAACAGACCACATCGAGTCCGGAGCGGGACATCGATTTACTATTGAAGGGACATTAGAAGACAAAGACGGTATTGCTTCTATCAGCCTACAATGTGCCGACCTGCATTTGAACAAGACAATTGATTTAATCGAAATCTATGGTGCTCCGCAAGAGAGTTATGATTTAAGTTATTACTTTGACATAAACCGAAATGAAATCGGCGAACGTTTCACAGTCAAAGTTACTGTAACCGATGTAGGAGGACGCAGTATATCTCAAGATGTATTAATCACAATGGACGGAGATTTTGCAGCTCCGGTATTTTCAACTGCCCCGGATGCCACTGTTACAGTATTAATGAAAAATGAAACGAAATTCAATCTTCGGTTCACGGCTACAGATGATCGTGCATTGGATTATGTCACAATTAATATTCCAGGTATAGACGGGTTTGACAACCGCCGTGTAGATGCTGATGGAAAAAGTTCATTGAACTTTGCCGAAATAATAGTATTCCCCAATGAACCGAAAAGTTATAATGTGACAATTACCGCTTTTGACAAGAAAGAAAACTCAACCACTACCACCAGTGTATTGAATATCTCAGAAATGCCGGATTTTCCCAAAATGTATCTGGCAGATGTGGCAACTGCCGAAGAACTGAATAGTGATATATTCGGGGTACCGATGGTAATTGAACATACAGGTGAATATCAGTATAAAGCAAATTATTACTGTCAAAAAGCCGGAACTAAAATATTCTTCTTACCACAAAAGAGTGACTTCACTCCTATTTGTTTCGGGCTTGATCCAGAGGATAACACCAAACTGACAGACGATCCCGAAACAGCAATGCCAATCGTACTTGACCAAGCCAATGTTTATTATGAAATTAATATTGATGTGAAGAACAGTACATACAATCTGAAAACTTACTCAATTGCCGATGCTGTAGACCCCATACCTCACACATACGGTTCTATCAGCCTTGACACATGGGGTGACGGTGGTTCGTGGTTACAGGAATTCTATTTCGGATATATGACCAGTAGCCCAACTGAAGTCCTGCGTTTCACTCAAGATAAGACCAATCCTCACCTGTTCTATTTGGATACCCCCCTATTCCTGGAGGCAGGTACTAAAATGAATTTCGTTATTCATAACTGGCACTCCGACGGATGGTGGAATTATTGCACGTGGCGTGTAGACAACTCAGACGAACCGGAGATCTTCGGATATTATGGTAAAGAAGCCAAATATACCAATCCGGCATGGACCAAACCCGATCATGTAGGTGACAATTGGGCAAAACCAACAGTGAACGTCACAGGGAATTATAAACTTATATTCGACGCTCATTTGGAAAGAGCTAAACTCATTCCGGCCAATTAACAAGTAACATTAGATTTAAGATATGAAAAAGCAAATATTATTATTGTGTCTTGCGCTGACAAGTCTATGTAGCTATGCGCAGACCATCACTGTAAAAGGTGTAGTAACCTCGGCTTCAGATAAAGAACCGATGATTGGTGCAACAGTGCAAGTTAAAGGTACAGGTACAGGTACTATTACAAGTATTGATGGTGATTATTCACTAAACGATGTTGCCAAGGATGCCGTACTTGTGTTCTCCAGCATAGGATATGAGACTCAAGAAATAAAGGTAAACGGACAAACCGTTATCAATGTAGTGCTGAAAGATGCCAGTGAATTACTGGACGAAGTAGTGGTTATTGGTTATGGAGCCGTGAAAAAAAGTGACCTGACCAGTTCTATATCTACCGTAAAAGGAAAAGAAATTACCGAAACTGTAACCGGTAATGCAATGGACGCCTTGCAAGGTAAAATCAACGGTGTTCAAGTAACCAGTGGTGGTGGTCCGGGCGCACAACCAAAAGTTCTAATCCGTGGTGTAACAACAGTAAACGGAACCGATCCTTTGTATGTAGTAGATGGCATGCCGGTAGGTACAAACATCAACTTCCTAAACAGTAATGACATTGAATCTATGGAAGTTTTAAAAGACGCTTCGGCTGCTGCCATTTACGGAACACGTGCTTCTAACGGTGTCATTCTAATCACAACCAAAAAAAGGAATGGCAGGAAAAACAAATATCAGTTTTAATGCATCTGCAGGTTTCCAAACATTGTCAAAACCCAAAATGGCTAATGCCGCCGAATATAAAGAAGTATTCAATACCCGATACACAAATGACGGAGGAACTTCTATTTGGAATGATACAGGCGCTACTACCAATCCCGGAGGAACAGACTGGTGGGACGAAGTAATCAACAAAACTGCTTTAGTGCAAAATTACTCACTCAATATCTCCGGTGGTTCAGACAAACTGGTTTATAACCTGAGTATGGGTTACTACCGTAACAATTCACAATATGACTATGGTTATTGGGACAAAATCAACGCACGCCTTAATACAGAATATACATTTAATAAATATGTAAAAATGGGTTTCGACATTGCCCCACGTGTAGAATCATGGGATGATACTCCCGATCTTTTTTCAGCTGCCATGTCTATGGACCCCACAACTCCTATATTCAAGCCGGAAGATCAATGGGTGGATAACGAATTCAATAACTATCAGCGTTCTTACAACAACCAGGAGTGGAACCCTGCCGGTTCATTGGCTCGCCAAAATTCCCACTCCCGTGAAATGGGTACAATTGTAAATACTTATTTACAGATAAGCCCCTATTCAAAAACTGACCCTGCGCACGCAGTTCGGCGCTAATGCACACTTCCGCCGTACAGACAAATTCACTCCTGAATTCTATATTGATGCTTTGGAACAATCTACATTAAGTAATGTTTCCCGTGAAATGCAGGAATGGCTTGATTGGAACTGGACTAATACTGCTACTTACATCACGACTTTTGCAGAAAAGCATAATATTAATGTAATGGGTGGCTTTACAGCTGAACGCTTTGCTGAATTCCAATCAAAAGCCTCACGTGACGATGTTCCTAATAATATGGATCAAATGCAGGAAGTAAATGCCGGTACACAAAACCAAAAGTCAGAAGGTAAAAACTGCTTACAGCACATTAGTATCTTATTTAGGACGCGTGATGTATAACTATGACAATCGTTACTATCTAACAGCTTCTATTCGTGCAGATGGTTCTTCTCGTTTCCCCAAAGGAAACAAATATGCCATCTTCCCTTCTGTTTCTGCTTCATGGCGTATCATCAGTGAAAGTTTCATGCAAGACCAGAAGATTTTCAGTAACTTGAAATTACGCGGAGGTTGGGGACGTGTAGGTAATCAAAACATAGATAATGATGCTACGCTGACTTTGTTAGGACAATCTGATTATGTATTCGGTACAGCTCCAGGACGTGTTTCAGGTACTATGGTATCAGGCGTTGGCAATAATTTGCTAAAATGGGAAACAGTAGAAGACTGGAACGTAGGTGTGGATATGTCCTTCCTTGACTCCCGTCTAGACATGACCTTTGAGTATTTCCAAAAGAAATCTTCTGATATGCTCTATCAGAAACAAAATATCTTCGCCATCGGATACCCCGACTGGAACAGTACAGTATGGATGAATATAGGTAGTATGAAAGCTAGCGGCTGGGGAATTAAGTCTGAACTGGCACGACAAAGTAGCAGACTTCCGATATAATGTGGGATTGAACCTTTCCGCAGTGAAAAATAAAGCTGTTAAATTCTCCGGTGACGGTCCTATCCAAACTGGAGGTTTCAACAGCGACCAAATTATCCGTAATGAAGACGGTGGCTTGATTTCACGCTTCTACGGCTACGTAGCCGATGGTATTTTCCAAAATTGGGATGAAGTTTATGCTCACACCAACGAAAATGGCAAGCTGGTACAATCCAATGCCCAACCCGGTGACATTCGCTTTAAGGATTTGAATCATGACGGAGTTCTAGATGAAAATGATAAAACATGGATCGGTAACCCATATCCCGATTTGATGGTAGGTTTGAACTTGGGTTTCAGCTATAAAAACATCGATTTCACAGCCAACTTCTATGGTACATTCGGTAATGATATTTTCAATAAGACCAAAGGTTTATACTCCGGCGTAAGTGGGCAAAACGTTTGGGCAGGTACATTGCAGAAAGCATGGCATGGCGAAGGAACCAGCAACGATATTCCTCGTCTGTCCTACAATGATTTGAATCAGAATTACACACGCATTTCAAGTTTCTTTGTAGAAGACGGCTCTTATATGCGTTGCAAACTATTACAAGTGGGTTACACACTCCCCAAGAAGTGGTTGAACGGAACCGAATTGCGTCTCTCATTGTCGGCTCAAAATCCTTTCACTATCACCAGCTACTCAGGTATGGATCCTGAACGTCCACAGATTGGTAAAGATGGCAGTGTAATTGAAACCGGTATTGACGGCATCGCTTATCCTAACCCACGTACTTTCTTATTTGGAATTGATTTAAAATTTTAACCCTCAAGGTATAAACCATGAAAAAGATATTAACAATATTAACAATGATTGCCTCGCTGACATTCACTTCTTGTGAGGATTTCCTAACAGAGGAAGTGCGCGGGCAACAAAATTTGGATACTTATTTCCAAAGTGCAGAAGAAGCCGAAGCATTTATTACTGGTTGTTACCAGCCATTACTTTTGGCGGATGGTGGAATATCAACACAGTATGGTTGCTTTCCGAGATGTGTAGTGATGACGGTTGGATGGGCAATACCAGCCAAAGTCAAAGTGACTATATTTCTTTGGCCCACTATCAAGGTACCGGACAAAGCAATGGTGCCATCTCCAACTTTTGGCAGTATCGATACAAAGGCATTCTACGTTGCAATATCGCAGTGGAACGCATTTCACAAGCTGATTTCTCAGATGAAGAAATGAAGAACCGGCTTGTAGCCGAAGCACGTTTTCTCCGTGGATACTTCTATTTTGAACTTGTGAAGAATTTTGGTGGTGTGCCTCTCATTACAGGCTTCCTGTTGCCCGAAGAAATACAAGGTATTACCCGCGCTTCGGCCGAAGATGTATATAAGTTCATTGAAGATGATTTAAAAGCCGCTGCTGATGTGTTGCCACAACGTAGTCAATATGCTGCTACAGATATGGGACGCGCTACCCGTGGAGCTGCATTAGGCCTATTGGGAAAGGTTTACCTCTACCAAAGCAAATGGCAAGAGGCACATGATGTACTGAAAACAGTCATCGACGAAGGTGAATATAAATTACTCGACAACTTCGGTGATGTATGGGATGTTGACCATAACAATAGCGAAGAAAGTCTGTTTGAAGTACAATATATGTATGATGGAACTTATGCATTGGGTGGTTCTTTGACTGTTATTACCGGTGCCCGTAGTGGTCCCGGCGACGGATGGTCTTGGGGACAGCCAACCGCTAACCTCGAACAAGCCTACATCGATGCAGGAGATACAGAACGTTTACGTTGGACTATCATTAAAACCGGTTGTACAGAAATTGCCGGAGAGAATAACTTCGACAAGTTCAGTTGAAACAACACAAAAATCGCCAATTATAAAGATATATCGAAAAGTACGGTTGGGATCCCGAATGTTATATTATAGATCCGTCACAACATAAATCAGCACGTATTGTCCGGAAGTATTTTGTACCTATTGAAAAACGTCCGGAAGTATACAATATCGACAAAATTCCATTAGATCATCGTATCTTACGCTATGCAGATGTATTGTTGATGTATGCTGAAGCCTGCAACGAATTGGGCGAAGATGGTACAGCACGTACCTACCTTAATGAGGTACGGAATCGTGTAAAATTACCTGCTGTCACATCCAGTGGGAACGAGCTTCGCAAAGCTATCCGGCTAGAACGTCGTTTGGAACTGGCATGGGAACAAAACAGAATCTATGATATCCGCCGTTGGACAGATGACAATGGCAAGAAAATGATTTGTAACCTGATGGGAGCAAACGGTACATTTGTAAAATACAATACAGATCCCGCTACCCGCGACATTTACGAATGGGAAAATCAAGGTGAGGCAAGTGATAAAGGAATCAGCTTCAACGAAAACCGGGATATGGTATTCCCGATACCTTTATATGAGATTACAATGTCTAATGGTTCTATCACCCAAAATCCGGGCTGGAATTAATCATTTTCCAAAAAGAACAGATTGTTACAGGAATTAAAACATTCAATAGGTCTTTATATTCTGTCGCGGATAGTTTGCTAGGATTATCCGCGACTATTTTTAATCCATCTAAACAATGAAACTAAAATATATTTTTACTCTTCCACTGTTCTTTTCTACTGTAGCCTGCAGTGACGATTCTCCCCAAACACCGGATACATCGGGGCAACCGGACAGCAGCATAAACGTAGAAAAAAACAGTAACCATAGATGCCGGACAATCTTTTCAGACTCTGACAGGATTTGGCGCATCAGATTGTTGGGCACCTGCCTTCGTAGGAAAAAGCTGGATAACGAATCGTGACAAAATCAGTGAACTGCTATTCTCTTCTGAAATACAATCAGGACAACCTAAAGGTATAGGACTCTCCATGTGGCGTGTGAATCTAGGTGGTGGCAGTGCAGAACAAGGTGAAGCAAGTGGAATAGAAGACAAATCACGCAGAGCAGAATCTTATCTGACTGATGACTTAACATTAGACTGGACACGCTGTAAAGGGCAGCGCTACTTCTTGCAGCGCGCCAAAGAGTTTGGTTGTCAGAGTATAGTACTTTTCAGCAATACCCCTCCTGTACAATATACCTCCAACGGAAAAGGATTCTCCAATAGCGGAGGAGTTTCTAATTTGAAGGATGAATGTTATACGGACTTTGCCAGATACATGTCAGATGTAGCAAAATACTATGTAAACGAAGGATATCCAGTGACACATATCTCACCAGTTAACGAACCCCAATATAATTGGGACAGCGGCCAGGAAGGCAGCGGATGGACTAATGATGAAGTAGCCAGACTTATACGTGAATTGGATACCGCCATCACTTCTGCCGGTCTTTCTATTGATATTCTTCCGGGGGAATCTGGAGATTATGAATATCTCTACAAATTTAAGAATGATGCCGCCCATAGTAACGTACTTTCAGCATTTTTTCACACCTGGAACTTCCACCTATATAGCAACCTGACTCATGTAAAGAAAACTTATCTGCGGCCACAGCTACTGGACAGATGGCACATGGGATGGTATGCGTAATGTCCGGAAACAACTGGCCCAAGCAGCCCAACAATATGATGTAGAAATATGGCAAAGTGAGTGGAGTATGTTAGGCGACGGATACAGCTCTTCCGAGTTTATAGGCTATGACCAAGCAACCGAAATGGACATTGCACTTTATATGTCAAAAGTAATACACAATGACCTAACTATAGCAGGAGTTTCCTCCTGGAGTTACTGGACCTCAATGGATCTCCCCCGCTGGGGACACAAAAACCGCTTCTTACTGATTTCACTGGAACCCTCCGATGGAGTTTATGGGGATATAGAGAAAGAAGGCACTTATAAAGCTACTCCCACACTTTGGGTATTAGGTAACTACAGCCTATTCATCCGACCGGGTTATCGCCGTATATGCTTAACATGAATGAATCATCCAGTTTCTTCGGGTCAGCATGGATTTCACCGAAAAAAGATAAAATTGTTGCTGTTTATACCAATCTATCAGAAAAAGGAGTCCGGCTAAACGAAATTCATAAAGAATGGGTAAGTGAAATAAGCTCCATCACTACTTATACAACAACAAATAACAAAAATTTGCAAGAGGTACACGTCACGGCAGACCAACAAGTAATTGTGCCTTCGGAAAGTGTTACAACTGTCATTTATAATCTGAAATAATCCCTCAACTTTATGAAATACAAAGCATTATTATTCTCTTTATTTGCAACAGCAAACCTGTTTGCTCAACATCCTGCCATTCACTTTGAAATAGAAACAGACCAACCCTGTCAAACCATGGACTATTTCGGAGCATCAGACTGTTGGAGCATGCAATTTATCGGCTTATGGCCGCAAGAAAAACAAAACCAAGTAGCCGACTGGCTGTTCAGTACGGAAAACCATGAAAACGGACAACCTAAAGGAATCGGCTTGTCTTTATGGCGTTTCAATGTAGGAGCCGGAAGTGCGGAACAAGGAGAAGCCAGCCAGATAGCCTCTCCCTGGATGCGCACCGAATGTTTCCTTCAGGCAGATGGTAACTATAATTGGAATAAACAACAAGGGCAGCGCAACTTCCTGCGTCTGGCAAAAGAACGGGGTGTAAACAAATTTTTGGCATTTCTTAATTCACCTCCCGTATATTTCACACAAAACGGTCTTGCCACCAACACAGGCCGTGGAGGAACCTTAAACTTAAAGGAAGAGCATTATAAGAATTTTGCCCGTTTTCTTGCCAATGTCATAAAAGGGGTGGAGAAACACGATGGAATCAAGTTTAATTACCTCTGTCCATTCAATGAACCCGATGGGCATTGGAACTGGATTGGCCCCAAACAAGAAGGTACACCGGCTACCAACCGCGAAATAGCCCGTGCCATACGCCTCATCAGTAAAGAGTTCGTAAATAACCAAATTGACACACAGATTCTAGTCAATGAGTCCTCTGACTATCGTTGTATGTTCGATACTCACATGACTAATTGGGGAACGGGGGTATCAAATCCAGTCTTTCTTTAATCCGGACAGTACAGCCACCTATCTGGGTGATACTCCCAATGTTCCCCGGCTGATGGTAGGGCATAGTTATTGGACTAATACTCCTCTGAATAATTTACACGATATCCGTTGTCAATTAAAAGATACTTTAGACAAGTATAAGGTGGATTTCTGGCAGACAGAAACCTGTATCATGGGCAATGACGAAGAAATCGGCGGAGGCGGAGGATATGACTTCACCATGAAGACAGCATTATATGTAGCACGGATCATTCATCATGACATTGTATATGCAGGTGCTCGCAGTTGGCAATGGTGGCGATCTATCGGTGGAGATTATAAAAGACGGATTAATCCGTGAGTATAGTGATCCGACTTTTCTGAATGGTGAGGTGAAAGACTCCAAATTAATGTGGGCTTTGGGAAACTACAGTAGATTTATACGCCCGGGAGCTGTTCGGAAAGCAATTATAGCCAAAGACAACCAAGGGAAAATCATTCCTGAAGGCGATACGGATGTAACCGGACTAATGTGTTCAGCATACCAAAATACAGACGGAAAGGAGGTTTTCGTTATGATTAATTATGCAGCGGAAGATAAAGAGTTTACTTTCTATCAGCGTAACGGAATTATAAAAAACTGGACAATCTATCGTACTTCGGATAAAGATGGAGAGAATCTTCTACCGGTAGGAAGCATCAAAAAACCATGAAAAAAGTTGTGATCCCGGCACGTTCCATTATTACGTTGGTCACTCAATAATACTCCAATATATAAAGAAATAAGGTTGGCTCTTTGTGAAGAGTTCAGCCTTATTCTCTTCTTAAAATACATTTCGGTTCTCAATCCTTCCTTTTTTATACTGCTTTCCCTCACCTGCAAACAAGTAGGAATAATGATTTGCCTGATTTTTTTTATCTCCCTTAATCTTATCAATCAACATCTGACATGCGGCTTCCCCCATCTTATAAGTCTGATGCGAGACGGCCGAAAGGCGAGGCACTACATAATTGGCATGTTGCTCATCTGTATACCCAATAAGCGCTATATCCTGAGGAATACGAAGATTATGATTTCTAATCACTTCCATAGCGGCAAATGCCAATGTATCATTCATGGCAAGAATTGCATCGGGAGGCTCCGGAAGCGATAATAAAATTTCTGTAGCTATTTTCCCTTCTTCAAAATCAATTTTCCGACACACAACCAAATCTTTCTCAATAGGTATCTTATTTTCCCTTAACGCTTCAAGGTAACCATGTTTTCTCTTTCTTACTATATCCAGATGGTTTGCACCACCGATAAAAGCAATCCGTTTGCTTCCATGATCCAACAAGTGCTGTGTCGCCATCTGAGCAGAATATACTCCATCAGCCACTACCGTAGAAAAACGGTCAGGCATGCAAACACGATCAAATAGAACAAGCGGCATATTCATATCATCCAAACTCAACCAATGGGCATAATCTGTTGTTTCTTGAGATAAACAACCTATAATACCTTCCACATGCATATTGACCAAATTCTCAATATTTCTTTTCTCATGGTCGTATGACTCATGGGAAGTCGTGATGATAACAAAATAGCCGTTTGCTATAGCGGTATCTTCTATACCACTTAAAATAGACGCAAAGAAATGAGTAACAATATCAGGTACAATTACTCCAATGGTACGGGGAGTATTTTTCCGGAGACTCATAGCAAAAGGATTGGGGTGATAATTCATCTCTTTTGCCAATTTTTTGAGCTTTAATACAAAGTTCCCGACTGATTTCGGGACTATTTTTCAAGGCACGGGATACTGTAGGTATGGATACACCTAATATCTGTGCCAAATCTTTCAATGAAGTACGTCTCGATTCTGCCATATCAATGCTGTAAACGGTGATTCACCTACAAAGAAAGCATATTCTCACCAATATACATACAAAGAGTGCATTTTTTTAGTGATAAGATTAGTGGTAAATACTGCGATATGCACCCACTATTCACCACCAACCACTTATCACTAATAAATCGTTCCGCGCATCCGGTCTTCGAATGCAGCTAAAGCAGCCTTGGCGCCTTCCCCCATTGCTATAACTATCTGTTTATAGGAACATCCGTTACATCTCCGGCAGCATAGATACCTTTTACAGAGGTCCGGCCATTTTTATCAGTCAGAATTTCACCCATGCGGTTCGTTTCCAGCAATTCTTTAAACAAAGTGCTATTGGCAGTCAAACCTATTTGGACAAAAATACCATCCAAGGCAAAGATCTCTTCTTTTTCGGATGAACGGTCTTTCTTTATAAGCCCCACCACTTTATCACCGTTTCCTAACACCTCTACCGTTTGAGTATTAGTAATAATATCCACATTGGGCAGGCTTTTAGCTTTCTCCTGCAAAACAGTATCCGCTTTCAAAGTATCCATGAATTCGAATACAGTCACTTTGGAACAGACTCCCGCCAAATCAATAGCAGCCTCAACCCCGGAGTTTCCACCACCTATGACTGCTACTTCCTTATCTTTATAAAATGGTCCGTCACAATGAGGACAGAAAGCAACTCCATGACCGATGTATTTTTCTTCACCGGGAACATTCAATTTTCTCCAATTCGCCCCGGTAGCAATGATCAATACGGGAGCCTTATACGTTTCTCCACCTTTCACAGACAACACTTTCATGCCCTCTGCCACTTCCACTTTCTCTATCCGGCGATTTTCTAAAATATCAATATGATATTCCGCCAAATGTTTTTTCAGATCCTGGGCCAACTGTTTACCGGTAGTCTGAGGCACAGATATCAAGTTCTCAATCCCCATCGTTTCATTGACTTGTCCACCAATACGCTCGGCTATTATTGCTACTTTCAACCCTTTACGAGCCGAGTAGATAGCAGCTGTCGCACCGGCAGGACCAGCACCGGCTACCAGTACATCATATTCTTTTGTCTCAACAGCTTCCAATTCCACCGAACCGTAACGGGCTTCCAGCTTCTCCAACAGATCCCCCCATACTGCTACGCCCCACATGAATCTGTTCACCATCAGCAAATACAGTAGGAACGGCCTGTACTTTCATCCGTTCTACTTCTTCTTCATTTATAGATCCATCTACTGCCTCATGGCGTATCTGACCATTCAGAAGTACCATCATATTCAAAGCTTGAACCACATCGGGACAATTGGTACAGGTGAGAGACAAATAGGTGGTCAAACTAATCGGCCCCTGTAATGCCTTGATACGTCTGGTAATAAACTCGTCCGGAAAATTCTTTCCTTTGCCGTCAGCATTCAGAACAGCCATCAACAAAGAAGTAAATTCATGACCACCAGGTACGGCACGAAATGTGATTCCCGTATCCTTTCCTTCTTTTAAAAGGATAAACTTCAGCCCTTCACTATCCTGCAACCGACAGGAAAGTTTATCCGAACAGGAAGCCACTTCTTCCAACAAGTCCACCAACTCGGCACGACTTTCGTGCTGAGGGTGGACAAAGATGTCAAAAGTATAGTGCGCTTCCAATTGGGCAAAAAGACCTTTTAACTGATCTTTTATCGCACTATCTAACATGAGTTCTATACTTTAAATTTTACCTACCAAATCAATACTCGGTTTCAAGGTCTCAGCACCTTTCTTCCATTTAGCAGGACAAACCTCACCATCATGAGTGGCTACAAACTGGGCAGCTTCTACCTTACGAAGAAGTTCATCAGCATTACGCCCGATGCTGTTGTCCTGAATTTCAGCTAATTTGATCTTGCCTTCGGGATTCACTACAAAAGTACCACGATAAGCCATACCGTCTTCTTCAATCATCACACCAAATGCACGCGACAAAGCACCTGTAGGATCTGCCAACATCGGATAAGTGATTTTGCGGATACTTTCAGACGCATCATGCCATGCTTTATGAACGAAATGTGAATCGGTGCTTACAGAATATACTTCCACTCCCATTTCTTTGAACTGATTATACTTTTCAGCAATATCTACAAGTTCGGTAGGGCATACAAACGTAAAGTCAGCAGGATAGAAGAAGAAAATAGCCCATTTACCTTCAATATCTTTATTAGTTACGGTTTTAAACTCTCCATTATGGAATGCCTGAACTTTAAATTCAGGAACTTGTGAATTAATAATTGGTTCCATACTCTTTTTATTTTTAAATTAAAACTGATTTTTTAAATTGTAATTATTACATTTGCAAAGGTAACCGACTTCAGCACCTTCCACAATACCTAATTATTAGGATTATATAGAACAAGATTCATCATAAATAGGTATTGGACAAACGATTTTTTAAGTGAATTTTGCATGTAATTAAAAGGATGCTAAATGTTTTAACAACAATAGTTTCCGCCAGGGAACTTAATCGGTAAACACAGTACGTTAGAACTGTGCTATGGCGACAAAACCATCATTGCTCGGGCACTGATTGCTTTCCGGTGATATTCTTAAAAAAAAATATAAAAGCCTCCTGACTTCTGTCTGTCCTTTAAAGGTTTTATGTACTTTTGTACCGCTTTAAACAAAAAAACAATCAATAAAAATGGACGATTCAATACCACGAACGTGCAATAGTATTAACTGATCCGACAGGGCAATCACTACTCTGAATGCCTCTGAACGGATATAAACGAACGAAAGGAGGCAATAAGATGAGAAAATATCTTTATTGTGAGAATGGCTTTGTAGAAAAGCCACAATGGATGCCAAACTGCTGGGTGAATGTAGAATGCCCCGACCAAAGTGATTTTGAGTTTCTGACTAAAGAATTAAAAGTTCCCGAAGCTTTTTTAGAGGACATCGCCGATATGGATGAACGTCCGCGAACGGATACGGAAGACAACTGGCTACTGACCATTATCCGAATCCCCCTGCAACAACAGGGAAGCATCCCTTATATCACTATCCCCATCGGTATCATTACAAACAATGAAATCATTGTTACCGTGTGTTATCACTCCACTGAAATGATTCCTGATTTTATTGACCACACCCGACGTAAAGGAATCATTGTGCCTAATAAATTTGAATTGATTTTACGGTTAATTTACTCATCTGCCGTATGGTTCTTGAAATATCTGAAACAAATAAACAATGATGTAGCTGCCGCAGAAAAAGAATTGGAAAGGAGCATACGTAATGAGGACCTGCTCAGATTGATGAAACTACAAAAAACATTGGTTTATTTCAATACGTCCATTCGTGGAAATGAGGTGATGGTAGGTAAATTGCAAAGTATCTTCCAGGAAAAAGATTATCAAAACCGCGATTTGGTAGAAGATGTAGTTATTGAATAAAAACAAGCATATAACACGGTTAATATCTACAGTGATATCTTAACCGGAACCATGGACGCATTTGCTTCCATCATATCCAACAATGTGAACACCATCATGAAACGCATGACCAGTATTTCCATCATTCTGATGGTACCCACATTAATAGCTAGTTTCTATGGAATGAATGTAGATGTACATGTAGATGCATTACCACATGCTTTTAGTTTTATTATTTTGGCATCCATCACATTGTCTGCGTTGGCTTTTGTTATTTTCAGAAAGATAAAGTGGTTCTAAAAAAATCCTGTAACAATATCATATGACCTGTCATTCACGACAACAGGTCATATGATAAAATTCTTTTCGCCCCCTAATCTTATAACAAAGATATTCAACTTACTCTTACTTTCTTTCTCCAAATACGTTTTATCCATAAATAGTATCCTGTCAATGGCAAGGTGGCTCCTATCAAAGCTGCTATAAACGTCAGTAAACGGGTAAGCATACCGCCCCAACTACCAACATGTACAGAATAGATCCATCCGCGAATCTTTCCAGCCTTCTCAGCATCTTTATATAAAACTACCTTATCAATCTTACCACTATGAGGATTGAATTTATAACGATCGGAAGCACGTTGATTACCGAAGGTATTGAAAGAGACATTTGCTGCCCCATCTGATAAGGTTATCTGCTTGTAGCCGGGATTATTCAGGGCTAATTGTTCATAAACTTGTTGCCAACAAACATAGGACGAAGAATGAGAAACATTCTTTCCGGATTGGTCGCCGCCTTTCCCCCCACGCCGGGTCACCCCACCATGAGCACCTCCCTGCTGTACTTCCACGCCAAACACTTTATAGAAACCTGTCCGATACCATCCAAAAGACCATGTTAGCCCGGTAAGGGCCATAGCCAACAAAAAAAACAGCGCATACATACCACCTGCAACATGCAGGTCATACCAAAATCTTCTAAAGCCCCTGCCGACAGATATTCTTAAACTATTTTTCAAGGCTTTTCGTGTACGAGGCCACCAGATAACGATACCCGATATCAAAACCACG
>ENA-OPYZ01000011-OPYZ01000011.1-human-gut-metagenome-genome-assembly--contig:-NODE-11-length-19350-cov-0.648702_pt1 | contig 19350 bp, 26 predicted proteins | sample MGYA00242475_ERZ504487 | MGnify/ENA primary metagenome ERZ504487 (study PRJEB26092, sample SAMD00036292) | human gut metagenome | host: Homo sapiens | study: EMG produced TPA metagenomics assembly of... | reverse complement strand
CACTGCTCTCGGGCCTGCTCCTTTCCTGCGGATCGGAGCACCGTCTGGCACGCGTGCGCATCTCGCAGCCCGGGGTGAGGGAGGCGACAACGGATACGGCCTGCAAGGTGCCGGAACAGATAGCATGGACGGACGACAAGGGTGAGCGGCATATCGTCACGCGGGCCGAGAAAGACAGCGTGACCGGTGAGGAGATCACTTCCGTGGAACTGTCCGAAATTACCGTTATGGCCAGAAGCAAGCAGGTGGCTGAACGCAACGGGAAGATAAACCTGGATTTTGTCGTGACGGTTCCGGGAGAATTGGTCAGCAACAAGTGGCAACTCCAGCTGGCCCCGGTGGCCTACAAGCCTCGGATACGTTATATCTGGACAGGATCTTCCTTTCAGGGGCTGACTTTGCCAAGATGCAGAAAAGAGGCTATATGCGCTACCAGGCGTCATCAACTCCATCATACCCGACAGCCTGTACCTGCAGAAACTGTTCGACGGGAAAGGCTACAGGAAGGCACTGGCCGAACTGGAAGAGGAATACTTCCAGGCCTGGAAGCACGAGGTGCTGCAGAAAGAACGCTGGATTGACTGGTCGGACAAGGCCAATGCCCGGTTTGCCCTGTTCAACTGGCGTGTCGAGCAGAACCGGAGAGCCATCGCCGGCTACAATTCAATCCTGGAGCATCTTCCCGCCTACTGGATGACCAGGGAGCTTGAAGGGAAATATATCCCTTCCAGATGGAGGATGTTTGCCGAAGGCGGATATAAGATCCGTACCCGGAGCATCTCCCCTGAAGATTCCGCCGCCATCACGAGGCGTTTCACCGATTACGGCAAGATGGCGGAGAACCAGAAGAGAAAGGAACAGGCCGGTGCCATGTATGACAAATATGTGCGTTTTCCGTATGAGCCGGCCCGTCTGGATACGGTCATCCGGGAAGGGAACAAGTTCGTCTATTACTACAAGCAGGAGCTCCCGGCCACGGAAAACACGAAAAGGATAGATCTGACGCTTGACGGACTGATCCTTTCCAAGGACGAGACACGTACCCCGCTTCCGCCGTCGGACACGATCACCTATTTCATATCGAGCATGGTGCAGTTCCTTGACCGGACTCCCCGCTATAAAAAGAAAATTGTCACCCGCAAGGACGAGGTAAGCCTGCGCGCATACGTGGCCTATAAGACAGGCAGTACCGAGTTCCGGGAGGAAACCGGAAACAACAGGTCGGAAATCGACAAGGTGTTCAAGGCGATACGGAGCATAAACTATACAGGAGAGTTCCTCATAGACAGCGTGCTGATGACCGCGACCTCATCTCCGGAGGGTGATGCGGGGATGAATCTGTTCCTGTCCAGGGGACGTGCGACGGAACTGAAAAAGTACCTTGCAAGACGTACGGAGGATGCGGAAGGCGTTGACACCATCTTCCGCCCTGCATGGCGGGGGGGAAGACTGGGAAAGGCTGCGCGGACTTGTCGCAAAAGACGACACCCTGAGACACCGGCCGGAACTGCTCCGGATCATGGAGGAAACAAGGAATCCGGACATCCGTGAGCACGCCCTGAGAAAATATCCGGAGGATTACAGGAGAATCCGGGAAAAGCATTATCCTCTCCTGCGCGGAGTGGAATTCCTGTTCCATCTCCACCGGCGGGACATGATTCAGGACACGGTTGTGATGCCGGTCATCGACAGCACCTATATGGCTGCCGTGCGGATGATAGAGGACAGGAGGTACAAACAGGCTCTTGCCCTGCTGGACGAGCACTACCCGGCAGACTATAATACCGCTGTCTGCCTCATGTCGCTCGGCTATGACGCCCGTGCGCTTGAGATCATGCGGGAACAGCGGGACACATCAGACCGGAACTACCTGCTCGCCATCCTGTACAGCCGCCTGGGGCGCAAGGAGGATGCCGTCAAGTCATATGTCAGGTCATGCGACCAGGATGCCGGCAAGATATGGCGCGGACGGCTGGACCCCGAAATAAACACGCTTATTGAAACTTATAATTTATACAAAGATGAATATTGACAGAAAAGTACTGGTACTTGCGTCATTCCCCGCAATAATGCTCGGCGGCTGCAATTTCAATGAGGACTTCTGCATCCGGGAAGGAGAACTTGTAGCCTGGTGCGATTTCAGCGGAATAAAGGAAAAGCCGCCTGTCCCCCAGGAAAGACACGTCATCCCTTTCGGAACGGATGTGCCGTATTCCGAAGGGACAACGTTCACACAGGATACACTCCGCTGGAGCCTGCCCCAGGGGGCATACAGGTTCCTGTTCTATACGGGGAACTATGAACTGCTGGACAGGAATGACTATCATGAGACGCGTCTGTCCGTCCGGACTGACACCATTGACGGGGAGGCGCACATTTCAGAGGTACAGAAATTCTGCTGTTCCTCGGCCTTCAGTGAAAGGCTTGAATACCGGAATCCCAAACGGGTAAGGATACAGCCTGCGGCTTTTGTCCAGAAACTGAACATAAAGATTAACGTGTCCGGCAACACCGTACCGTTGTCCGGCTTGAACTGTACCCTTTCGGGAATCTCTACGGCCAGGTATCTGGCCTCCCGTGAAAGGACCGGAACCGCAAGTGCGACCGCCTCCTTCGCAAAGAAGGCCGACAATGTATGGACGGCGGGCCTTTATGTGTTCGGATTCAGTCCGGCGGCAGAGAACATTCTTGCCGTAGAGGTTCTGATGAAGGAGGAGGACTCCGTATTCAATGAACGGCAGTCAGTTGACCTGACCCCGTATCTGCGGGGATTCGACGGTGACGAGATCTCGCTGGAGCTGGACCTGCACATCGGCAGGGAACTGGAGATTGGCGGGCCGGTCATCATCCCGGACTGGGAGGACACCCCCGAAACGGAATTTCCATAAGACTATAATTATAACAAAACCAAATCAACAAGAAAAATGAAAACAAGAATTATGATTTCGGCAGCGGTAAATTGCCGCCGGGATGCTGGCTTCATGCAGCAACAAGGAAATAGTGGACGAACAACCGGAAACAGACGGGGTTTCAGCCTCCGTACTGAATATTGTGCCGACAGTCGGCACGGACACGAGGGCCGGCTTCGTGCCGAAAACCGATGGGCGGTAAATGACGCCATGGGGCTGTTCATGTACAAGGCCACCGGATGGGGGGACGCCTATCCGCGTTATGACGCGCAGAACAACAAGTCCACAAAAACAGCGGCCGGATGGAGCCAGGCAAAACCCGTCTATCTTCTTTCGGACAAGGCGACGATATGGGCGTATTACCCATACAACCAGGCCGTCGCTGACGGTACCAAAGTCCCCGTTCCCATCAATGCGGGAACCTCTGTCGACTACATGTGGGGAAAGAGCACAAACCAGGTGTCGGTCATTGAAACGGATGCCGTCATTCCCATGAAACATGCATTGTCCCAGCTCGTCATCCGTCTGAAAGTTTCTCCGGAATATCATAATGACGGCAACCTGACATCCGCGAAACTGAAATCCAAGGCGGCCAAGTTCGGAACCTCGGGGACAATGAACCTGAACGACAACGGAAGGATCATCTTCTCCCCGACATCCACGGAACTCTCATGGACTCCCAACACGACCATTCCGGCACAGGGGAACCCGTCGGTAGACTTCGCCGCCGCAATCTATCCCATGAGCCTGGCATCCGGAGAAGTCAGCATGGAGGTCGTCATCGACGGGGGCAACCTATACCTATTCCATTCCCCAGATAAGCTGGGAAGCCGGAAAGAGATATATCTATTCGATAACGATGCGCTCCAATGACGCGGAAATCGGAGGCGAGAACGGACAGTCCGTAACCATCGAGCCATGGGGTTCAAGCGAATCCGACGTAACGCTTGTACCGGTCAAATAAATTACAGAACAACAGGGGACTCCGGTCCCCGTCCTAAAAAAAACAATCATGGTAAAATCAATAACAACGATAATCTGCGGCTTCCTTGTCCTGCTGTCCGTATCCTCCTGCCGGAAGGAACAGGAGGAGCCATGCCCGGAAAACGGCCGTGTCACCTTTACCGTCGCCCAAACGCGTGCCACCCAGGAAGGCACGTTCGAAAAGGGAAACTCCATAGGCGTATTTGCCATCGAGCCCAAGACCGGCGTGTACTGGGCCACAAATAACAAATACACCTATGACGGCCGGGCATTCAAACCCGCAACGGAAGAGGACAACATCATTGTGACGGTGGGGACCGATCTTGACTTCTATGTATATTATCCTTTCAAGGAGGGGCAGACAGACATCACCGCCATATCCCATTCCATAGGAGACCAGCAGGAAAAGTCCGGATGGCTTTCAGCCGATTTCCTGACAGCGTCCTATACGGACGTAATACAGGACTATACGATACCGCTGCATTTCGAGCACCGGCTGTCGACCGTGGAGGTCCGGGTGGAAGGAAGCGACCGCGTGGACGGCGCCCGTATGGAAAATGTGAAATACGGCAGCCGGTTCAACCTGCTTACCGGAAAAACCGTTACGGACGAGACCAGGGGAAACTATGCCATGTACAGGTACAGTTCCGGGAACCTCACCACGGTATTCCGGATGACCATACCCGCCCACGACCCTTACGACAACCTCCAATTACCATAACCCTCACAGGAACTCCGGACATGAAGCTGCGCGGCACTTCCGACATGACCACCGAACCCGGCAGAATCCACAACTACCGGATAGATTACAAGATACGGATAACCGTCCTTGACTATCCGCAGGGTGGAAGCACCACAGGTGCGGGCCTGTACGACATGGGAAGCACCTGCACGGTCACCGCGTCCGTGAACGGCGGTTATGAGTTCGCAGGATGGTACGAGGACGGCAGGATCGTGTCGAATGACACACGGTACAGTTTCGAGGTACTGTCGGACCGTACACTCGAGCCCAGGTACCGTAATTATGGCGGCTGGTCGGTCACCCTTACGGCAAATCCCTCCGTCATCGGCTGGCAGGGCGGCAGATCTTCCCTTGTGGCGGGAGCCTCACGCGGAGTGTTCGTCAACGGAGTGGCAGAAAACACACAGACGGCTGTCCCCCTCCCTCAGCGGAGGAGCAGAAGGATTCCTCCTTTCAGGGAATACGGTGACAGTGTCGGAAAACCCGTCAGGCTCATCCCGGAGCTGTGTGTTTACGGCAAGTCACGGGAGGACGCTCGGCCACGGCCACAATCACCCAGGAGGGATCTCCGGTAAGCTATTATTTCAGCTATGCGGATGGCGGAACCAGCCATAGTGAGCGTGTCGAATCCAGTTCTGGTTCGTTTATTTTGGACATAACAAGTTACAAGAAGACGGGCAACTCTACAAAAGCCCTTTCCTGGAGCGCATCCGGTGACAGCTGGATTCATGTGAACGGCTCGTCGGTAAGCTACGAGGAGAATCCGGCAAAGGAAATACGTAGTGGAAATGTCACACTCACACAAGAGGAAAGCAACATGAAGCTGACCCTGACTGTCAGACAAAAGGGAAAGACTTCCATTGACATCGAACAATAACAAAAAATCAATTGAATGCGGTTATGAAAATAGACATATACAAACCGGTTGTCCTGTTCCTGCTACCGGCAGTCCTTGCGGGCTGCTCGGGTGAACGGGAGCCCTTCCCGCAGGGCGGGAAGGCCGGACTGAGGATAGAGAGCTGCTCCAGCCGTGGCGGAACTGACGGAAGTCCCACCCTTGTGAAAGATTTCGGAATGGTGCTGCTTGACGATACGGGCGGCGGTTATGCCGGAGCCGTAAACCCGCTGCATGTAACATACGGGGAAGGCTGGATCTTTCCGGAGGTCACACTCACGGAGACCCCCCTGCAGGCTGTTCGCATTCTCCCCTTTCGCCGCCATCCCGGGAAAGGAGCTGCCCCTGAGCCTGGTCCCCCAGACCGACTACCTGGCATCCGGAGAGATACGCCTGGACTGGCAGAACCGGTCAGCGGACATAGGGATGGAACACCTGCTCTGCCTGCTGGAATTCACCATAGAGGGCAGCAGCGCGTGCACTCTGAGTGTGGAGGGGGTTCCTACAGGCGGCACTTATGACCTTGCCGGCGGCAAACTCTCGGCAGGGGAAAAAGGAACGGTCCCCTCGGATGGGAACACCGTCCTTCTGCTGCCGGGCAAGGCGGGAAACAACAGGGTCGTGATCCGTTTTCAGGAGAACACATACGGCTGGCTGCTGCCGGCCGTCACCCTGGAGGCCGGAAAAAGATACGGATATGCATTGTCCCTGAGCAAAGAAGGGGACTCATTCTCTCCGGTGTAAGTGTCCGTCCCTGGCAGGAAGGAGAAGACTATAACGGAACTATCAAACCTAACAAATAATAACAAAATGAGAAATTTTACAGGAAAAAAAATTGTTTCTGACTGTCATGTCTGCATCATATACACTCCGGGGATTCGCCCAGGATGCCCGGGGAGCGATCAATGATGTCCTGGACAGTTTTACACTACCCGTGTTCGGCGGTTTTATGCTTGGAGGTATCATTCTGGGCCTTATCCAGCAATGGGACAATATCATTGACAAGGAGAACAGGGGCACGCGAAAGGAAGGATTTGTCGCACTGGGCTGGTATGTCGGCTTTGCATTGCTGGCCGCAGTCGTGGTGTCCGCCGTAAAGAGTGCCATTTCCGGTATCAGCCTGTCGATATGAGATACAGGATCAGAAAAGGACTGGAGAGCCCCTGCATGATACGGGGGCTTCTTTCCGGGGACTACTGGATATTCGTCGGCTGTTGTTCCGCCGCTTTCGTCCTGTTCTTCCTCGGCATCCGTGCGGGGATATCCGCAGGCAACTGGAACCTGCCGGTCCTGGTGCTCGTCATCTCGCTGCCCACCCTGCCGCTGCTTCTATACAAGCTGAAAAGAAAGGCACGGCCCCCAAAAGTTCAAGGAGACGGGAAAAGAGATAAACATCAGTAATCTGGACATAAACAGGGTATTAACAAAAAAAGGAGCATAATGAAATCAGAAGAGGCATACAGCATACTTGACATTGTCAGTGAATCGGAGGGACAGGGCGTCGTCCTGACCCGCAGCGGCAGCATATGCGTTTCTTTCGAACTCCGGGAACCGGAATGCTATTCCCTGACTCCGGAGGATATCGACAGGAGGGACGGCATGTTCCGGGAAGCCTTCAAGTTTCTCCCGGACGGCACATATGTGCACAAACAGGATGTGTTCCTCAAGGAAAGGTACTGTCCGGACATTGCCGGCGGTTCTTTCCTTGACCGGGCCGATGCGCGGCATTTCCGGGGACGACTGTATGTCAGCCATACCTGCGTCATGCACTTTGTACTTTCCGGACTCAAAAGTCTTGAGAAGGCCTACATATCCTCACCCCTGTCCTATAAGGAGAACCTCCATAAGGAGGACCTCGCCAGGCTCGATGAATTCCTCGAGGGAGTTGACAACGCCGTCGGCATCATCCGGAGCATGCGTGATACGGAGATAGCCCCGATGTCAGGGCAGGAAATGCGGGACTTCACGGCCGGATACACCACCCTGTTCGACGCCCCGGGGGCGGTTGTGGACATACATGCCGACACGGAACTCCGCACAGGAAAGAAACGGGCACGCTGCTTCGCCGTCTGCGATGAGATCTTTCTCCCTGACGGCAGCCTGGATTCCTGTGTACGGGACGACTCCCTTCCTCCCGCCGGCTCCCTGCTGTACCATCCGATGCTGGAGCAGCTTGGGATGTACCTGCCGTACAACCACATCGTGAACCAGGTGGTTTTCTTTGAGGGGAACGGACGGCTGCGCGAACGGATCGCCCGCAATATCGACATTTATGGAAGCAATTCCGGCATGAGCAGGTCCATCAAGGTACAGTACCAGAAACTGGACGAGCTCCAGCAGGAAATCCTTGAGGAGAACGAGACACTGGTACGCAGCTTCTTCTCGGTCTGTGTGTTCGACGAGTCGGAGGCCGAACTGGAGAAGGCCGACAAAAAGATCAGGGAGACGCTCAACCTGGCCCGTCTCGGGTATTATATTCCCGGATATGAGAACCTGGCTGCGGTGCATTTCGCCTGCGTCCCCGGCCAGATCCACCTGATGCCGCGGAAATACCTGTTCCTGACCACCCTGCCCATAGCATTGTGCTTCTTTCTCCAGTGCGGCAGTTTCAGGAATGACAGCGAGGGTATCTATGTGCATGACAGGATGTACCAGGTCCCTCTGAGAAAGGACATCTGGGATGCGGGCAAGAAGAGGGTCAACGCCCGTAACGGGATGGTCATAGCCGGAACCGGCGGCGGCAAGTCCGCCTTTACCCTGAACCTCACCCAGCAGCTCATCGAGCAGGACTATACGGTCGTGGTGGTCGAGTTCGGAAAGAGCTTCAGCCAGCTCTGCAGGCTCTATCCGGACATCTCCCTGCACGTGGACTACGACGGCAGGACGGCGCTGGGCATCAACCCCTTCGACCTGCAGGGGGAGGAACTGGACAACGGAAGCATCGAGATGCTCTCGGGAGTCGTGCAGAAATACTGGAGGCACATGTTCACAAAGGACGAGTCGGAGAAGGAGGTGGCCCTCACCCGTTTCATCCAGGATTATTACGAGAATGTCCGTGAAGGGCACAATTTCGAGAGTTTCTACAACCACGTGACGGAACATTACCCCGAGATTCTGGCAAGGAAGCACATCCCCAAAGATTATTTCTCCCTGGAGTCCTTCAGCCTGAACTGCGGCGAGTTCCTGCCCGGCAGACGCTACGAGAACGTATGCAAGGATACGGGAACGGACTTCTCGGGAAAGAAGTTCATCGTGTTCGAACTGACGCAGATCAAGCAGGACAGGTTTCTGAGCAACCTCGTGATGGGCATGATATTCACCGTCATACAGAAGAAGCTGCTCAGTGACCGGAGGAAACGGGGCGTCCTGATCTTTGACGAGTACGGCGAGACCGCGCAGATGGTCGATACGGCCACGGGAACCGGGGATACACAGCTCCGTGGCCTTCTGCTATCAGAAGATCAGGAAGGAGAACGGGGCGGTATACACCATCATCCAGAATCCCGACCAGCTGCCGGAGAACGAGCACACAAAGAACATCATAGCCAATACGGACATGCTGTTCGTGCTCCCCACCAAGGAGGTCATCTACCAGTCCGTCATAGACAGGTTCAGGCTGACCCATCCCGGACAGATAGCCCTGATGAAGTCCATGAGGAACAATTTTTCGGGACAACGGCCCTATTCGGAGTGTTTCATGCGGCTGGGGGAACATTACGCCACCGTCACCCGCCTGGAGTTCTCAAGGGGAGAAATTCCTTGCGTTCCAGACGGAGGGGGAGATATGGTCGGACCTTGAGGAGAAGAACCGGAGGATGTCCATGGAGGACGCCATAGAGGAATATATAAGGGAACATCAATAAGAAACAACAAAAACAAGAACAAATGAAGAAATTACTTTTATCCATGCTCGTGCTGATGACGGCGGCAACCGCATCCGCACAATGGGCGGTGGCGGACGCGCCCAACCTTGCACAGAACGTCAAGAACTTCTCGGAACTGCAGAAACAGGTGGGCTACCTGAAGGAGCAGAAAGACCGGCTGGACGAGACACTGGACATGATGCGCAAGGTCAACTCCGTCATCTCCAGCTGTGAGACCGCCAAATCAATCATAGAGAGACAGGGAAGGCTGTCAGAGAAGTGCATAGACCTGGTAACGAACAAAAAAACTGGGCACGTCAACCCTGCAGACGCTCACATCCAGCCTTGACCTGGTCATGCTCAACAACACACGGCTCATCAGCCTGTCAAGGACCATACTCTCCACAAGCGTGAAGATGAACGACTCCGAGCGGCTGGCCGTCCTGCAGGAGATAGAGAGACAGACCATCGAGCAGGAAGGAAGGTCTCAAAGGTATCCCGGATCATATCCCAGTATGAAAGACTGAAGAGAAACCTGAGATAGACATGGAAGAGGCATACAGCAATCTGAACAACGCATACCTGCAGATCAAGGGGATGATAGTGGTGGAGGGATTCTATGCCCTTGTTGCCGGATTTGTGATTACCACCTTTGTATTCAAGCTTGCGGGTATCATCAAGGAGATGGTTCACGAAGGCAAGGGATTCAATGCAAAACAGTTTTATGAGCTGGGCAGGGAGTACATCCTCTGCATAGCCCTCATCTGCATCATGCCCGTGTTGCTGGACACGCTTGAGACCGTACTTGCATACGCCGCGGACAGGCTGATGGAGTCGCTCGCCGCCGGAGGGGTCTACAATCCGGACAATATCTGGAAGAAGCCGATCGAGCAGGCCTTCGACGACCTGATGAACAGTGACATCATCGACATAGCGGTCAACGGGCTGGACACGACCTTCAACTCCCTGCTGGCGGGAGCGGTGGGCAGCTTCGGGGGAGTCGCATACGACTACCTCATGCTGGTGTTCCTGTGCACGCGCTATCTCATCCTTATACTGCTCGAGGTCATATCGCCCCTGGCGATAGCCTGCCTGTACAACAGCGACACCCGCAGTTCCTTCTACACATGGGCCAGACAGATGGTCGGGTGCTACATGCTGTATCCGGGATTTGTCATCGCCAGCGTGTTTTCTGATCTGATTGTAGTGAACTATGTACAGCAGCGCCCCTGGTCGATAACGCTCATGGTGATATTTTCCTTCCTGCTGAAACTGGCGATGCTCGCCACGGTGAAAGCAACGGTTAACAAATGGTTATAGCTGATATGATGGACATAAAGAACATACTTAAAGATTTCTCCCGCCTGGCGGAAGCCAGAAAGAACCATACGTTCCGCACCAGGCTGGTATTCATATTCTGTGCCGCCACAATAGCGATGGTGCTGTTTTTCAGCTACAGGGTGGTGAACAGCGCGATGGACAAGATCCTGGTCGTCAATGAAGGCGGGGAACTGCTCCGCTTCAAGGCCATGCAGCAGGATCTGCTGTATGAATCCCTTTTAAAGAACCATTGCTACCATACGGCCTATTATCTGAACAGTTTCGACAGGCTCTCCCTGCAGGAGAACCGGGCACGCGCCCTGTTCCTGGTCAACAAGCCGGACGCGAACACCATATTCGCCAAATACCAGGCTGACAGGGGGTACGGCGACGCCCTGGAACTCGGAGTGGTCTACAGGACGGAGTTCGAGAAGATGCTCTCGGTATCCGTCAGCGGGGACGAGTATCACGTCACCTTCTCGTCAGTCCTGAGCATCATCAACGGAAATGATGTCAGGAAGATACGGATTCTCAGCGAGGGTACCGTCATACGTACCACGCCACGTTTTCCGGAGAACACTTCCGGATTTTTCTTCCGGACATACAACCAGCAATACGAGATGCCATGACAAAAACTGAAAGGAGCAGAATAGTGGCGCTGGGGGGTATAGGAGCCGTGATCATCCTGCTGGTATGGGGGATCATCGCCACATTACCGAAAAAAGAGGACGGCAGGGAGGAAGAAGTGAGGCTGCGCTCTGAAATCAAGGACAACTTCACGCTCAAAGACATGCTCGGGAGTGTGGAAAAGGAAATGGAGAACCGGAGAGAAAACCGCATGCCCGGTGGAGGGAATTACGGAATGGATGAACCGGAGGACACCGTTTCCCCGGAAAGCGAGATACAGCGCATCCGGGAACTGATCAGACGCAACGAACAGACCCTCGGAAGCGGTCCGCTTCTGGAACGGAACAGCCCGCCCCCTCCGCCTTCAGGGAGAAGGAGACGACGGACGGTGAGGAGGAGAAACCGAGGAAGACGGAACCGGAAGACACGGTTCCCGAAGAGACTCCCCGGAGAGGATTCAACAGCGTGCGCCTTGTCCGGCAGGACGAGAGGAACGTCATACGGGCATTCGTACATTCCACACAGACGGTCATGGTCGGAGCGACGCTGAAGATGCAGCTGGCGGAGAACTGCCTTACGGACGACGGACAGCGCATCCGCAAGGGAACACCGGTGTTCGGGGAGGTGACCGGAATCGACGGGGAACGGGTACTGGTCAAAATCACCTCGGTGAATCTGGCCGGGAACATACTTCCCTTTGAAAAGGAGGTGTATTCCGAGGATGCCATGGAAGGCATATACGTTCCGGGAAATGCCAAGGCGGAAACCATCAAGGAGGCGGAAGCCGCGGGTGTCAGCGGAACGAACACAAGTATTTCCGGGGGACTTGACATGGGAAGCCAGATAGTGGCGGGCGCGGCGAACAGCGTCATCAACGCGACCAAGTCGGCCGCAAGCAAGAATATCCGAAAGATAAAGGTGACCATCAAGACGAACTACCGGATACTGCTGAAGGATGCAAAAAAATAGAAATACAGATTAAGCAGGAAAGGATAAGGACAATGGCGAAAGTATATGTGGCAAGCAGCTGGAGCAACGAATACCAGCCACGGATCGTGGCTTTTTTAAGAGAGCGGGAACATGAGGTGTACGACTTCAGGAACCCTGAAAGAAAGACGGATTTCCGCTGGTCGCAGATCAGCGGAAACTGGGAGAAGATGGAGACAGACGAGTACCTGGACGCACTGGAGCATCCGCTGGTAGAAGCGGAATTCAGGTCGGACTTCGATGCCATGCGGCGGGCCGATATCTGTGTGCTTGTGCTCCCCTGCGGAGCTTCAGCACATTCCGAGGCAGGATGGATGAAGGGGACCGGAAAGAAAGTGATAGTGTATCAGAACCGGTCGCAGAGACCGGAACTGATGTACAAGCTCTTTGACGGGATATTCCCAACGGTTGCGGATGTGACACGCTTCCTGAAAGAGTTTGACAGATTGAATAACTTAAAAACTGTATGATATGGAAGAACTTTGGAACAAGCTTGGGGCTTGGGGATATGCTGTCCCTATCCTTATGTTACTCTGTTTAAATATACTCTTGTTTACTGACATCTTTGAAAAGATTATAATAAGATGTTGGGGATATCTAGAGAATATTATAGAGAAAACAAAAAGGAAAAAATATTAGTAATCTATGTCATTTTTAGGATTTTCTTTCTTTTTAAAAGTTAATATTATTCCTGCGATACCGCAAATTAGATATTCTAAGAACAGTAAAAAAGCATAACAGTGTCATTTTTGATACATAGGACCAACCAGCTAGATGCAGATAGACGCATAGGCAGACAGTAGCTGTCAGTAACAACAACGGAGCGTAATAAAAAGCAGGATACCTGAAAGATATAGCGGATAGTGGTATTCCGATTCCCGTATATAGGCAGAACTGCCTAATATGAAAAAGATCTGTTCATATACGGAAAGCTCCCGGAAGAAATGGGTGAAATAAAACAAGAATGGATATAACATGAAAGTACATCCCAAAAAGCAAATAAGGATCTTGACATAAACGGAACCTATTTCAAGATCTTTCAGTAACTGGTTGTAATTTGTAGACATAACGGTTGCTTTTAATTAATAACTGAATTGCAAAAGTAATAAAATCCTGGCAAACTGCTTTTACAGGCTATTTGACTGAGGATAATATTTAGTAAGAATGAAACAAAACCGAATTTACATCACAGGGATACTTCTCCTGAGTTTTCTTTCAGGGAAAGCGCAGAAAATAGAGGAACTTCCGGCTGTTCCCCTACAGATAGGATACGAGAAGACCCTGCACCTGATATTCCCTATCGAGGTGAAGTATTACAGTATCGGCGGTGACTATGTCATCGGTGAGAAAGTCGGGAACTGCCCGGAGATCATACGCCTGAAAGCGGCCGAGGAGAATTTTCCGGGTGAGACTACCCTGTCGGTGGTGACAGCCGACACGAAGTTCTACTCCTATGCCATCAGCTATAACGCCCACCCGGTGGAGAGCTATGTGCGTGTGGACGGCCAGGCGCCCGCGCCCCATACACTGCCGGTGGGAAAGGACAGGCAGATGTTCCTCATTTTCCCGGCCGGAATCACCTATGTGGACTATGGCAGTACAAATGTGGAGGTTGAAAAGGCCGAGGGAGTGGACAACATCCTGGCAGTGAAAGCCACCGGAGAGTTTACGGAAGACACGAACATCTCGGCAGTGGTCGAAGGGGGGAAATTCTACACTTTCAATCTCCATTATGCCCCTTTCCCGGAACGTTTCAGCTTTGTCATTGACAAGGAAAAGACGCAAAGGGTGGCCATCCTTGACGAGAGGGAACGGTCAAGCGAACAGAAGGAAAGGATCAGGCAGGCAAATCTCGAAAAGGATTCCCCTGGACCTGGGACTGAAGGACAAGAACGCCGGCATGGAGTTCGAGGTCGGAAACATCTTCATCGACGGGGACATCCTGCTGCTGCGAATGACGCTAACAAACCGCACACAGATAGGCTATACGACGGATTTCATGCGGTTCTATATCCAGGATGCAAAGATTCACAAGAAGACGGCGGTGCAGCAGATCGAGCAGAACATCCTGTTCGCTTTCGACTACCCGGAGGAGATACCTGCACATGAGAGCCGGACGTTCACGGTGGCCATGAACAAGTTTACCATTCCTGACAAGAAAAGGCTCATCATCGAGATCCAGGAGAGAAACGGCGGCCGGCACTTTCTGTACAAACTTAAAAACAAGTCACTTCTGGGAGCGGAAGAAGTGTTCAGAAGCCTGCAGGAGCAGAAAACGGAAGATGAAGCGGACAGGATATTAAGGAGGATATCCAGATGAGATTGCTGATGCTCATATTGTTCTTCCCCTTTTCTTTCGAGGGGGAAAACGGAAGGGAACTGCTCGATACGGCACTGGAAAAAATGCAGCCGTCTGGAAAGCCTGGAAGGCTTGCCGGGACATACTTTACCGGTACGGGGTGGCAGACAGGCTCCCTCTGTCATGTCCCCTGAAAGACAAGTTCAGGATAAGCAGCCCGTATGGAGGCAGGATTCATCCCATAACGGGAAAACATAGTTTTCATTCGGGAATCGATATGGCGGTGGAACTGGCCGCACCGGTCCATGCCACCGCTTCCGGTACGGTCGTTTTCGCAGGAGGAAGGGAGGCTATGGAAGATGCGTCATCATACGGCATTCCTACGGCTTTGAAACGCTTTACGCACATCTGGCGGCTTACTATACGACGGAGGGCAAAAAGCTCGGGAAAGGGGCTGTTATCGGCTTTGTCGGGAGCACGGGCAGAAGCACAGGCTATCATCTGCATTATGAGATAAGAAAGAACGGTAGAACTATAAAACCATACTGGTATGGATATGACAATTCAGGAAGAGATTGAACAGCTTGTATTAAGATGCATCGCCGCCGACGGACTGAAGGCATGCCCGAAGGATATTTCCTTTCTTGAGAAATACAGGCTGAAGAACCTGTACTTCCTCTCCGTGAGGTATCGGATGGAAGGAACTGACTGCCCGGAACTTGACCGGAGGGCGGAGGGGCTGATCAGATGGAACATTTATTCCACGGATTTCCCACTCCTTCGCCGGGTGTATGCCAGGGAGGGAAAGGAGGCGTTGATGAGATGCCTGTACCTGGAGGAGGGGTATTTCCGCAGATTCCTGGAACAGACCGGACTGGAGGAGAGGATATGACGAGCCTTTCCGTTGTCAGCTACATAGAACGGATCAACCGGATGTACAGGCTGATCCGGAAGGAAAGTACCGGCAGCCGTGCGGAACTGGCCGGCAGGATGCGGGTGAGTGAACGGACCGTCAGCAACTACCTGGAGGAACTCCGGCTGATGGGGGCTGACATAAGGTTCAGCAAGACACGCAATACTTATTATTTTTTCAACCGGTTCGTACTTTATGCGACGTTCGAAGCCCGCATCGATGCCGACGTGCTGGACGATAAGAAAAAGAAATGATACATACAATTATAATAAACCTTTAAAAAAGAATGAAGTATGAAACAAGTTAAATTTTTACTGTTGGCGGCGTTCGTGGCCATGTTCACAGGCTGCCAGAATGAGGAGATAATGGAACAGGATTCTGAAAAGGACGAACCGGTCCCTACCGGTGATACACGTATCATCATCGAAGGCGAGGGAATGCTGGAAACCTCAGCCCGCTCTTCAGACGGAAGGGTTGATTTTACCGGGGGGTATGCCACTGGAGCAGGACTGTATGACGGACGCAAAAATGTTCCTGTTGAAGCCCATCCTGATGCAGGATATGAGGTGAACTATTTTTATGGAGGGCCGGCTAATCAACCTAAGAAATACGATTATGCACAATCCGGGACTTCAGAGTTCGATGTTGACTTAGGAGGTCAGGACCATACTTTCCATTGTGGATTCAAGGAAAAAAAACGCACACTGACGATCAATGCAGGTGAAGGCGGAACAACTAATCCGAAAGGAACAAGGGAATATCAGGTGGAAAAGCCGATCAGTATTACGGCTACTCCGGAGAGTGGGTATGAATTTACAGGCTGGACAATTATAGGTGGTGATGTAACTATCGAAAATCCAGGCAGTTCAACCACTACCGCCACCCTGCATGGTTCCAACAGTACTATTACAGCCAGTTTCAAGCAATCCATAAGAAGTATCACGATTAATTTGGATAGATTTTACAGCTCAACTTCAAGTACGAACAGTGGTAAAAGTTATGAATATTTGACCGTGTCATCCACAGATTGTTCCGGTATAATATGCAGGATATATGGACAGACCAAAAACGACATGGACAATATGGATGAAGTGAGCTATCCTGTGCGGATAGAGCAGAACCAAAAGGTTATGTATGCGTATTCAGAATGGGAAACAATAAATCAGGATGGGGATACACGGGAAAAAAGTGCCACTCCGCAGTCTTTTGACATTATAATAGACAATGCTATGGTACTCTCAAACATCAAATCTCCGTCAGGCAAGCAGACTCTTGATTTCGGTGAATTTGATGGCAAGGAGATAACAGGTGTTGGATATAAGATAACTTTCCAATTCACATCTCATTGGGAATAGAAACAATAAAGAGGATGGGATAAAACCCGGATATGCGGGAAAATGAAAGATTATAATAGATAAACATGAAATAGCCCTGTCATTACTCTAAACTAGAGTGTGGCAAGGCTATTGTCATTGCAGACGAAAAGGATCAAAAAACGGAATGGAAAAAACTTTTTCTCTAGTTAAAATATTTTCTAAAATAGTAGAAAAACCATCCACATATATGATGTCTTTCTTGAAGAGATTAAGACAGCCTAAAAGTATAGTGAATAGAGTACATCCATTGTCCTTTATCTACTCCCAGTGATGTTAAAGACAGCCGGCCTTCTTTTCTGATTCTTTATTCATTATTGGCAAACATATTGATATCAAATACTGACATTCTTGAATCTGTCCGTCTTACAGGATTTTATCTGGCAATATAGTAACCGACCTGATAAAATAAAAGGAAACCACCGGTACATATCTGACCATGGTGGTTTCCTTGTCAATCTAAATCACAGCTGGGAAATCCATTGTTACTACATCTACCATCCCGGATTCTGTGGTAACAATTGCGGATTTCTCTGAAGTTCTCCTGTCGGAATCGGATAAAGGTACATCTTGTCCTCCCAAGTACGGCTTTTTCCTGCCTGATATGAAAGGTCAGGATTCGTGTAGTTGGGATATACAATGGCCAGATTACCGTCAGGTTTTCTTTTTCCCACATAAGTCAGTACATTATTGAGCAGTTTACCGGCTTTCCAACGTTTCAGGTCATTGAATCTGAAGCCTTCTCCTGCCAACTCAATGCAGCGTTCACGACGGATCTCTTGCAAAACAGGACTCAGGCTGTATCCCCAGTCCGGCCATTTGGGATCGGTAAAACCTACATTTACTGTCAGGTGAGGCATTCCAACACGGTCTCTTAATTGGTTGACAGTTCTATCCAAATCCGCATTGGTGATGGTATTCAATTCCGCTTTTGCTTCCGCATTGATCAGCAGGGTTTCTGCATAACGGTAAGCGATCCCATCGAAGGAGCTTTTCATATACAACGCCTGTGAGTATATGGGATTGAATCCTTTGATAGGTCTGTATCCTGTAAAACAGTGCTGGGTGATAAACTCATCCTCATTCACCACAAAAGTAGAGTCCTTCAGGTCATCTGTCACGTTTGTCGGAAAATCGTTGGTGAGGATCAGCTGTTTCAGACGGGGGTCACGGTTGGCCGTTTCCTTTCTCATTGTTTCATCGCCTAAATATTTATTACTTAGTGAAATGGGAAGCCCGTCCGAACAAAGGAAGCTTTCTACAAAACTTTTGGAGAAACCGCATCCGGCCTCACGTCCTGCAGCTGCCATGTTGTGTTCACGTATGTTCGTCTTATAATCCACGTAGAGGACGGCCTCTTTCAGGTCGCTCTTGTCGTCTATGCGGTACATATTGAAATAGTCTTCTTGTGGATGGCCCGTATTATAGATTTCATATCTTCCTGATGTGATAAGCTTGTCACTCTCAGTTGCAGCCATTTGCAACCACTTTTCTGCTTCTGAGGCATATTCCAATTCGTCATGGTATTTATAATGGGTACCTTCATTCAGGCAGAAACGTGCCTTTACGTGTCTGGCTATGTCCTTATTCAGGCGGTTGGCTTCTTCACTGCCTGCTTCCGGCAGCCATTGGATGGCGAAATCCAGATCTTCGATGATTTTCTGGAACACTTGGTTTCTCTTCATTTTCGGACCGTACAGTTCCTCGCTGTCCACATTCAGGTCAACTTCCAGCCAGGGCACATCTCCCAAAAGCTGAATCTTGTTGAAATATTCCAGCGCACGGAAGAAACGCATTTCGGCTACATAAATGTTGACATCCGCTTCGGCAGCCTGCACACTCTGATAATGTGTCATGAAATAATTGATGTTTCGAATGTTCTGCCAGCTTGATTTTTGCCATACGCCACCTTCTGTAGGCACGACATATTGTCCCCATAGGAAAGAATTGATATTGTTGGGAACCTGGATATCACTGTCCGTGTCATCCAGAACACTGACTCCTCCCGGTATCAGACCATAAAAGGCATTGGCATAGGCTTTCAGGTCATCGACAGATACCCAAAAACTCTGGTCGTTCAAATTTTGCGGACCTCTTTCCAGAAAAGAGTCATTACAGCCTGTCAGAGACAGGGCAGCCGCCATATAAAGTACATATTTCAGTTTCATAAAAGTTTTGTGTTAAGATTAGAATACAACATTAAGTCCCAAAGCCAGCGATTTCTGCTGCGGATACTTGTATGGATCGTCCAGCTCCGGGTCAAATCCTTCCGGAGTATGCTTGAAAGTCAGCAGGTTCTCTCCGGTGAAATATACGCGGCATTTCTGTATTCCCCATTGTTTGGTCAGGGAAACAGGCAGGGTATATCCGAAAGACAATGATTTGAGACGCAGGTAGGATGCGTCAAGCAGATAACGTGTCTGGTTTTGACCTAAAGC
>ENA-OPYZ01000010-OPYZ01000010.1-human-gut-metagenome-genome-assembly--contig:-NODE-10-length-19739-cov-0.586478_pt1 | contig 19739 bp, 15 predicted proteins | sample MGYA00242475_ERZ504487 | MGnify/ENA primary metagenome ERZ504487 (study PRJEB26092, sample SAMD00036292) | human gut metagenome | host: Homo sapiens | study: EMG produced TPA metagenomics assembly of... | reverse complement strand
ATTACGAGTGCCGTTGCCGAATCGCGCAACCTGTCCGTAGAGGCTTTGAACAAGGAAGCCGACCGCATGCTGATGTTTTACCCCGCAGAGGAAAGCGTGAAGAACGGACTGGTGGACACCTTAATATATAAGAATGATGTGCGCGACTACCTGAAAAACCTGGCAGGCATCGACAAGGACGACAACATGCCTATACTGGGCATTCAGGACATGATAAACGTGAAAAAGAACGTGCCCAGAGACAAGAGCGGAAACGTAATTGCCGTATATTATGCGTATGGTGAGATTGACGGCGGTTCGTCCGCCTCTACCGACGAGGGTATCAACTCCGAAAAGGTTATCAAAGACCTGCGTAAGCTGAAAGATAATGAAAATGTAAAAGCCGTAGTGCTGCGTGTGAACTCTCCGGGCGGCAGCGCATACGGTTCCGAACAGATATGGTACGCCGTAAACCAACTGAAAAAGGAGAAACCGGTAATCGTATCCATGGGCGATTATGCCGCATCGGGCGGTTACTACATCTCCTGCAATGCCGATACCATCGTTGCCGAACCTACCACACTGACCGGCTCTATCGGTATCTTCGGTATGATGCCCGATGCTTCTGAATTACTGACCAATAAACTGGGACTTCATTTTGACGGAGTCAAGACACATAAAATGGCCGACATGGGCAGCATGAGCCGTCCGTTCAATGCAGAAGAATCAGCCCTGATGCAACAGATGGTGAACCAAGGGTATGCCTTGTTTACCAAACGCTGTGCCGAAGGACGAAATATACCGTTAGAGGAGCTCTGCAAGATTGCGGAAGGCCGCGTATGGACCGGAAGCATGGCTAAGGAGCTGAAACTGGTAGACGAACTGGGAGGACTGGATACTGCCATCCAGCTAGCTGCCGAACTGGGTAAAGTAAAAAGACTATAAGCTGAAAAGCTACCCGACCAAGCAGGATTTCCTGACAGAACTGCTGAATACCCACGCTGACCGTTACATTCACAGCCAGTTGCAGGAAACATTCGGTGAATATTATCATGGTTTTGAATGGTTGCGCCACGTGGAACAGTCTGACCGTCTGCAAGCTCGTTTGCCGTTCAACATGCGTATCCAATAAGCAAGAGGCGCGTTCATGAACGGAAAATGCAAGATATATTGGGGGCTATGGCCCTTCAGTGTCCTCTACGGCGTCGGTGTGAAGGTACGGAATCTTTTGTTCGACGTGGCTGGCTCCATGAAGAAAGCTTCCCCTTACCCGTTATCTGCATCGGTAACCTGACCGTAGGTGGTACTGGGAAAACCCCTCACACGGAATACCTCATCCGGCTGTTGCAGGACTCGTTCCGGCTGGCCGTACTGAGCCGAGGCTACAAACGAAAATCAAAAGGTTTCGTACTGGCTTCTTCTACCTCCCAAATGGAAGACATCGGTGACGAGCCTTACCAGATGGCCCGCAAGTTTCCCAGCATTCACGTGGCCGTAGACGGAGACCGCTGCCGGGGTATCCGCCAACTTACATCCCTGCAAGGAGCGCCCGATACGGAAGTCATCCTGCTGGATGATGCCTTTCAACACCGCTATGTACGACCGGGATTGCGCATTCTGCTGATGGATTACCATCGCCCTGTAGAATGCGACCAGCTTCTTCCTGCCGGACGCCTTCGGGAACCTGCCAGCGGAAAGAAACGGGCCGATTTGCTCATCGTCACGAAATGTCCGCCTAATCTCAGCCTGGAGGAATGCGAACGTATCCGACAACGCATACAGCCACTTCCGCATCAGGAAGTGTTTTTCACTACCCTGGCCTACGGAAAGCTGTATCCCCTATTTATGGATACTCCTGCCCAACCGCTGGATGCGTTAAAAGATAAAGAAGTGCTGCTGGTCACCGGCATTGCCTCACCGGCACCACTAATGGAGGAAGTCGGCCGACACGCTGCCCGTATCACTCCGCTGCTCTTCGGCGACCATCACAATTTTGACGGTACCGACATGCAACAGATTGCACAGCAGTTCCACCAGCTGCCGGAAACCCGCCGCCTCATCCTGACCACCGAGAAGGATGCCTCACGGCTTATTCGGTCATCCGCAGCTCTGCGAAGAACTGAAACCCTATATTTACGTGCTCCCTATAGAAGTGGAGTTTCTGCACAAAGGAGAACTAGTATTTAACCCTAAAATCATTGAGTATGTTAGAAAAAATTCAAGAAACAGCAGCCTTTCTAAAGGCTAAAATGCACACTCACCCCGAAACAGCCATCATCCTGGGTACAGGATTGGGCAGTCTGGTGCACGAAATTACCGACAAGTATGAAATCAACTATTCGGAAATCCCGAATTTCCCGGTTTCAACCGTCGAAGGACACAGCGGGAAACTGATTTTCGGGAAACTGGGCAACAAGGACATCATGGCCATGCAGGGACGCTTTCATTTTTATGAAGGCTACTCCATGAAAGAAGTAACTTTCCCCGTACGTGTGATGCGTGAACTAGGCATCAAGACCCTCTTCGTATCGAATGCGGCAGGAGGTACCAACCCCGACTTTGAAATCGGTGACCTGATGATTATTACTGACCACATCAACCTCTTCCCGGAACATCCGCTTCGTGGGAAGAATATCGAATACGGACCACGCTTCCCGGATATGAGTGAAGCTTATTCCAAAGAGCTGATTGCAAAAGCACTGGAAATTGCACAGGAAAAAGGTATCAAGGTACAGCAAGGCGTGTACCTCGGTACGCAAGGTCCTACGTTCGAAACCCCGTCAGAATATAAGATGTTCCACATTCTGGGTGCTGATGCCGTAGGAATGTCTACCGTACCAGAAGTAATTGTAGCCAACCATTGCGGCATTAAGGTATTCGGCGTATCAGTCATCACTGACTTAGGCGTGGAAGGCAAGATTGTGGAAGTATCACACGAAGAAGTGCAGAAGGCTGCCGACGAAGCACAGCCTCGCATGACGACCATTATGAGAGAACTTATCAACAGAGCGTAAAAATACTATGCACGAAGGAAACAGAACAGAAATTTCAACGTTGGGTGAATTCGGACTTATCAAGCACCTCACCCAGGACATCAAATTACAGAATCCGGAAACGAAATACGGCGTAGGCGACGATGCGGCCGTACTGGAATTTCCCGGCAAACAGGTACTGGTCACCACCGACCTGCTGATGGAAGGCGTACACTTTGACCTGGTATATACCCCGCTGAAGCACTTAGGATACAAATCGGCCATGGTGAACTTTTCCGACATCTATGCCATGAACGGTACGCCGAAACAGATTACCGTCTCACTGGCTGTATCCAAACGCTTCTGCATCGAAGACCTGGAAGATTTCTACGACGGACTGAAACTGGCTTGCGCACAGCATCAGGTAGACCTTGTAGGAGGTGACACCACTTCTTCCGTTACAGGGCTGGCCATTTCCATCACCTGTATTGGAGAAGCCGACAAAGACCAGGTGGTTTACCGCAACGGAGCCAGGGAAACCGACCTCATCTGCGTGTCGGGCGATTTGGGAGCTGCCTACATGGGACTCCAGCTGATGGAACGGGAAAAAGCCGTGTTCCAGGGCGAAAAAGATGTACAGCCCGACTTTGCAGGAAAAAGAATATTGCTGGAACGCTTCTTAAAACCGGAAGCCCGCAAGGATATTGTAGAAAGCCTGGCTAAAGCCGGCATCAAGCCTACTGCCATGATGGACATCTCCGACGGATTGTCATCTGAGCTGATGCACATCTGTTCGCAAAGCCATGCCGGTTGCCGCGTGTACGAAGAACGCATTCCGATTGACTACCAGACAGCCGTAATGGCCGAAGAGTTCAACATGAACCTAAGCACTTGTGCCCTGAACGGCGGCGAGGACTACGAACTGCTCTTCACCGTCCCGTTGACCGCACATGAAACCGTAGCCCAGATGAAGGATGTCAAAATCATCGGTCACATCACCAAGCCTGAACTGGGTTGTGCACTGGTGACCCGAGACGGCAACGAACTGGAACTGAAAGCGCAGGGCTGGAATCCGTTGAAAGGATAAAGCCTCCTATAACTTAGAATGAAAGACCTTCCTTTTTGGTTCTTCCCACTCATCCCGGGCCGAAAAGGAAGGTTTTTTAACGCAGAACATGAAAATCTAAGGAAAGCAAAGCGGCTAAAAAGTCTAAGCCAAATTTAAGCGTCTCTAAAATATGGCAGAAAAATTCAGATTCAAGAGAAAGGAAAGAGGAATGAGATTCAAAATAAATTTCAAAAATAAGATTGAAACCTAAAAATAAAAATCTCCTGCTTTAGCCTTTGTTTACGTCACTTATAGAACTACAAGCAGAAGATTTTTATGTTAAACTTATAGATTATAATAAATCAATCTCAGCTTTTATAAAACTTTGAAGACAACCTTATTTCTTTTGGGAAGCATCATTTAAATTGCCATTCATCAAATGTGAGATTGTTTCCTTTTAAAACAAAACAAAGGTCTACGAAGCCTTTCATCTTCGTTTGAATTTCAGATTTGATGAATTTCATTTGCGAATTGCTAACTTTAATTGAAGCGATAACCTCTCCATCCGGACTGTTCCGACGAACATCTATGGTTCCATTCCCAGATGCCTTAATTTCTAAACTGGAAGGAACTTTACTGAAAGCTACCCCTCTGACGGCAATGATACCTGTCTTGTTGGGAACGGTCACGGCATGCATGTCACCAATTCTTTTCCCGTTTACAAATTTGACATTCTGTGTGGCAGCTGTAGTTTCTGCCTGCTGAACAATGAACGGATTCATAGGTCGTATCTGTTCTACGCCTTTCAGCGTCTGATTCCCCATGTGGATATTAAGATTTTTTTCATCCACCTTGATTTCGTCTACACAAATGTTACGGAATCCTCCATCCGTATTATAACTGTGTTGCAGACTCATCGTGTGGTAAAATATATACCATTTCCCACAGTATTTTTCCAAATGGGTGTGATTGTTGCTGAAATCGAATCCATAATCCCCCGGATTTTTAAAATAATTGTGGCGGTATTCCCAGCTACAACTGTCAAGCGGATTCTTGCTAGTCATATATGTCATGCAACAAGTAGTTGGCTTCTCTGTCGGTAAAGGCCAATCGCTGTAATCCTGCCAGTCGGTATTGTATGTATAGACATAAGTTCCGTTGATAAAATTCAGTTCGTTTGCTTCAAAATGATGTGGAGCATAGATGGGTACTATTGAACTGTCAATGCTAACCATATCCTTTCCTAATCGCATGATACGCGCGCATGCCCCCCCGACAGCCAACCACCCGATACCTTTGTTATCAATGACGGCTCCGGGGTCGAAAGGAACCCTACAGTCACCCAACTCGGGATTGTTCCCGTCGATGAGGCTTTTGTCGAGCGGGCTGGACCACGGACCGACAGGAGAAGTGGAGGTCAGTACGGCAGTGCCAACTCCACCGTTGGAAAAATAGAGATAGAAATGTGTCTTCCCATCTTTTTCTTTCCGCTTGACGATGGATGGAGCCCATGATGCCACAATCCACGGAGCAATGCTGTCTGTCTTAATCAGACCGTGATAAGTCCAATTCACCATATCATCCGTTTGACAATCATGACTAGTGTTTTGATGTGTTCATACGTGTTTCTGCCGTCACGCCCTACTGCCTCATATTGCTGCTGATCGTTTGTGCCATAAACATATAGACGTCCGTCGTGAACGATTGCCGTCGGATCGGCTGTAAAAATGAAATCCAATATCGGATTTGCATCTTTTGAAGTCAGTTTTGGAGAGACTTCTGGGACGATAGACATATATTTAAAATTATCAAAGTCCGCATATCCTTGCCCTTCGGCGAAAAGTCCAGATAGACACCGGTGAACCCTCCGTTGGTCTCAGTGCTCAAATAACGGGTATTCATACGTCCTGCTTCAGTGTAATGTGTGCCGTCTGTAGAATAAGCCAGGGTGTATGTGGCCGCATCTCCTTTGATTCTCAAATAAATGAAATCATCAGGCACCTGGCAGATATCCTTTTCGTAGCAGAGTTCGCTCAGGCGGTAGCGCAGCTTCAGCTTGTTCTCGGAAACGAACAGGTCATAGTGGGCGGAAGGACAAAGGTAGACAGTCATTCCGGCGTTTCCGTTTCCTCTTGCCTGCATTCTTGTGGTGGCCTGGAAATCGGATGTCTTCCTGTCTGCGTCCCACGATGTTGGTGAACAGCCGTAGTCATCCAGTTTTTTTTCGCTTCCTTTTATCCGGAGAAATCCGTTTTTCTCCGTGAGCGAATAGTTTTTTTTGTCTGGGATGCCAATCCAGTTCCATTCCGCTCCTAACTGCGGATTGTTGAAATCCCAGTCCGGACTGTTTTTTGACGGTGGTTTGGGGAAGTGTCTTGACATCTTTCATATCCAGATTGATGGTACCGTCTCCGTTTACGACAGGCCATCCGTCTTCATTCCATGCGACGGGAGCCAGAAATGTTTCGCGTCCCAGCACGTGGTGCTGTCCGTTTTGCGTGCGGAAACCGAGGCATACCAGCCACCAGGAACCGTCGTGTGCCTGCACCATATCGGCATGGCCGACTCCCTGTATCGGATTGTTTTCTGCATTTTGGTTGATGTGGGTCAGAATCGGATTGGCAGGATTGCTCTCATACGGGCCTCCGATGTTCCGGCTGCGGGCGATGGTCACCTTGTGCCCGTATTCCGTTCCGCCTTCGCTTATCATCAGGTAATACCATCCGTCGCGTTTGTAGATGTGCGGTCCTTCCGGATAGCGTCCGCCTGTGCCTCCCCATATACGCTTCGATTCGGAAAGCTGCTCTCCTGTCTTCGGGTTGATTTCGCAAAGCCAGATAGCACCATCGGGATTGCTCACCAGATAGCAGCGCCCGTCTTCGAAATAAAGCGAAGGGTCGATGCCTCCTTGCCTAATCCAGACAGGGTCTGACCATTCTCCATACGGGTTATCGGTATATACCAGAAAGTTTCCCCTGTCTGAAGTGTTGGTTGTAATCATATAGAAAGTACCATCATTGTAACGGATAGTGGGTGCATAGATACCGCCCCACATGTTTCCTCCTTTGATTTTCAGTTGGGATTCCCGGTTCAGCACGTGCCCAATCTGTTCCCAGTTCACGAGGTCCCTGCTGTGGAAAAGGGGAACTCCCGGAAAATATTCGAATGAGCTATTCACAAGATAATAGTCCTCTCCTGCCTTACAGATGCTCGGATCGGGATGGCATCCGGGAATGACCGGATTTTTATATCCTTGTGCAAGGCTGCTCCCTGTGGCCAGGAACAATAGTGTAATCAAATAGAATGCCAATTTCTTCATGTTGTCTTGTTCTTGTTTTGGTGAAAAGGCAAAGGCACATCGGCACACAGCCTGCGAGACAGTAGTTTGAAGGACTATGTGTCTTTGTGCCTTTGAGTTTAAGATTTATCTTAGAATGGATATTGTCCTCTTTCCGCTCCTTCTTTCAGCTGGTTGTACACAGTCGGCAGCAGTATTGTTCCGGTACTGCGGTCAAAATAGTCCTCCATTTTTGTATATCCCATAAGAAAGGAGCCAGTCCGTTGTTCTTGGCTTGTTCCGTAACATAGCCTGTGAAGTAGCCTCCGATTCATGGCAGACTTCTTGGAGCGAGTTGTCAGGATGAGTACGGTACATGGCACTATATTCCCCCAATACGAGAGGTATTCCCTTGTCCACAAATTTCTTTTTCATTTTTTCGAATTGTTCACATACGTGTAATTCCTGCCATCCATCGTCAATTTGTCCATACTGGGCATACGGCTCTCCCCCAGAAATAGGTACAGCTACTCAAATCATCACTCAGACAGAAATTGAACGGGTCGTAATAGTGTACTTCCACGATTGTACGTGCTGAGACAGTATCTTCCGGCAATTCCATCCACATGTCTGTTCTGTTGATGTCGGTCCGCGGTCCTTGGATGACAAGATTGCGGTAAAGGTTGTTCCCACCTGTTCTTCTGACGGCATGTACAAACGCCTGTTCGTATCTGTTCAGGACAATCATGTCTTCACGACTTTCTACTACAGGCTCGTTTGCTCCAGCAAAAAGCAACCGTCCGTCGTAGTCTCTGAATGTGGTGGCTATCTGTGTCCATAATTTATATACTTTTGCTTCCACTCTTGCAATGGAATCGGAGGTCATCATGGAAGCATCGCAGGAACCTTCCATCCATCCTCCGTCCCAGTGGATGTTTATGATAGTGTACATGTCTGCATTCATGCAGTAGTCCACCACTTCCTTGACCCTTTTCATCCAGTCTGGTTTGATGGTTATGCCGTCAGCTTCCAGATACTGGTTCCATGGAGCAGGGGACACGGATGGCATTGAAGCCCCATGCTTTCATTTGGTCAATTATAGCTTGGGTCGTATGAGGGGCTCCCCAGGCATATTCATCGCCTGTAGCTTCCAGCGTGTTCCCCAGATTGATGCCCATCCGGATGGACTTGATGGTTTCGATGGCATCCTTTTCCATTCCCGCTGGATAAGTCTCCGCATTCTTTGAGGTCTGAGTGACTGTGTATTGGCGGATATTTCCGCCTGCGTTCATAGTTATGGTTGCTGTACGTTCCGCATCAGTTGTATTCCTTTCTACCGCGATTTTAATGTATTGTTCGTCAGTCGGGTTGCCTGATACATTTGATAAGGTACACCAGGGTTGGTCGCTTGACAGGCTCCATCCCGCATTGGAGGAAAGCTTCGCCATGAAGAAAGTCTGTCCGTAGCCGAACGTAATACTTGTCGATTCTTGTCCGTCAATGCTGAGTGAGAAAACCGCTCCGTCCACTTTGTCGGCCTTACAGGACTGCAGTCCAAGAACCATTGTCATAAGGAGCAGAAAAAGGTATGTTATTTTCGTTTTCATATTTGCTTTGCTTAAAAATTAATTTTCTTTTGGATAGGAACGATGCGGAAGTTGTCCACATAGAATTCAACGTACACATCGTTTTTGTTACTCGGATTTCTTACATAGATTCCTACCTCGTTGTTTGGAGCTGAATTGCCTTGAGCATCGGGAGGATTGACCCGGCTTGTAAATTCTTTCCATGTCGCTTCTGCCACAAGTGATTCCAATGGGATACTGCATTGCATCCATTCCGCAGTCTCTGTTTTTCCAGTGAATGAGCTTACGGGTACATAATCTTTCAGTGAAGCATCGAAATTTCCTCCAAGTTGGATTTCCAGTACCGGACCGTCAAATAGTTTTGTGACATAGCATTCGAACTGCAGTTCCAATTCTGAAATCGGCGTGTTGTCCGGTATAATATCATTGCCAGGCCAGAAAGTAGTGGTTACAATTTGTCCCCACCAGGAGTTATTGGCTGAGATTGTTCCCTTTATACCGGAATATTTACCATCCGCAATAAACGGATCGGTTGTTCCGTCAGTTGTCCATGTATCGGAGTTATCGCCCCAACTACGGCTGCCTCTGTTGTCGAAGTCGAGAACGATGTGTTCCCGCGGATAGAATCCTTCCAATTCTGCGGGTCCGCCGATAGCGTTCACAATGATCTTTCCCGAATTTTTCGGAGCCTCCGGCATTGTGAATGTAATGGCGTTCATGGCTTCGGAAACTTCAAGGTCTTCTTTTGGAATGTCGAACTCACCATTTATGTTGACCTTTGATACATTAATGAAGTTCTTGCCTACAATGGTGACTTCCGTTCCGGGCATCGGCATCGTGGAGCTGATTCCGGTGATGGCCGGTTTCGGTCCCGCTGGTACAAATTCGATGCTTGCTTCGTCAGTATAGCAGTCGACAAAGATATATCCTCCTTCCTTTAGTTTGTCCGGCATATTGAATGTAATCTGTTCGTAGTCGTTGCTTACCTGATAGTCAGTTATCGGCATGGTCACCTCAACGGAGTCCTTGCTGAAATAAATCCGCTTGATTTCATAGAAGTTCTGTCCCATTAAGGTTACCTCGTCACCCGGTTCGATGGGATAGAATGCCGAAACAAAGAATATGTTCGGTCCCGGTGAGAGTACGTGCATCGGGAACGTGGCTGTTCCGTGGTTTGTGACTATTCGCAGTTCGGCCTGAAGTTCAGGGTTTGTGGATGTCAGTTTGAAATCTTCATCGTATGGAACCGTTATAATCAGGCTGGTCGGTGTAGAATAGGTGGAATTGAAGCTGATTTTCTGGTTATTGATATAGACTTCAATTACACCGTCCAGGTTCTCACCTATGACAGCCAGCATGGTTCCCCGTTCTACATCCGTAAAGGTACTGTCTGCCAGAGCCGGGTCGGTCAATCTTAAATAGTGTATCACAGGCAAATTGTTCCCGCCGTCATCATCCTTGCATGACGCAACGGTAGAAAGTGTCAGAATCGCCAGCAGGAATACAACCGGCCATCCTTTGTGAATGATTTTCTTGATAAGTGTTTTCATGTGTACATGATTTATTCGTTAAAGTTATAAGGTACCGGATCTTCTCTCAGCAGTGGGTTCTGGATGACATCGGATTCCGGATAAGGTAGGAATATATCATCATCAGTGATGTTTATCTCCACCGTAGGAGCATTGTAATATTCTTCTCCTTCCAGAAAATTTCCGGAAGTGTCATAGCGTCCGTAATGCAAGTAGCCTCTGTTGTCTTTTATGGTGGCGTCTGTAGTATATCCGCGCAACTGCTTGTTGAAATACTCCAGCATCTTTTCCGGTTTCCAGCAGTACCATGACACCATGTCATACCAGTTGCTGAATTCTGCACAGAACTCTATTCTCCGTTCCTTGATAATGTCATCGAGCGTGATGGAAGACTTTTCCCATGTCCCTTTCCCGTTGAATCCTCTGTAGCGTACTTTGTTGAAATACTCCAGTCCAGGACCAGAATTCAAGGATTCGTTGTTTCCGAGACATGCTTCAGCGTAAGTCAGATACACGTCCGCCAGACGCAGCATATAGGTGTTGAGCGGTGAGTTCATGTCAGCTACATATCCGTCATTGTCATCATCGGGACCTCCCGGAACACCTTTTTTATTGGCACTTCTGTTTTGTATATGGTATATCCTCCTCACGCGATGCATATATAGGGATAATAGCTTCCGTTGGTAAAGAAAGTCGCATTGCGGCGTAAAGTGTCCGCAAGTTCATATGCTGCAGCATGTCAATGCTGCCACGCAGACTTGACCAGCCGGCCAGTCCTCCCACTACTTCCGAATTGAAAGCTAATTCAGCTATTAAAGTATTTTGGACTCCCCATTCTCCCAGCGGTACCCATTGCATGGCGAGCAGTGACTCTTCGTTGTTGTTGAACCTGTATTTGAACAGGTCTTCATAATTAGGGAGCAGTTCAAGCCCACTGTTGTCGCAAACGTCCGCTGCATATTGTCTGGCAAGTTCCAAATCACCTTCATCGCGTTGTCCCCCTTTTTTCCATCCGGAACGTGCCAGATAAACTTTTGCCAGCATCCCTTCGGCTGCCCAGCGTGTCGCTCTTCCCGACTGGCTTCCCATTTCGGGCAAGTTCTCCGCTGCATAGGTCAGGTCGTTGATGATGAACTGGAACACATCTTCTTCCCTGTTCAGCGGACGGAGCGGATTGTCGACCACATCCTGATTATGCTCGATGATAATGACAGGTCCCCATGCTCTTAGCATATAGAAATAGGCGCAGGCCTCATCAGCCGGGCTTCGGAAATGGCTCTTTTCTTTGCGCTCTCGCTTACGTCTACCGTGCATTTGTTGTTTATATCGTCTATGGCCTGGTTTGCCAGAGTAATTACACTATAGAATGATTTCCATGCTTTTGCCAGGTCTTCACTTAAAGCAGTCACTTGGAATGTCGTAAATTCAGGGAAAGCGTATGGACTATAAAAATCATTGGCGCGTGTACTGCCCAGAAACATGATTGACCTGCTGTTGTAGTCGAACCACGCCTTGTTATACAGTGGAGCTGTAGCCGCGTCAAGAGCATCCGTCCGAGGCATAGAAGTTCTCATCGGTGTATGAGTTTTCAGGAGTTCTCTCCAAAAAGCTGTCCTTGCATCCCGGCAGGCAGATGCCTGCGAATACAATCAATGCTGATATTATTTTACTTTTCATTGTTATGCAGTTTTATGTGGTTAGAAGCTCAGGTTCAGTCCGAAGGTATAAATCCGTTGTGACGGATAGCGTGTATAGTCTACACCCCGAAGGAGTACATTGTAATTATACGCTCCGATTTCCGGGTCATAACCTTTGTATTTGGTGAATGTAAAGGCATTCTGGATATTCATATAGATTCTAAGGTTCTCTATTTTCCATTTGTTTATCCATTTCTTGGGGAAGCTATAGCCCAGCGAAATGTTCTTGATGCGCAGATAGGATCCGTCTTCTATGAAACGGTCACTCATACGGTTGTTTATCATTACCATTGGTCGTGCTGAGACGCTGTACGGTGGCAGACTCCGGATTGCTCAGCCGCACGTTCCAGATTGCGTCAGAAGGAGACGCAGGGTCAATCACCTCCACTTTGGCTATACCTGTAGCTTCCTTCAGCAGGTTGCTGTTTTCCATCGGGTTGGTAAAGTCCTGGCGCAGAAGATTCATAAGCTTGTTGCCATAGACACCGTTAATGAAGATGTTCAGGTCGAAGCCTTTATAGGTGAACGTATTGTTGAACCCGTAGGAGAATTTGGGTTCCGGATTTCCAAGGAAGGTGCGGTCCTGTTCGTTTATTACTCCGTCCTTGTTCAGGTCTTCGAAGATGAAGTCACCTATCCATGTTTCGTTGGGGGTGATATGATTGTTTTCCGGAAGGGCGACCGGAATTCGGCTTCCGTTTCTGTCGAGGAGGAAATTCCCATCCCTATCCCTTTGGTAGAAGTCGTCTTCCGTCTTGAACATGCCGATGGCTTTGTAGCCGTAGAATTGCCCTACCGGCTGTCCTACAACAGAGAGGGTCAATGTCTGCGTTCCGTCCAAGACTCCCGGCATGCTTGATGTTTCCGTATACAGGTTAGTAATCTTGTTCTTATTGAAAGAGATAGTCAGCCCCGAGCGCCATACGAAATCTTTGGTTGAGATGTTGACCGTATTCAGAGTGAATTCAGCCCCTCTGTTCTGCATGGCACCTGCGTTTACCCACGGCGGGGTGATAATGCCGCTCACATAGGCAGGCAGTGAGGCCTGCATCAGCAGATTGTCTGTGTTCTTGAAATAAGTGTCGAAAATGAATTCCACCCGGTTGTCAAAAAGGTTCAAATCAAATCCGACATTATAGGCTTTGGTCTCCTCCCATTTAAGCTTGTCGTTCGGGTAGTTCCCTGCATAGAATCCCGTACCCCAAGTACTGGCCGCTGACGCCATCGTCACTCCGTATGCATAGTTGTTTGCCGACTGATTGCCTACCAGTCCCCATCCGGCCCTGAGCTTCAGATTGTTCAGCCATTTGACGTTTTTCAGGAATTTCTCGTTGTTAATTCTCCATGCCAACGCTACGGACGGGAATACTCCCCAACGGTTGGCGGGACCGAAAGTGGACGACCCGTCTCCGCGGAGTGTGAATGTGGCAAGATAGCGTTCGTCATACCCGTAGTTGAATCTTCCGTAATAGGATTCGATTGCGGACGAACCTCTGCCGCTGCTGTTCTTTGCCGTGGTCGCATCGCCCATGTTCAATTCGTGTATCGTGTTGAACAGGTAGTTCGTGCGGCTTGCCTGAAGATTCTCCCACGAATTTTCCTGTGCTTCATGACCGACCATTGCCGAGACATTGTGCTTCCCGAATGTCCCGCTGTAAGTAAGGTAGGTCTTGAGTGTCCAGTTTGATCCGTTGTTGGCACTGCGTCTTCCTTCTGAAGTCTGATGATAATATTCGTAATCATAGAATGGCTGGTAATAATAGTTGTTGCTGTAGGAATAATTTGCGGCATATTCGGCACGGAACACGAGTCCCTTCCAAAGTGTGAGGTCTGCAAAGAAATCGATGTACATTTGTGTCCCCTTGTCATAGTTCTCGCGCAGGAGAGCTTCTGCAACCGGATTCATATAATGTGTGCCGAAATTATCAGTTTCCTGTGCTCCCCCATGTTCCGTCCGGATTACGTACCGGCATATCGGGAAATTGTTGGATTGCCGTGCGGATGATATTTCCGTTGTCAATGGTGTTGCGTTGCATGGTTTTTGCCACGGAAGCCCTCAGTCCAGTAGACAGCCATTTGGTGATTTTGTTGTCGATGTTAACACGTGCGGAAAAGCGTTCGAAGTCGGAACCGATGGCGATTCCTTCCTGTTTCAGGTAACCGCCAGATATGGAGTACTTCACATTGTCGTTTCCTCCCGAAATGTTTATCTGATGGTTATGCATCGAAGCATTCTGAAAAATTTCATCCTGCCAGTTTGTCCCCTCGCCCAGCAAGGAAAGATCCTGGAATTCGGTACGTTCCCCAAATCCGATGATTGCCGTGCGCATATTGTAATATTCGGCATATTCGCGTAGGTTCAGCACATCCAACTGTTTGGGAAGCTGTTGCAGACCATAGTATCCTTCGTATGAAATCTGCGTCTTCCCCGCTTTGCCTTGTCGGGTAGTGATGAGGACGACACCGTTTGAGGCACGCGAGCCGTAAATGGCTGTGGCGGAAGCGTCTTTCAGAATTTCTATAGATACGATATCAGACGGGTTGATAGCTGAAAGGACACTCGAATTGGTGTTGTTGTTTCCAGAGATGGCGACACCGTCCACCACGTAGAGCGGTTCGTTTCCGTTGAGTGAGTTGATACCGCGGATGCTGACGGAAATACCTCCGCCCGGAGCTCCCGAGTTCTGGGTGACGGATACACCAGCGGCACGGCTTTGAAGTGCCTGGTCAAGTGAGGTGACGACCGATTGCTTGATTTCGTCTTCGCTAACAGAAGTCACCGCACCTGTCAAGTCACTTTTTTTTCATCGTACCGTAACCCACTACAACTACTTCATCCAATATTTCTGAATCCTCTTTCAACTGTACGTTGACAATCGTTTTGTTCGCCTTGATTTTCTGGGTTTGGTAGCCGATGTAGGAAAAAATCAGTGTTTCGTTGGAACGGGCCTGGATGGAATATTTCCCGTCCAGATCAGTGATTGTTCCCACTGCAGGTCTTTCCTGTATTTGTACACTGACCCCAATCAGGGCTTCGCCGTCAGTCCCAGATGTAACTGTTCCCGTTACTGTCCTGTTCTGAAGTGGACTGGCGGAAGTGGGATTGGCAGAACCCATTAAAAATAAGATCCACGCAATGCACCACAGATAAAGACTTTTTCGTCTTGTCCTAAAATCATTTTTCATGATACAACATTTTTAAGATTAACTGAATCGTTTCTGATTTTTTGTCTGTTTATTTTTTTTTGTTTAGACAAATGTAAGAAAAGTTGTACCGAAGCGGATGCCAGGATGTTTTTGAGGTGTGTTGTTTTTTCAAGATAGGATGTTTAAATGTTTTTTTCGGATTGTATAGAATGTTTCCGGAACTTTTCATACCCGTTTCAAAGAATATTGAAGACTAGGGAACAAGCTTCTAGAATCACTGCGTGTATGTTGTACCTTTTCGTGTGCTTGCTGTAAGTCGGAACTTGCATCGGACAGAAGGGGGGTGTGTCAAATAAAAAGCCATTTCTATTTTGACACACCCCTTCTCCAGACAAATGTCGGACTTTGGCAGTCGTCTTTCATGTATGCCGGCTTCCGTTTCCCCCTTTTCATTTGCCGTTGCTTTTCACTTCCTTCCAGAGGAATACTGTTCCGTTCATCCGGCTTGCCGATGTTCCCGGCCAGTCGGCGGCATAGGTTTCGCCCGATGCAGGATCCAGTCCTACATAGCGGTGTGTTTTCAATGACATCAGCATACATTGTCCGTGAAGCATGTCCTGCCACATGAACAGGCAATCCTCCGTTTCCACTGAAGACAGACGCAGGTCACCGGACATGCCCAAACCGGCTACGGCCATATAGCCTGTCCCGTTTACGGCCTTGAGGACGACTTTCCCGTTTCCTCTGTCCTGCACTTCAAACATACAGTCCGAAGGGTTGCGCTTTTTCATGTCTTCCCATACGGAATAGACCATTTTGCGCGGGTTTGCCTGCATCCATTGTCTGTTGCCGAGGTTCAGGAAACTGACGGTCTTGCCCAACGGGATATTGCGGCTACGGTCGGCAAGAGGCTCTTCCACATTGAAATCGTCGAATTCAGCATAACCGCCTTCTTTTCCTTGCCGATTGAATGCGAACAGTGCATATCTCGCACCTTGAAAAATCTTGGTTTGATATGGTATCGGTAACCGTTTTCCTATATTCCGGAAATTGACGCCGTCAAAGCTGTAACTGAATTCTGCCCATTCGTGTTCAAAGTCGCCGGTGATGCGCAGGAACATTCTTGGTTGGTTCAGAGGCATTTCTATAGTTTCGTCCGTACCCAAATCATAGTAGTGCAAGCAGGGCTTTTTTGGCCTTTATGGCGATACCTATCCACTCATAAGGAATGTTCAGCAGTCCGAGACCGGCAATGTCTCCTTCTTTCATGTGAGAAGCGTCCAGCGTTACGGTAGTGACGGAAACCGGACCGATGCCCCGTTGGGTCAGGGTGGTTCTTTGCCCAATAGAAGTCTTTTGCAGGCATCGTGTGCAGGCGGAGCTACCTTTCTTTATGGCCCATTTGCTGTCGTCGGGGAGATGGTTCCATTGCCAGACGGGCAATAGTTTCCCTGAGTCGAAGTTGTCGCTGCGGACGTATGGGGCGTGGGGCGTGACTTTCGTTGACACATCGGGCTTGAACCATGTTCTCGGGGAGCGTCCCAGGTTGTTTTCAAGTCCGAAATACGGCCATCCGTCCACCCATGTTACGGGTGAAAGGCAAGTGGTGCGTCCGACTGCAAGGAAGTCCAGCATGGAGAAGCCCCACCAGTCGCCGTTCTCCAGCTGGATTATCCCCTCCCTGATGAAGTGTCGCGCATCCCATATTGTCCGCATTGGGCTTGCGGATTTCCATCTTCCATTTCTTCATTTCCGGCATGGCACCGTCCATCGGTACATTTGTAATCCACGTGGAATGCTCGGTTCCCATTGTTTCCCGACAACTGATTACGCGTGTCTCGTAAGGGCCTTCCAATTTGTCGGCACGCGCACACATCATCCGTCCCATAGGCGCATAGTCAGCACTGATAATGTAATACCTTCCGTTAATCTTATAGGCGTGATGTCCCTCCCCCCATAGCATTTCCAGGAGGTATAATGCAACGGTCACTGCCTTCCACAAAACCGCTCAGGTCTGGTTTGATTTCAACACAATGAACCTCATCATAGCCGTAAATCGCATATATTTTCCCATTGTCAAACAATACGGATACATCGTGGGTAGCCCCTCCCATATTGTGGTGTTTCCATGGACCTTTCGGATTTTCGGAAACAAAAATCTGCATTCCGATTCCGTTGATGTTCGAGAATATGTAGAACTTTCCTTCATGATATCGGATGCAGGGAGCCCAGATGCCTTGTCCGTATGCTTCCTTTCCACCTTCGAGCCGGAATCTGGAATCATCGACCGGAATGCGGTCGAATGCATAGCTGCAGAACTCCCAGTTGACAAGATCCTTTGATTCCAGAACAACCAGACCGGGATTGCAGTGCATTGTTGTACCTACCAGATAGAACGTATCGTTTACCCGAATCATATCGGGGTCCGAAAATTCATCGTAGAACAAAGGGTTTGTAAAGGTCCCGTTTCCATTGTCGGCTGTCCAGGATTTCTGTTGTCCCCCATGCTGCAAGAATTGCTAGATTGAGAATGGCGGCTAATGACAGGATTTTCCGCATCTGCATTCTCATTATAAACAGGAATAGATTTCTTTTCATTTTTATCGTTTTATTGAATGAATATTTTAAAATAGCCTATGAATTAAAAAAAGTTGTGCGCATTCGGATGAGGCTGATTGTTTTTATGTCAGTTTTTTCCCCGAATACACACAACCCATAAAAGTCAGTAAGCGGGTATGTCAGAATAAAATGTCATTTTCATCTTGTCAATACGTTCAAGATGACATTGCTTGTTAATGGCGGGATTCTATTTTGACATCCCCTTGACCCTCAAAGATTTTCTTTTTATTAAGTTTATTTGTTTGGCGTCTCCCAGATTTTGGTGTTGCTGCACTTTGCGTCAATCCACAGGTCACCGCACTTGAACTTGAAGTCACCCTCTTCCAGTCTCCATTTGCCGTCATAGTCAACGAAAGCCATGTCGCTTCCTTTCAGTTTCAACGTGACAGTCTTAGTCTCGCCCGGTTGCAGCGAAATCTTGTCGAAGTTGCGCAGGCGGATGTTGTCGGGCGTGCTGCTCGCTACCAGGTCCTTCGAGAACAGGAGCACGCTTTCCTTTCCGGCTATTTTGCCCGTGTTGGTCACGTCCACCGTGAAGGTCAGTTCGTCATCGGCGTTGAAGTTGTCTTGTCCAATTTCAGATTGGGCGTATTTATAAGTGGTGTAGCTCAGTCCGAAGCCGAACGGCCACTGGATATCCATCACCGAGTCGTAGTTGTAGTTCCCGCCCATCTGTCCGATGTCCTCACATGGTTTGTAGTCGTATGTGGCGAGTGCGTTGATGTGTTTCGGATAAGTGAACGGCATCTTTCCGCTGAAGTTGCTGTCTCCGGCGAGCAGGTTGGCGAGCGCGTCACCTCCATAGTTGCTCGGGAGCATCACGTTGACGATAGCCTTGGCCAGCGGCTCGATGTCCTTGATGAGGCGCGGGCGGCCTTGGTTGAGAATCAGAACGATGGGCTTTCCGGTCTTTGCCAATGCTTTCACCAGTTCCTGCTGATTGGACGACAGGTTCAGGTCGGTCAGGTTGCCCGGAGTCTCACAGTAGGAGTTTTCGCCTACACAAGCGACAATTACATCGGCACGGCTCGCTGCGGCAACGGCCTTCCCGATTTCCGGCGTGTTCTCTTCCCACCAGTTGTCGTTCTTGTAGGGCGCATAGGTTACGCCCGGCTCATAGATGATGTTCTCTTTCCCGTATTTGTTGCACAGTGATTCATAGATAGTATTGTAGGCTTGCGCACATTCGTCGGCACGGTGTCCTTGCCAGCTGTACGACCATCCTCCGTTGAGGCACCGCATCGAATTGGCGTTCGGACCGGTAAGCAGGATTCGTTTCCCTTTTGCGAGCGGGAGCAGGCTGTCTTCGTTCTTTACCAGCACTTCCGATTCTTCGGCTGCCTGCAGTGCAACTTCCGCAAATTCTTTCGAACCGAATTTGTCGTATTCTTTCACATCCCAGTAAGGATGCTCGAACAGTCCGAGGCGGTTATTTCAGACGCAACACACGTGACACCGCATCATCGATGCGGCTCATCGGCACCTCACCTTCTTCCACCAATTCCTTCAGGTAGTCGCAGAAACTTACTTCATACGGTACCATTGACATGTCAATGCCCGCATTGATGGCAATCTTGATAGCTTCCTTTTTGGTCGCCGCAATGTGGTCGCGCGTGCAGAGGTTGTTGATGTCCGCCCAGTCGGTCACGATAAGTCCGTCCCAGTTCAAGTCTTTCTTCAGCCATTGGGTGAGGAACTCTTCATTCGCATGAAAAGGCATTCCATTGTCCACGCTCGAATTGACCATTACGCTCAACGCTCCGTCACGTACGGCGGCAAGGAATGGGGCGAAAATGTTTTTTCGCGCATGTCGCTCCGTGAGATGGACGAGGGTGTGCGGTCTTTTCCCGAGACGGGAACCCCGTAACCCATGTAGTGCTTCATG
>ENA-OPYZ01000009-OPYZ01000009.1-human-gut-metagenome-genome-assembly--contig:-NODE-9-length-19874-cov-0.741682_pt1 | contig 19874 bp, 22 predicted proteins | sample MGYA00242475_ERZ504487 | MGnify/ENA primary metagenome ERZ504487 (study PRJEB26092, sample SAMD00036292) | human gut metagenome | host: Homo sapiens | study: EMG produced TPA metagenomics assembly of the... | reverse complement strand
CGATGTATTATTTTTTCATTAAAAAATAACATAAGGTAATTTTTTCCAATACGGTTTAGAACCAAACTTTCTGCACAAAATTTTTCTCCGGGTATATCGTCAAATAAATAATTTCTCAGGACTGATGTTTTAAAAACAAAACGCAACATCCCCTTTTATATTTTTTATAATCCAATAGTTAATCCAAGAATCTTTTAAAATTTTCCATGTAACCTCTTTCCCTATACGAGAACCATCTGGAAAGCATTTCATACCACAAACTCCAGCAAATTTATCATTATTCTTTATATATTGATAATGAAAAACTATTCGTTCTATAGAGTCTTTTGTTAAATAGTCATCACTATCTACAATATAAAATAATTCTCCTTTTGCATGTAATACGCCATTGTTGATTGCTCTATGTTTTCCACCATTCTCTTGTTTGATGAAACGAATTAATATACGATCTTCATTTTGATAAGATTTTATAATTTCATCAATATCATCAGTGCTCCCATCGTCAACAATAATCCATTCAAAATTTTTATAGGTTTGAGACAACAAACTCTGATATAGATTTCCAATTAAATTCTTCCTATTATATACCGGTGTAAATACAGTAACTAAATCTTTCATAAAAATCTTTTTCTATTGTTTTGTATTTTATTTTATCCACATTACATAAGTGAACATATAATAACATAGAATAATCCATTTTATTCGTTCTCCCTGGTTATTTATTAAGTTATCTTTTAGCAAGGGATATATCAATACTATAGGATAAAGAAACCAAGATAGATAAGCAAATCTGTTATTATACGGTACATGAATGGTCAATAGCCAGAACGCATTACTTGCTATATAAGTATTAAATAAACGGATAAACAATTTGTCTTCGTAGCAATATGTATAGATATATTTCACTCCTGCGATAATGGGTATCAAACTATAAATAATGAAGTCCCAGCGAAATCCAATATTAGAGAACATTTGCTCCATGCCTTTATAAGACATATTCAAATATTCAGACATCCTTTTATCCTGTTCAAACCAAGGAATGTTTGTCAACAAAGTGGAGAAAGAATCACGTGCAACAAGCATAAGCAGGAAAAAACGTTCCCCATAAGTATAAGTAGTGTTTGGGATTATTTGAAAGTCGGGTCAGCAAGAAACAGCCAATTGGCAACATGACGGATTGATGGAAAAGACATGCTATAATCCAAACAGGAATTCGTTTAATATCGTTGTTTGGAACAAGAAAAGAGAAGATAACTAACGATGTAGCTATTCCGTTACGCAGTCCATTTACTCCGTATCCCCAAAAACTCAAAGAACAAACGAACAACACTAGTGCTACAGCATATTGTTGTTTGAATCGTTTCTTTAAAGCAAAGAAAACAGGCAATATATATAATGAGCAAAGAACAAACCAATACCCTTTTAAATTGACGAGTTGTGAAAGCCAATAGGTAAGATACTCAAAACCAATATCTCTATCTCTTATAGCAACCGTACCATAGAAGGCTTTCTTTTGGAAAGCCATGGCATAAGCTGAAGTATCTCCAAAGTAGTGATAATCGGTCGGTCGGAAAGTTACATGAACATATACAATCAAGAGTAAAGCAAGGCTAAATATCTGGTTGTTGATATAAGGCTGTCTTACTGTTTCTGCCCTGACCGGTTGAATAGCGATGTAAACAACTAATAGCAGCAACAAGTTGTAATATAAGGCTATATATAGACTAATACTCATAAAATGACATCACAAATTTGGTCCACATAATGTTCCCACGTAATTTTAGCTTCTATGCGCCGACGTGCATTACGACCTTCATTTATAGCAAGAGATTTATCGTCGATTAACTTAATGAGTAAATTCTCCAATTCTTCGTGGGCGTCCTGATGTATCAACCAACCGCCATTATTCTCCTCGACAGCATCGGGAATGCCACCTGTACGAGTACCTATAACGGCGGTTCCACAAGCTTGCGCTTCGGCAAAAACAAGCCCGTATCCTTCTACATTCCTATTATCCGCTTCTTCACGTGTACAGAGAATGAATATATGCGAGGCTGAATAGAAATCGCAAAGTTTATTATCATCAATGAAACCTTCAAATGATACAATATCTGACAATCCTAAATCGGTAACCATCCGCTCAAGTGCACTCTTATATTTTCCTTTACCTCCGAGATGCAATCGCACTTGTTGCTTATACTTTGCCGGTAAAGAAGCTATCGTCCGGATAATAAAATCATGTCCTTTAAATTTTTCCAATCGAGAAATAGAACAGAGGTGTAGCAAGCCATCCTTATATTTTTCACAAGTAGGGCGAAAATGAATTGCATCAACCGCTAACGGAATAGCGATTGTTTTAGCATTTGGAGAACAATGTTTTACTAATGTCTCTGTATAATGACTGTTAGCAATCACGCAAGAGGCGTTTCTTAGTATAAAAACGTCGATAAGTAGGCCAAATACAGCGTCGGAAAAAACTCTTTCCGGCAAGATATTCGGCTCCATGTGCCAATATATAGGTTTCTCTGTTTGACAATAGAGACAGCATTCCCTCTGGATGATAATTCCCGGTAATTACAATATCACCGGGAACAGTTTTTTTTGCGTAAATACTTCAATGTACGCAACTCCAATATTCCTCTTCTTCCATGCAATCTCACCACATTATTATCCTCCTCTGCATCGGTAGAAGTACTTTGGGGACAAATGACTGTAACATTCAGTCCTTTTTTCTCTAAATATTTTTTCAGTTCAAAACAAAGCCTTGCAATACCACCATTACTTGGTGGATAATCATAGGTTACAATAAAAATGTGTTTGTTAGATGTTTGCATAATGAGTATATTTAGGAGTTAGTTTTCCTTTTTTATAACCTTCTTTATAAGTTTTTGCAAAAAGTCTAAACAGTCCGGGATTGCGGTAAGTAAAAGCGTATGATGCAACAAGACGCAACAAATAGATGTAAGCAGTCGGCCTATGATACCATTTGAGATGACGGCTAATCAATAAAGCCCGGTTATGTACTAATGAAGCAATATAGCGATTGATATCCAGAACCCTGCAACCGCCTGTATCAGCAGCCAAGTGCCATACATGAGCATCATAATTAAAAAAAAACTTTGTATCCAAGTTCCTTTACTCGTAAACATATTTCGGTTTCTTCATATAGAGCAGCTCCATAATTCAAATATTCATCAACACCACCAACTTCTAAAAAATATGTCTTTTTTTTATGCTATAATTTCCACCTCCGCCATGATCTACATATTCTTTATGATTAATGTGGAATCCCCGTTCTGGAGTTGCCGTATAGAAATGGAACTTGCCTACATTTTTCGATTTGGGATTATTCTTATATTTTTTCTGTAATTCCCCCCTGCCACTACTGCGATATCAGGTTGTGACAAGAACTTGTAATGCTCTTTGAGCAGGTTGCAGTCACACTCGATATCATCATCTAGAAATAGGATGTAGGCGTATTGTGTGTGTTGCACACCGAAATTACGAGCTTCAGGTAGCCCTCTAAATTCAGTCACATGATAGTACTTAATCAATGTATCACTATCTTTTGCACGACTATACATAGTACTGTCAATGGCTGCCGATTGGTCTACAATAATTATTTCATACGGCTCCCCAAAATCTTGCTCTATTAAGCAATCAACTGTACTTGCCAGATAATCAGCCCGATTAAGTGTGGGCAAAATAATGCTTATCCCTTTTTGCATAAGGCGTTTATGAATAATATGAATCAAGAGTTAAGAAATTAATCACTTCGTTTAGGAATTATACTCTATCAGAAATTTCACTATAATGAAGCATTTCTATATTTTACGTAGTTGTACTGAAATGTTTGACTTTCTTCAAGATGGCAATACAAAAAAAAGCCTTAACTCCCCTTCGTATGATATGTGATTTTATAAATAAAAAGTCCGTTTAAATTTTCTAATAAAGCAGTTGAGTTAGGATTCTTCTACATGATGTTTGGAGCTATCTCTTATAACTCGATTGTAAAATTCGATGTTTTGTGCCACTATCTCGTTGGTGTTGAATCTAGCAGTTGCATTTAGATAAGCCCTGTCGGCTTGTTCACACCTATAAATGGGATTCGAGATTAGCCGTTGCAAAGCCTCTGCAAATTCATCGATACGTTTCACCCTGCATTTGCAAACACAGTTACTGTCTCCTATAATCTCTTGAAAACAATCGATATCGGAACAAACAATTGCCTTCCGCAGTAACATTGCCTCCAGTAAGACCAAACCGAAAGTTTCTGCATGGCTTGGAAATATGCAAATATCGGCACTGTTAGCGTATGACATAGTCTTGTCATAAGGTAAGCGACCTAAATACGATACACAACCGATCGATTGCTTTGAAAAGAGAGATTTGCATTTTTCCCATGTCGAAGAACCATTCACTACTGCATCCTGTCCGATGAGAATGAGTTTGACATTGTCGTTTTGCTCGCATATCCTGTTGAAAATAAGAGGCAAATCAAGTACCCCCTTTTTCTCAACAATTGTCCCCCAATAAAGTATCGTTATTGTATTTTTGTTCATGTCACTAGATGAAAGAGGGGGCATGTTTATATCCACAGGATTATATATTACACATTTTCTCTTATTCGAAGACAGACTGAATAATTTATCCGTCAGGTCGAGAGCCTGTCGGCTAACTCCTATATAGGCATCAGAATTACGCAAAGCATTATATTCCATAAGCCGTACGTTCCATGGAGTTTTGTTTCCAGACAAATGATCGAAATACACATTTGAACCATGTAATCTTGTAACTACTGGTACAGATAAACTACAAAAAGCCAAAGGTCCCTCCCAGTCGATAGATTCAACGAGGTCGATGCCAATCTTTGCCACTAATAGATTTAACTTTTTATTTAGATACCTTCTATTGATAAAAGAAGAAAATGGAGACTTATGAGGCTGGTTTTATAGGTATCACAGATATACCATCGTCCCACACAGTTTCTGTAAACTTATTGCCCCAATACACAACTGATACCTTCACACCAGTCTCACTCTTAACGATAAGATGAGACAAATGTTTGATAAAAATTCCGATTCCGCCACATTTCATACCCAATATCGGATATTCTGTAGTTAAAAACGCTATATGCATCTCTATTGTATTTTTTTGGAAAATATCAATGAAAGATTTTGTTTGTTGCGATGCCAAGTAACGGCGGCAATATTCTTTGTTTGCCGTCATTGGAAATTTTTCGCTAAATACTTGTTTGATGACAGTAACACCTTGCTGAGGAGTATCTATAAAAATACCTATGCTGCTTTTATCAATTCGGTTCGTGCTTCGCTAGTCATGGGCACCATTGCTAATACAGGCACTTGTAATGCGATATAATCGACCATTTTTGCGAAATTAGTCCACCATAAAGCCGTGTGTCCGGGAATAAGTACTGCTGCTTTTGCATTAACTATCAATTCATACAATTTACGCTGCGGTACATGATTGATATATTCCACGTTGTTACAGATTCCCAAATCATTGACAAATTCTTCCGTTTGTTTTTGATTGATATTCTTATTACCACAATTTTAAGGGTGCAACCCTTGCCTTTTAATTCCTTAGAATTGACAGCTTCGGCAAATATTTTCAAGAAATTATCTTTATATTCATGGAGGTATTCACCCACGAATATTATATAATTCTCTTTTTTCTCTATTTTGAAAAGAAGGCAAATAATCATCATCTACTCCAGTTGGAATAAAATATGATTTATTTGAGTATCGTCCCTCATATAAATCATTAAATATATTCAGGTATGCTCCCGACAGACCAGTAATAGCATCAGCGTATTTAAAAGTATCTTGTTCAATTTTCTTTTGCTTGGCAAAAACAGGAAAATAATCAGAATACATTCGCTTAGCGTATGTGGTAGGATCCCTGAAATCAGCAACCCATTTTACTCCGGTTAGATGTTTAAGTCGCATACCGATTCTATTTGAGGTAAAAGGCAGGCAAGTGGTATATATGATAGATATATCATGTTCTTTAATTATTTTTCGTCCCATCCTCACGGCACTTCTTTCCCAGAATCTAAAGCGGTCGGGAACTTGAATCCATCGGTCTAGTATATATTTATAAAACTTACCGAATAAAGATTGCTTGTTAGAGGTGACTGTATCCGTGCTTTTTGACTGTGCACCAATAGTTTTTGCTTTGGCTGTAATGGCTTTGAGTGAAGTATCTTCTCCTCCAAGCAACATTCTAAGGCCGCGCAATGTCGGTTCTATATAATTGGCTTGATAAATAGGCACGTCTTGGACTTCGTCCAACAAATCAGGATCTTCTAAATATAGATAATTACGATTAACCGTCAGTACTATCGGATTCCAACCTGTACGTTTAAGATATTTTACAAGTTTAAATGCCCTAAATACCGCAGCATGAGTCTGTGGCGGAAAAAAAGGAGTAATTATAAGTATGTTTTTATTCATCGTTTTAATTTGTTTAAAATCAATGCTTTTACTTTTTTCTTATTTTCTTTGTCTAATAGCACATAATAGGACAGAACAACCAATATTATTGAAGAACTAAGAGCCACGATAATCACTCTTGTAAAGGACTCAACCAAGATATGTTGTATGAGTAGGATTGCGGTAAAAGAAGGAATACTTATGAAAAGATTCACTACCATCGTTGTGAAGAAAAAAACGTATCGGTTTGAAATCTTCAACATAATGATGGAGTGTATATGAGCAAACGATATAAATCAATAATGTGCTCACTATAGGCAATCCAAAAGCCCAAGTCAAGCCGATACCTTTACTAAACAATAACCAAAGTATCGGAATGACTGATAATGATACTGTCCCCGCCATAAATGAATAAAATTTCAAACGTCCGACAGCTTGTATTCCAATATATATAATATTATTATTCAATGATATGAAGCTTGAGACTATCAATAAAATACAGAATTCAATTGTATATGGAGGAACTTCCACGAGCCATAAATTCATTACATAATGTATTTCAGAGATAAAAGGAATAGCAACCAACAGATATAACACATTTGCCAAACAAGTAGTTTGCTTTAGTAATTGTATCATGGCATTGAAATCGGTCAATGCGTATTGCTTTATAATTTGCGGCCTCGAAGCCATTACCAAATTGGTTGATACTTGTTCAATCATCAGTTGCACAGTTGTTGCCAATCCGGCTGCGGCATTAACAGCTGTACTGCCAAATATATTAAGCAACATATTTGTTCCCTGTTGACGAGTAGTAAAGCAAATATTGGAATAAAGATTCCATCCTGAAAAGCTAAACAGAGAACGGCCGATAACCTTATTCCATTCCCAATTAATCCGGCATTCGTCATAATGCCTAATGCAATAAATGCGATATGTCATTGCAATCAAGAATGAAGATAAGAGCATAAGTCCTCCATATAAAATGAGCTTATCACATACTGTAATAAGTAGAAGTGTAGCGATCAGCAACTTCAACAGTGATCCAACAATTTCCACAATAGCATACACGTCCATTTTTTCGTGCGAAATAAGAGTCGCATTGTATGGAACTTGAGTGATGCTGACCATTGAGGAAATTATTGAAAATTGATACACCCAAACAGCTGCACTCATTCTCTCATCTGGAATGTTCAATTTTTTCGAATAACAGCCAAAGTCCGACCGTTTCAGCCAAAAACAAGACTATAATTGCAATTCCTATATGTAATATAAAGGCTGTATTGAATGTTTGTTGGAGTTGTCGAGGGTCATTTTTGGCAAGTTCGACTGTAAGAAAGCGTGAAGTCGCTCCACTCATCGTTACATTCAAAAAGCTAAATAGACAACAATACCGCCGAACAAGTCCATAAATGCCATAATCATCTACACCAAGTGCATTTAACACGATCCGTGATGTATATAGTGATACAATCATGGACAGCAACATACGTGCATAAAGTGCCACTGTATTCTTGAATATTTTTTTTATTATTTACGGACGATGTCTTATTCATAGCAAGCTTATGATCTTCCTAATACAGACGGAATGTATCTTTTTATTAAGGTTGTCGCAAAATAGCATATTGCAACAATGAGTGCAAATTCCAATATGGTCCAACTGTAGTTTACAAGATGTAACTTATTGCGCACGATCCAGAATGTATCTACAAATAATATATGTAGCCCCAATAATGCCAAACTGTTAATTCCACACCAAATCAATATTTTATCCAATGGAATAAGTTTCAGCTTTCTCGAATTAAAATATGAATTGATAAACCAATAAAAATTCATAATAAAAACCATTGAAAGCAACAATAGATGCAATGGAAAATTGTTTGATTTTAAGTCAACGTAAGAGGGAAATAGAACGATGAAAACAATGGCGATAATAAGCAAGAATAATGAGTATATCGGTGAAACCTTCATGCCGTACCATTTGTTCCGCATGAAGCAAAAACCAAGATGGTAATAAATCAAGGTAGACATTGTTGTGTCAATAAAATATGGCAAATCAATGTTATTAGCATTTAACCAATATCCTACTCCATATAATAATATACATAATGCGCTGATTGTTAATGCTTTATTGTAGGGGTGATTTTATGTATCAATAAATAAACGAATGAAACCTCGAACAAACAAATTAAAAACCAAATTACATAGAAAATAAAATAAAAGAGTTTTCATCACCGAGAAAACCATCAAACATACTCGTTACAGGGAGCGAGATCGCTTTTGCCCAATTATGAGTTTCGTTAAGTTTCAAAACGAACAAATATGCGAACAACAAAAAGGCAAAAAAAGGCCCAAGGAATCAGTAATTGTCTGGTCTTTTTTGCAAAAACTCTCTCAAACTGATTGGACGAAAGAAACAGCCTGACACAAAAAAAAAAAGGGGCATGTGAAAACTGTAAATAACGGTTTTCAACATGTAAGGGATTTGTATATGACCAAGGATGACCAATAAAATTCCTCCCCCTTTCAATATGTCAAAGGAGACAATCCGATTAGAGTCTACCATCTACAACGTTTTTTTTCAAAGATAGCTTTAACATCGAATATGACGTGTTGAGCATTTAGTAACGTTTTTACATCAAAGCCTATAAACTGTTCGTGTGCTACAGCTATAATTGCCGCATCGAATTTCTTATCCAAAGGATGTTGGTTCGTTACCGAGATTCCATATTCTCGCATAACTATATCAGGATTGGCCCAAGGATCATATACGGTGATATGTACGTTATACTCTCGCAAAGCATTGTAAATATCTATAACCTTTGTGTTCCGCACATCAGGACAGTTTTCTTTAAAAGTAAACCCTAATATGAGGATATGAGAGTTGAGCACCTGTATTCCTTTCTTCAGCATCAATTTCGCAACTTGGTTGGCCACATATTCCCCCATACCGTCGTTCATTCGGCGACCGGCTAAGATTATCTCAGGATTATAACCGTGACGTTGTGCACATTGAGCCAAATAATACGGATCAACTCCAATGCAATGGCCTCCAACCAGCCCAGGCTTAAATGGCAGGAAATTCCATTTGGTAGAAGCTGCTTCCAGTACATCCTGTGTATCAATGCCCATTTTAGTAAATATCTTGGATAGCTCATTCACAAATGCGATATTGATATCACGCTGTGAGTTTTCTATTACTTTGGCTGCTTCCGCTACTTTCATCGTAGGAGCGAGATGTGTACCGGCGGTAATTACAGAAGCATATACCTCATTTACTTTCTTACCTATTTCAGGCGTAGAACCGGAAGTAACCTTTTTTGATTTTTTTCTACTGTATGAAGTTTATCTCCCGGATTTATACGTTCAGGGCTATAGCCAGCAAAGAAATCTTCATTAAATTTCAATCCGGACACTTTTTCCACAACCGGGATACATTCGTCTTCTGTAACACCTGGATAAACAGTAGATTCATACACCACAATATCCCCTTTGGAGATTACCTTACCAACAGTTGTGCTGGCACCGTAAAGCGGAGTCAAATCCGGATTGTTGTTTTTGTCTACCGGAGTGGGAACGGCAACTACATAAAAATTGTAATCACGGATTTCCTCTATATTGGCAGTACACTTAAAACCATTGGCAAGGGCAGATTGGAGTAGTTCATCTGACACTTCGAGTGTCGCATCATGACCTGCCATCAAAGCAGTCACACGAGCTTGGTTCATGTCAAAACCTATCGTTTTATACTTTGTCGAGAAAAGACGAGCCAAAGGGAGCCCTACGTAACCAAGACCAATTACGCAAATTTTAGTTTCATTCATAATTTCATCTGTTATTATTACTTTAAATATTCTTCCAATACCATTTGACAGCCTCTTTCAAACCGTCACGCATACTGTATTGAGGATTGTAACCTAAAAGGGATTTTGCTTTATCAATACATGCCAAGGAATGGGGAATATCCCCCCAAGCGGTTGGGACCATGAATTATTTTCACGTTGGCAATTTCGGGGTCAAATTCACTCAAAAATTCTTTCAAGTAACCGACCAACTGGTTTAATGTGGTGCGTTCTCCGAAAGCAGTATTGTATACTTGGTTGGTTGCATTCGGATTTGTCGTGGTCATAGCCAGCATGTTCATTTGAATCACATTGTCTATATAAGTAAAATCGCGGCTATATTCACCATCTCCGTTAATGACAGGACTCTCATGAGCCATGAATTTCTTAACGAACAAAGGAATCACCGCAGCATATGCCCCGAATGGATCTTGACGACGACCGAAAACATTGAAATATCGTAAGCCGATACATTCCATTCCATAGGTTTTGGCAAACACATCGGCGTAAAGCTCGTTTACATACTTTGTTATGGCATAAGGCGAAAGCGGTTTACCAATCACATCTTCTACTTTGGGAAGAGACTGACTGTCTCCATATGTAGAAGAACTTGCTGCATATATAAAAACGCTTTACATTGGCATCGCGAGCGGCTGTCAGCATATTTAAGAATCCCGATATATTAGTTTCATTTGTAGTTATAGGATCTTTGATAGAACGTGGAACTGAGCCTAATGCTCCTTCATGCATAACGTAATCTACATTTTCTACAGCTTTCTTACAATCGTTCAGATTCCGTATATCTCCTACGATAAGTTTAAACTTATTCGGATATCGTTGTAGAAATGGAAAAATGTTTTCAGGTTTACCTGTGGAAAAATTATCCAAACAGATTACATCATAGTCGTGAGCCAATAAATACTCACATAAATTGGAGCCGATGAATCCCGCTCCACCAGTAACTAAAACTTTTGTTAATGACATATGGATTGTTGTTTTATGTTGAAGTTGCAAGCCTATTGCTTGATAGGGGTGTAATGATTTATTTTAAGACTGGTTTGGATAAAAGAGAGATTGTGTGTATCTGCTCCAAGTCGATTGTTACAATTTCCATTGAATTCCAGCCTGTTGGATTTTTTTTGTATGTATTTTATGCAAATCCACCTAGAGAGAAAAAGTTAAACAGAATCTACAGGTCTTAATAACCGATAATTATAATCTATTTAAACTATAACAGTCTGACTATCAATTAAACAGTTTTGTATATTTTTTTGTAATACTCGTACAAATGAACTTTTGAAATATATTGTAATTGTGAATGTCCGTTCCTATATGAGTAATAGCCTTTTCTTTTAATAGCAGCATGGCTTTTTTTCTTAATCCGGTTGCCATACATACCCGCTATTGACGGAAGATTGAACTGAAACTTCACTCCCATGTCTTTTAATTGTTGATAATCCGACTCACCCATATAAACATACCGTTCCGGATGGGCAAGAATGGGATAATAGCCTTTAGCCTTGATGCGGAGCAGAATGTTGTTCAATCCCATCGGAGGGTTAAAGTAGGAGGTTTCCACCAGTAGATGGTCACCGCTTTCACCCAAGGGCAGCAGATCGTTCTTTTCCAACCGTTCCTCGAAGAGGTTGTCAAGCATGTTCTCTGAGGCCAGATGCAGTTTTATCGGACCGCTATAGGTGGCTTGAAGTTCAGCGTAACGCTCCCGGAGGTGCAGTGTGGTGTTGGGCATATCTTCCATGATATGCGGTGTAAGCCATACGGATTTTATGCCCAACTCTTCATACAGGCGCAGTATTTCCAATGCTTCTTCCATCGTCTGCACACCGTCGTCCACACCCGGCAGAATGTGCGAGTGACAGTCGGTAAAATTCTTGAATATACCGCTATCTTTCAGCGATATACGTTTCCTGAATGGCCACACAATGATACGAGTATTTTTATATAAAACATTTTATTTTTTTTAATTAATAATCATCCATTTATCCCCACCCTGTTTTCCGTCGGAACCTTAGTGGTATCCTGAGCCGTAACCGTAGTGATAACCATATCGATAGCCATAACGGTATCCATAGCGACCGCCACTTCCCTCGGTCCCGTTCAAGATCAGGGACATGTTCTTGTATTTTTTCTCCTCGTAGATTTTCTCCAATTCAGCAAGCATACTCCGTTCAAGTAATCCTGCACGAACTACGAAAACGGTACGGTCGGCCAGTTTCTCAATAATTTGCGTGTCGGCCACCAGTTCAACGGGCGGACAGTCGATCAGCACATAGTCATATTGCTCCCTTACAGTATCGATTGTCTGCTTTAACCGCTCGTCGAACAATAATTCCGTTGGGTTAGGAGGAATCGTTCCCACGGGTAGTATATCCATAGATTTATGTTTCGGATCGGGTACGATGATCTCATCCAGATTATCGATACGACCTCCCAGATAGTCGCTCAATCCCTTGTCAGGAGAGTCGATATAGGATGATGCAGAGGCGTGGCGCAGGTCTCCGTCGATTACCAGCACTTTTTTTCCTTTGATGGCAAGGCTCACGGCGATGTTCATGGTCAGAAACGATTTGCCGCTGCCCGGATTGAATGAGGTCATGATGATGACATTCGAAGTCTTGTCCTTGCCGGTCATAAATTCCAGGTTGGTACGCAATACGCGGAATGCCTCGTTGATGATGTCACGGTTGCCCTCCTTGACGATAACGGCCTTGACTTCCTGCGGTTTCTTTCCTAATATCCCTTTTTTCTTTCTTGTGAACAGCGGAATTTCACCGATGAACGGTATAGTCAGGTTTTCCAGGTCTTTCCTTCCCCGTACACGGGTATTCATATTCTCGCGCATGAAGATAATGACTATCGGAATGAGCAGCCCCAGAGCGAATGCGACCATAAAGATATTTTTATGCACAGGGGATGTCGGCAACATGCTGCCGTGTGGCGGGGTAACAATGCGGGTATTATAAGCCGTGAACGCCTGTGAGAGTTCGTTCTCTTCACGCTTTTGCAACAGGAATAGGTAAAGAGCTTCCTTTACCTTCTGTTGGCGCTCCACCGAAAGCAGGTACTTGGCCTGTGTTGGGTTGGCCGCTATACGTGATGTCGTCTGTTGCTCCGTCTGCCTGCAAACTTTTTATCTGCGAATTCAAGGTCACTATCTGATTGTCGATAGATCTGATTATCGCCCCACGCATGGATGCCAGAGCCTGATCCATATCCACGACCAGCGGATTTTCCGTGCTGCTGTTCGCAACCAGACTGTTGCGCTGCAACAGTTGCTTGTTGTATTCGGCAATCTGCGATTCAATATTGGCGCTTTCAATGCCGGAGTTGGCCGGAAGCAGTTGGGTACGGTTGGCATCGTTGGCTAAATAGTTCCGGATGTAACGGGTCATATAAAGCTGGTTGTTCAGGGACAGGATCTGCGCGTTGGCCGCACTGCTTTGAGCCATATACATACTCGATGCCGCCTGCACGTCGGGCAACAGATGTTCTGACTTGTAAGAGGAGATATCCTCGTCCACATTTCCCAGTTCCCGTTCGATTACGCCCAGACGCTCGTTGATGAACATTGAGGTGCTGACAGCGATCTGGTTTTTGTCCTTCACCCAATTCTCGTTATAAACGGAAATCAACATGCTCAATACATCTTCTGCCCGCTGTGTGGAGTTATCCTTGAATGACAAGTCTATGACTGACGCTTTCTCGCTGTTCAATGAAACGGACAGATTGGACGAGCAGGAGTTGACGGCGTTATACAGACTGGATTTGCCTACATATAATGTATATGCCTCGCCTTTCACGTAATTGGGTGTTGTATGGATAATGATTTTTCCCAATGGCGTAGTGATGGAGTCGAGCAAGCTTCCCTTTACGTCCTTTTCTTCAAGATCTGTCCCGTTACGTATAAAGTCGGATAGGTATAACGTACCGTCCGGCTGTATTTCCAACGTAAAACCGGCTGATTCATTCTCAGGCAAGTCATTTATCGTTACATCCACCGGTAATGTCAGTCCATAGGCTACCTGACGGTGGAATTTTCCCCGAACGAAGTAATTCATATCCAGACGCAACCGTTTAACCACTTCGGTCATTAAAGACGGTGATCGAAAGGTGATGAGTTCGTTATTCACATTTGTACCGGATTGAAACAGCCCGAACTCCGAGAAGGATTCCAAATCCGAGGAGACCGACTTGCCTTTGGAATCCTCTTTGATCAATACCGAAGCGGTACGTGTATATACGGCAGGAGTGCGTAACAGATAGGCAGTAGCGGCACCGATCGTTACCGCTAAAGACAAGACGAACCACTTCCATCTTGCGAGGCACAGGTATAACAGGTCCTGTATTCGCAGGAAATCATCCTGCTGCCCCGGTTTTATATTCTTTTGATTTACGGTCATCATATCTGATTCTATATTATTTTACAATCAACACGGTAATGGTCGTCAGCAACGAGGCCAATGACATCCAGAAAGAGGCTGAGCGGACGTTATTGCCGTTGACGGTCGCCTGCCGTGCTTTCATTGAGTTGGGTTCCACATAAACGATATCGTTCTGCTGCAAATAATACACAGGAGAGGCATAAAGGTCATATCCCGAATTCAGGTTGACCTGATACAGGGTTTTTTTCCCGTTTTCCTCCCGTTGTACCAGCACGTTTTCCCGTTTCCCATAGACGGTAAGGTCCCCGGCCATGCTTAAGGCCTCCAAAAGTGTCAGCTTGTCCTTTTCGATATTGAAACGTCCGGGGGTGGCAACCTCGCCCAACACTGAAACGGTCAGGTTCATAAACTCCACTGTAACAACGGGGGTCTTTCACGAGATTCTTCGAAACCAGTTCCTCTTTTATATACGAGGCGATCTCCGCGCGTGTCATTCCTGCCACATGGATATGTCCCAGCACAGGAAAATCAATATCCCCATCCTTATTTATTGTATATCCTGATATTCCCTGACTATTGGATGTACCTGATGTCGTACCAATCTGTCGGGATATGATCGGAAGGTTGAAAAGGTTCATTAATAAGGGGTCTTTGCTGTTGACCTGTATGGAAATCTTGTCTTCTGGACGTATCCGGATTTCCAGCGGGTTCAAGACTTGCTCTGCGGTACCCCGTTTCAGGTCCGTGAAATAAGCGACTTTCGGTGTGGCACATGATCCCAATAGAAAGGCCACGGTTAATAAGGATAAAATGTATCTGATTTTCATATTTATTGATTTTTATTTGTTGGTTTTCTGTTCCGATTGAAGTTGTGCGATAGATTTTGTCAGCCTGATGTTGGCGAGAGTCCATATCAATATATCACCCAAAACGATCCAGTTCACATTGAGATAAAGGGACAGAAGAATATTGAGCAGTATGAATATAGTTGACACGGAAACAATGATGATCATGGTATTGCGCTGCTTTATTCCGAGAGCAAGCAGCTTATGGTGGATATGGTTCTTGTCCGGCAGGAACGGGTTCTTTCCGTTGCGTACCCGATGCAGGTAAACCCTGACCACGTCACAGCATGGAACCAGCAAGGGTGAGAAGGCCAGCACCATCGGATGTACATTTCCTGTATTATCGTCTAGTCCGCACATGGTCAGTTTGAGACTGAGGAAACAGAGCATCATGCCGATGGTCAAACTGCCTGTGTCGCCCATGAAGATCTTCCTTCCGTGTTTGGCGTTCCCGAAAACATTGTAATAGAAGAATGGTACCAACACTCCCAATGTGGCAAACGCCAGCATGGCATAAACATACTGATGGAGCATAAAGAAAGTCAGTCCATAAAATAGGCAGGCGATACTGCATAGCCCGGAAGCCAGCCCGTCAATGCCGTCAATCAGGTTGATGGCATTGATGATGAAGACCACGATCAGGATGGTCAGGGGATATCCTAACCATAACGGCACCGCATGGATGCCCAGAACACCGTATAGGTTGTTGATATATACCCCACCGGCAATAAGCATCACGCCGCACAGAATCTGGATGACAAACTTGGCACGATAACGGATACCGATCAGGTCATCGGCCATGCCAACCAGATATAGTACCATGATGGAGCAGAAAGCAAAAGCCAAAGAGCACACGTCGTTCCCGATTTCGGACAATATCTCCGAATGTCCCAGCACCATATTGATTCCTAGCAACAGGGCTATGGTGAAAAACACTACCGGCTTGAATGCGATACCACCCAATCGGGGCACCGCACAATGATGTACCTTCCGCTCATCGGGAAAGTCGAACAATTTCTTACGGAAAGCGATTAGCAGAATCTGGGGAATGACGATACCCGCACAGAGAACACAAAGCAAAAATGCCAGTGAACAATTTACAATCCAAAAATACATATATTCAAATATTATTTTATTTGTGTAAGGCCACGAGGAAGGGGAACTTCATCATCTCCTTTTTGTGTCATCTCTCAAAATTTGTCACAATCGGAATCATTGATGACTTCAATCAAATCGGGATGAACTTCTACCGATATACCCATAATCCCTTCAAGCATCACAACCACCCGGCGGCGACGTTTTCCTTTCACCCGCATGAATACGCCCTTTACTCCATTGAACTTGCCACCGTAAATACATATGTGGGTACCTTTCCGTATGTCAATCTCTTCCGGTTTATAATAAATAGTGTTTTCTTCATACTGCGAGGCAATCTTGATAAAGCTCTCCATTTGCTTATCCGGCACCACGATATATTTCAGTCCCGTGCTTTTCTCCCACATCATGAATTGTAAGAAATTATATTTTTTTTTTGAAATCCGTGATCTGTTTTCGGGAAGCATGCACGAAGACGAGATTCGGGATGACTGGTACAACCTTTTGGATTTCACTCCGTGATAGACCCTTACGGCATAGTGTTTCGGTATGAAATACTCTAGACCATCCTTGCCTTTGAGCATCTCTTCCGCCTTTTTTCTCGTTTTTTATAAGCGCTCATGGCGAACCATTGGATTCTAGTTAGATCTTCCCTTGTGGTTATGGGAGTACTCATTCGTCGTGTGTTTTTTTAGTTATTACGGCAGGTCAAGATATACCCATAGTTCATCCCAACTTATGTATTGGTCTGTATTATAGTAATTTATGTCTTTTTTTGGCTGTCATATCAACCATTCATGCCGTCTTTTATCTTGCCGCATTCCTATTTTTCTCCATAAGAGAAATAGAGGACATAAATATTTAACATATATAATTGATTTACAGGGATTATTCGCTGTAAATACAATCTAGTTTACTCAACATTTGTTATGTAACCACGACATTTAACGAGGTGGCTATTAAGGTTTTTCTTTGTTTTATGCTATTATGTTCAATAATTTATGTATTTTTGCATATTCAAAACATTTCTCTTATGGAGAAAACCGTCATTTATTCAATCTTTTTCAAGCAAGAATTTTGTACTTTCACGGGGCTTTTTCCTTTCTGAATCCATCTTGTCATACAACTGAAAGTATAGGGTATATACTTGTTCATTATATTCCTATGGCATTCGTATAGGAAATTTCTCCTATTTTCGGTGTTTCTCTTTCTGAGAGAAATGGGGTGATTGGTATTTTGATGTATATCAAATATTTATAAGATTGGTATAATCAATTTGCTCAACAAATAATCAGTTTTTTCTAATCATACCTCTTATTTTTTATGGTATGACTAATATTTTTCTTCTGATTTTTAGTGTTTTTTGTGTTATCTTTTGTACTTTTGCATTTACAAATCTTTCTCTCAGAAAGAAAACTTCAATTTGTATAACATAATTCCAACTTATTTTTTGTCAGATAAATAAAAATAATAATTGCCATAGAATAACAGCGGGCCGATTGGGCACGTATGCTGAAACCTATGGCGTAAACTGTTTTATAATGTGAATTAAAGTGTATTTAAAATAATACTGTTCGCTTTATCCACTACGGAGGTGTCTAACGATGCAAGATAAATCCGTGTAGTGCTTTCTGAATCATGTCCCATAGCTTCGCTGATGGTAGCCAACGGAATGTTTTTGCTTCTGGCGATAGAAGCCCAGGCGTGACGTGCCACATAACTCGTCAGCGGAATAGGAAGGCCGATTTGTTTTCCCAATTTCTTTAGTTTTGAATTCACCAGCTGGGCTGCATTCTTGTATTGTTTCCGTTCATCCGTTTTTGCGTCGAGAATGATCGGCAATAGATAAGAAGAACCTATGGTATCGTATTTATCTATGATTTCTTGCATGGGCTTTTCCCATTTGATTACTAGCTGTTGGTTGGTCTTTTTTCTGCGATATGATAAAAAACCGTTTTGCAAATTACTTTTCTTTAGATAAGCCATGTCTATAAATGACATCCCTCGGGTATAAAAACTGAACATAAATAGGTCTCTTGCATATTCCAAAGAGGAGTCGTGACTTAAATCCATATCGCGTATCTGTCGGATAATTTTGGCCGGAACTGCCCGTTTTACAGTTTTATCTATGCCCGTATATACATGTTTAAACGGATATCGCTGTATAACCAATTCTTTTTTCTACGGCACGATTATACATGGCTCTGAGGTTTCTCATGTAATAGGAAGTACTGTTCGGACAAATGTCATTAGATTTTAGATATTGTTCATATTCCATCATCAGGTTGGAGTCTATATTGTCGAAAGGGATGTCTCTGCCTTTCTTTCTGAAATTCATGAATCGCTTGAAGCTATTGAGCGTAGTGGTATTAAGTTTCTGTGGTGCGTATTTTACCTATTTGTCTCAATTCTTCAATGAGATTCTCACAAAATGACACAAAGTACTCGTTCACAGGAGGAGCGGAATAATATTCAATGATTTCGTCTGCCGTATATTTGTATCCAAGATTCTCAAATCTTATCATAATATCTTTTAGACGTGAGGTGTCTTCCTCAATACATTTTTTTTAAAGAAACCAAATACCGATGCCGGTTTTCTCCTGTCTTTGCTGGTATGATTATTTGGGAATTGAAAATATCCCACTCGTCAGGATAAATCTTGTATCCTGAATTTATCTGCCTTGCTACACGATTATGAATTACTTGATAGAACAATGTTCCCGCTTTTCCTTCTATAGAGGAATGTCGATACTTTATTTTTAATGATGCCATTTTTTTGTTTAATTAATATTATATTCTCCAAAATAAATGTTTTGGCGTATTATATGTTTAATAACCAATAAATTAGATAACTGTTTGATTTTGATTATAGTTGGATTTATATTGATATGGCGAAATACTTGGCTATTATATATCAATGTGAATAATGTTGGATTTTATTCTTCTTTTATTTCCGTTACTGCCCTTTTCCTTGTTTTCTGCCTCCCCTAATGTGCTTTTTTCATAGCTCCATCTGAGATCCTTTGTTTTTGAACGGCAAATTTATTTCGGTGGATGGATACGAAAGAGTTCCGGTCTTCGCCCTTTGTCCCGAAAAAAATAACGCCGGACGGCTTCGCTGTCCCCAACATTTTTTGTCGTCCAAAACTTTTCTTAATCCCTCCTTCCTTATTGTTGTGTGCCGTAAAAAAAAAGGCTCATAAACTCAGATGGGGCATGAAAGCTCAAAAAAAAAAG
>ENA-OPYZ01000008-OPYZ01000008.1-human-gut-metagenome-genome-assembly--contig:-NODE-8-length-20946-cov-0.666795_pt1 | contig 20946 bp, 26 predicted proteins | sample MGYA00242475_ERZ504487 | MGnify/ENA primary metagenome ERZ504487 (study PRJEB26092, sample SAMD00036292) | human gut metagenome | host: Homo sapiens | study: EMG produced TPA metagenomics assembly of the... | reverse complement strand
ACAAATGTTCCATGTCGAGGTAACCATCAAGGCACCAAACAGGATTGCACTTAAAAACTTTTTGTTCATAATAGAAAAACTTTAATTTATAAATTTAAAAACTAAAATTGATTATACATAAATCATTGATTCTAAGAGCGAATTATTCTGTTCTCGAGCTAGAAAGCGCAAAGGAGACATTCCGACTATTTTACTAAAAGAGGCATAAAAAGCACTTCTAGAGGCAAAGCCACATCGCTGTGGGAGTTCTTCTAATGAACATTTCCCAGCATGGAGTAACTCTTTGGCATATTCCACACGGTAAGTATTCAGCAACTCCTTCAAATTGCAGTTGAAATACTTGTTTACCACATTCGACAGGTAAGTTTGGTTGGTGTCTATCATAACGCTAAACTTTTTCAAAGAAAGCTCCGAATCCAAAAAAAACTTGCTTTATTTCAAGGTTATACAATATACATTTATATAGGGCACAATCCACCTTTCTCCCTTCAGTCCCCTTATTGGCGAACTGTAGTTCCCACTGGCGTTCAGCAGCCTTAAGAAGCAGGCTTTTCTGCCTATTCGAAGTAGCAGTCCGTCTGTGTCGTCTCAAGATAGATAGTCCATATTTTTATTTACTTTTAATCTTCGCTTTAACATCTTCACAACCATACATTATTATATGGCGTGTCATCAGTTATACGATAGATCTCTTATTAAGAGATATATAAGAGATCTATACACATTATAAATCAACAAAATACATTCACACAAGAATACTTTGAAAGACTAAATCATGTATTCAGAAAACGTTTTTTTTGAATCAATTATTAAATTTCCTTGCTAAATTGTTCTAATTCTCAAAACTTTGCTTAAATTTGCGACAAAATATATATCTCTTAATAAGAGATATATAATATTCCAACTTAGTATTTTTTTCTATAAAGTTCTTGTAATAAGAGGATTATCTCCAAAATCAAAGAATAAAACCCAAGTAAACTTTGCCTTTTCTTTTATTCAAGTTTGTCTATTAAAAAATAGTTGTATCAGCTATAATTCACATAAAAAAAACAAACCTATGACAATTGTCATATTACGGAAAAATATTGAATATTTGGAAGCTGATATTTTTTTCATAACAAATAGGTGGACGAAAACAGCATAATGGTTTATGGCAATTGTTTCAAAATCTATCTGTAATCCGATTCTCCTTTACTATAAGGTATCTTCTGACAAAAGATAACAATAAAAAGAGATCATAGGCTGTGCCGACCTTGCAACAAACATATTCAACTCAGCCACATCAGAAAGTGCTATCATCTTTAGAGAGAACAAACACACATTTATTAAAAAAAATACTAGACACACTGATCCCGTCAAATGGAGGATACCTTGTGATATGATATCCTCTTTTTTGACAAGAAACAATATCTTTACCCTATTATCACAAGAATTCCCTCAGCACCACCATATTCGCTTTGTCTATCACGGTGGTATCCAATGCTGCCAGATAAATCAAAGTCGTTTTTTCCGAATCATGTCCCATCCCTTCACTTATCACAGAAAGAGGAATATGTTTGCCTCTGGCAACACTGGCCCATGAATGGCGCGCCACATACATAGTCAAAGGATGAACAAGCCCCAACTTTTTTCCCTATTTCTTTTAGCCTTCTGTTCACCAAGCAAATTGAATTTTTTATATTGCAATCTTTCATCTTTCCTGATATGAATTATAATAGGAAGCAGATAAGTCGAATAGTTTCCGGGATATTTATCCACTATATCCTGCATGCATTTCTCCCATCTGATGGAAAGCAACTGACCGGTTTTCTTTCTTCTATAAGTCAGCATACCATTATTTAAATCTGTTTTTTTTAAGAAAAGCCATGTCCACAAATGACATTCCCCGGGTATAAAAGCTGAACATAAACATATCACGCGCAAACTCCATTGACTGAGAGTGACTTAAATCCATCTCCTTCAGTTGTCTGATTACTTTAAAAGAAATGGCCCGCTTCACCGTTTTTTTCCACTCCCGTATAGACGTGCTTAAAAAGGAAAACGCTGTCTGATCACCCCCTTTATCTACTGCACGATTATACGTTGCACGCAAAATACGCATATAAAAAAGAAACGGTGTTCATACTTGCTCCCTGCTCCTTTAAATAAGTTTCATACCCCATCATCAACTCGGCATCCATATTGCTCAACAGAACATCCTTGCCATCCATAAAATTTCATAAAACTGTTCAGTGTAGCTCTATACGTCTCACTGGTACGCAATTTTCCCGATTGTCTCAGACTGGCAATATTCACTTGCATAAAGGAAGACAGTGTCTTCTTACCTGAAAAGGATAATCTTTTACTTCTTACTCTAGTTGATTCCACCATAATACTTGTTTTTTAAGTTGATTCTTTTTTTTCTGTAAAAACCTCAAGCCAAGATAAACGATTATTCCCAGCGGTCCTTTATAAGGTATGCAATAGGGGAGATTGTTCAAAGAAACAGGAATTTTTCACTGCATTTAAAAACAAAAACGCATGTTTATTCCTTTTAAAGAATTATATTTGTAGAAGAAAGCCACAAACCTGTGTCTATGATGAAAAGAATAGAATTCATATATTTATTGACCGGTTTCTGTACAATCTGCTCGTGTACCTCGAAAGCAAATAGCGAAATTAAGGAAGTGATAACAGAGGTACACAATACTGTGACAGAAGCCATCACCGAGATTGTAGAAAAAGATATCAAACCCGAAGACATCAGGCTTGACAAGGAACTGCTGTATGATAAACATACTTTGAAGGATACCTATCCTTATAAAGACACCACCCGCCATTTCCAATGGGAGAAAATAAAGGAGCGGCTAGCATTGTTGGAGAATATTCGAAAAAAAGCCGGCACAATGGTGCATCTTACAGAATTATAAAAAACCGGAACGGAGAAGCGCCTTTAGTGAAAAGTTTTAAAAGGGATGCATACAAACGGATAGCCGACACATTGGGAGTGGAACGCTATCAGGGAATTCCCCTTTTCCTAACAGATGACACCCTTACTGCCGAACGCTACGGACTGGATGGACTTCTTACCCGTCACCTAGGTGAGGAAGGAAAGTTCACCAAAGTAGAACCTGTCTTTATAGGTGGCGAATGGTATGCTCCGACAAAATATATAAAACTGATTCCCGACAGCGTAGTGTTCAACAAAGCTATTTTTATAGACCGCCATAATCAGAATATAACTACTTTGGAACGGAAAGAAAAGGGCTACTGGCTGATACGTAGCATGAATCCTGCTACAACAGGACAACATCGTCCTCCATACGCCCAAGAAACTCCATTGGGTATGTTCGTTCTGCAAGAGAAAAAGACCAAGATGATTTTTCTAAAAGACGGTTCTGCCGCCACCGGTGGTTTTGCACCTTACGCCAGCCGTTTCAATAATGGTGGTTATATTCACGGAGTACCCACCAATGCACCGGCAACAGGGATCATAGAATACAGTTATACGTTGGGTACCATCCCCCGCTCACATATGTGTGTAAGAAATGCCACCTCTCATGCCAAGTTTATTTTCGAATGGGCACCTGTTAATGAGACGATTATATTTGTTTTGGAATAGAAATGTGCGTAACTTTGCACCCGTTATCCAGTTTTTCCATACGTATGCAGAAAGCTTTTTTACTCCTGTTCCTATTCCTCTTTCCGTCGAGCAATGTATCGACCCGGACGGCTACACCCGAAAAGAAAGTTGCTACATCTGTCCCTGCACCTCAAAAAATGGACGGCGAACAATTATTCGAAGATATGCAATTGGGAGGGGTGGTCAATTTCCTGGCATTCCGACAGGCTGTGGCAGGATACAGCTTGATTAAACAAAAAAGCAAATCCATACTGACATTGATTGATTTCACCAAACCCTCTACCGAAAAACGTTTGTTTGTCTTTGACATGGAACAGAAAAAGATGCTATACTCATCAGTGGTCTCTCATGGGAAAAACAGCGGCGAGAACTATGCTACCTCTTTCTCCAACGAAGTCGGCTCTTATAAAAGTTCCCTCGGCTTCTATCTTACCGGAAACACTTATCAAGGCAGAAACGGATACTCCCTTTTATTGGACGGGCTGGAAAAAGGAATCAATGACCGGGCCCGTGAACGTGCCATCGTAGTTCATGGCGCCGCATACGCCAACCCTTCCGTCTGCAAATCAGGCAGACTGGGACGAAGCTTCGGTTGTCCGGCTTTACCACAGGCACTGACCAAACCTATTATCAATAACGATAAAAAGGGGGGAAGCGTACTCTTTATCTATGCCAATAATAAAGAGTATATGGCTAAAAGCTCTATTTTGCCTAACCAGACATCACAAGAATTATTTACTGAAGCATGTGAAAGTGAGCAAACCGTTTCAGTTCATTTATAGTTTCTCCCAGACGGTTCCTTCATTATTTCTTAGTTATTTTCTTTTCTTCTGATTTCAAACGGCGTTCCACTTTCTTTAAATCTTCGCCTGCTGACAATTGTTCCGGATAGATTCCTCGGCTTAGCATCATATTCCGAACAGCCGTATTATTCTCAATATGTTCTTTTTCAATTGATGACTGTCCATAAAGATCTTTTTGTTGTACGTTAATAGAAGCCATCTCGGCAGCAAAATCTTTTGCCTTAATGCTGATGGTTGGTAAGAAATCGGCCAGCAGACGACTGTCGGGCGCACCAAGTTTACGTTTTAGCAACGCTGTGTCAAGACGAAACAAGGCTTTATCTCCTTTTGAACGGATAATGGCAAAACCTTTACTATCTACTCCGCGTTCATAAAGAACACCCGATAACAGCTTTTCCGTTTCAGCCAATTCTGTCCGTGCTTGAACCCGCTCATAATCCAACAGACGTTGTTCCACCAATTCTGCACGCCTTGTCTGAACAGCAAAGTAGTTTTGAGCAAAAGCTATAGCCGGTTTACGCGCATCACCGTTTTGAGCAGTCAAATAACAGGCATAACGGGTAAGATAGATATCATCTATCTCTCTTTCTACACCAGACCCCACAGAAACCATTTTGCTGACATCAGCAAAATGGTAGGCCACATCTTCACCTGCATTCGTGCAAGCAGCTTTCGCTTTATTGATGATGGTCTCAAAGTTTCTCCACTGGGTATAACCCAATAAGGAATACAACTCGCGTACACTCCAACACTTTACTCCATGATAATCACAAACGATACTTTCAAACTGCTTGAACTAATCTTTTATTTCCTCGGTTTTCATCATATATCCCCCCCCTTATTACTTGTTATTACGTCAATGCCCTCCTTCTACTACAGAATTCACACTGCATATTTGCACAAATATAACCTTTTATTATCAGATCCGACCAACAAAACTCTTTTTCCTAACTATTTCGATTCTTATATTATCCGTTTCTTCTAGAACAGACTTATTCCAAGAGTTATTTTACATTTCATTAGTATCCATTTCAAAGCATATTTAAATCCATAAAAAAACATTTTTTCTTTATATACCCGACAAATAGCAAACTACCAAACGTCTTTTTTACTCTTTTTGATATTCTTTAAACTCGCGAGAATCGCTTAAACGCTTCCTTCTCGTCCCGTTCATCGAAATAATCAAATGAGAGAGTAGTTTGCCCTTAAAAATCATTTCATACTATTTTTGCTATCGTGTTCAAACAAAGATGGAAATAAAAATAAGAGAATTGAATCTTTTCTAATTCAAAAACGAATAATTTGACTACTTTTGTCCGAGTTATTACTAATAAAACTAGCGATATGGTTTTGAACTACATTTGGATAGCCTTTTTTCTGATAGCCTTCGTGACAGCGTTGATGCGACTCGTTTTCCTAGGCGACACACAAGTGTTTCCCGAAATTATCAACTCTACTTTCAATTCCTCCAAAACCGCTTTTGAGATTTCATTGGGACTGACCGGTGTCCTTTCTCTTTGGCTGGGTATCATGAGAATAGGTGAACAGGGCGGAGTCATCACTCTGTTTTCCCGATTGCTGGGACCTCTGTTCAGCAAACTTTTTCCCGATATTCCCAAAGGACATCCAGTAACAGGCAGTATCTTTATGAACCTGGCGGCCAATATGCTGGGGCTGGATAATGCCGCCACTCCCTTAGGACTGAAAGCAATGGAGGGCCTGCAAGAATTGAACTCCAAGAAAGATACTGCCAGCAATCCCATGATCATGTTTCTGGTACTGAATACATCAGGGCTTACACTGATTCCTATCAGCATCATGGTATATCGTGCACAGCTGGGAGCAACCCAACCTACAGATATATTTGTACCCATCCTGCTGGCAACCTTCTTCTCCACTTTGGCAGGCATTGTAGCAGTAAGTATTTATCAGAGAATCAATCTGTTTAACCGCACTATCCTCCTCTTTTTAGGAGGAATGAGTTTGCTGGTAGCAGGAATTATTTATTTCTTCAATACCTTGTCACGAGATCAGATAGATATTTACTCCACTACCTTTGCCAATGTCTTTCTATTTCTTATCATCATCGGCTTTATTGTGGCAGGGTTCAGAAAAAGAATCAATGTCTACGACTCCTTTGTCGAAGGGGCCAAAGAAGGATTCAGCACCGCCGTGCGCATCATTCCTTATCTGGTAGCCATACTGGTAGGTATCGGAGTCTTCCGTGCATCGGGTGCGATGGACTATTTGATTGACGGTATCGGCAACGCCGTAAAGCTATGCGGTATCGACAGTGATTTCGTAGGAGCGCTCCCTACGGCGCTGATGAAACCTTTGAGCGGAAGCGGGGCACGAGGGTTGATGGTAGATGCCATGACCACATACGGTCCCGATTCCTTTGTAGGCAGACTGTCCTGTATCTTCCAAGGCTCCACAGACACCACCTTTTATATTCTGGCGGTATATTTCGGCAGCGTAGGAATAGTGAGGACACGCCACGCCGTTCCTTGCGGACTGCTAGCCGATGCGGCAGGGGTCATTGCAGCTATTCTTATCTGTTATCTTTTCTTCGGCTGAAATACTTTCCTTATCTTTGTACATTATAAAAAAATAATCAGCCTATGATAAGTTATCAAACCGAAGGGGTAAAAATGCCCGATATCAAAAAGAAAGAAACCACCGGATGGATTAAAGAAGTAGCCGCCTGCTATGGAAAAAGAGTGGGAGAAATCGCCTATATCTTCTGTTCGGACGATAAAATTCTGGAAGTGAACCGACAGTATCTGCAACATGATTATTACACGGATATCATCACTTTCGACTATTGTGAAGGCGACCGTATTTCCGGCGACTTATTCATCAGCTTGGATACTGTCCGCAGCAATGCAGAACAATTTGAGCAACCCTACGACCGCGAGCTTCACCGGGTGATTATTCATGGTATCCTGCACTTGTGCGGCATCAACGACAAAGGCCCCGGTGAACGGGAGATTATGGAAGCCGCCGAAAACAAAGCGCTGGCATTGATTTCCCTATAACAGGACATACAAGGCAGAACAACCTATAAAAGCTACGGGCATAGTTCGCAAGAATGATTGCCCGTAACCTTTTAAAGACATGCCCATAATTAGGAAAACTTTCCGCCGGACGGATAAAAAACATCGAAAGCTGTACATGCACAGCTACATTTCTTCCCTTATCTTCTTGCTTTTTCGGATTAATTGCTTTATTTTGTGAATTGAAAAACAGATAAACACAAAATATATGGAAGCTAACGTATAATTTTTTCGCTGCATTAGTAAGTACGGGAATCTTTCTTCTGCAATTCATCTTATCCATCTTTTTCGGCAGTATGGACACCGACATAGACGTTAATGCCGATGGCAACGCCGATATAGACATGAGCAGCGTACTCTCCTTCAAAGGACTGATTCATTTCTGCATGGGTTTCGGTTGGTTCATGTATTTATGTCAGCCTCCCTACATTGTCTTACATTACCTGGCGCCGTGATAAGCGGCAGCTTTTTTGTCTTCGTCCTGGCTTGGATTTATAAACTCTGCTATAAGCTGAAACAAGAAAACAAGCCCGAACAGGGAGAAGAATTAATAGGCAGGAAATGCGAAATATATACCCGCTGCCAAGAACAAGAACAGGCAGGAACAGACTATGTGGTCTATATCGCCATCAATGGCGCACAAAGAGAACTTACCGTGCGGAGCATACAGGGTAAAAGCTACCGGGAAGGCGATATCCTCACACTGAAGAATTACAAGGAAGGAATCTATTATATTGATTAAATAAACCCTAAAAACGCAATCATTTATGGATGAGCAGATTCTCATTTATGCAGCTATTCTGGTAGCTGTCATCGTCCTGACCATCGTCGGGATTTTTAAGTCGTTACCGCAAGTGCAAGAGCGACGAGGTATTGGTAGTATATGGTAAGACCGGCGACAAGAAATCGGCTAAACTGTATCACGGAGGAGCCGCTTTTTGTATGGCCCATTATCCAGGGATACTCTTTCCTGAACATGAAACCCATGCAGATTGACTGCAAACTGACTGGTGCCATTTCCAAACAAAACATCCGCGTAGATGTGCCCACTACCATCACTGTGGCCGTAAGCACAGAGCCCGAAGTTATGCAGAATGCAGCCGAACGCTTACTGGGACTGAATATCGAAGCACAACAGGAACTGATTAAAGACGTTGTTTACGGACAAATGCGTCTGGTCATTGCCGACATGACCATCGAACAACTGAACAGTGATCGTGATACATTCCTTGAGAACTGCCGCAAGAACATCGACTCCGAATTGAAGAAATTCGGTCTTTACCTAATGAACATCAACATCAGCGATATCCGCGATGAAGCCGATTATATCGTCAATCTGGGAAAAGAAGCCGAAGCGAAAGCCAAGAACGAAGCCTTGGCTAACATTGAAGAACAACAGAAACTGGGTGCCATCAAGATTGCGGAACAACAAAAAGAACGTGCCACCAAAGTAGCGGAAACCAACCGCGACAAGAACACTCAACTGGCCGATACGCAACGTGACGAGGAAATTAAAGTAGCCATAGCCGACAAGGAACGTGAATCGAAAGTAGCAGAAGAAAATGCCGAAAAAGAATCACGTATCGCCAAAGCCAGTGCCTCTATGGAGGTGAACAAGGAACAGGCGCGTACCGAACAGGAAAGCCGTACGGCAGAGCTCCAATCCGATATGGAAATAAAGCAGGCGGAAGCACAAAAGAAATCGGCCATCGGGCAAAATAACGCTGCCAAAGAGGTTGCCGAAAGTAATGCGGAACTGGAAGTTACCAAGGCGGAAGCCTCTAGAAAAGCCGGTGAAGCACAAGCCCGGACACAAGCTGCCGTCCTCACCGCACAGGAAAACGCACAGCGTGAAATAGAAGAAGCGAAAGCCCGCAAAGTAGAACAGGCCTTGAAAGCGGATAAGATTGTTCCTGCCGAAATAGCCAAACAGCAGGCCATCTTGGATGCGGACGCATTGGCCGAGCAAATAAAACGTAAGGCAAATGCAGAAGCGGAAGCTATCCTGGCCAAAGCACAGGCGGAAGCCAAGGCCATCCAGATGAAACTGGAAGCAGAAGCGGAAGGCAAGAAGAAGTCCTTGCTGGCCGAAGCGGAAGGTTTCGAGGCCATGGTGAAGGCTGCCGAGCGCAATCCCGAAATCGCCATCCAATACAAGATGGTTGACCAATGGAAGGAAATCGCTTCGGAACAGGTTAAGGCATTTGAACATATCCAACTGGGAAATGTTACTGTATTTGACGGTGGCAACGGCACAACGTCCAATTTCTTGCAGAATGTGGTCAGCAAAGTGGCTCCCGCACTGGGTATTCTAGACAAGCTTCCCATTCATGATACCTATCAGAACATTGTCAATCCTTCCTCGAAAGGAAATGCACAGAATAAACCGGAGAAAGAGGATTTTGAACCGGTAGACAAGGACGGAAAGAAACGCCCGACCGACACCCCTCCTGCTCCGGACAAGAAATAACAGGAAATAGTTTACTTTAAGAATAGCGTTTGTATGATGTGGCGGCAGAAACAGATTTCTGCCGCCACACATTCTTTTTAACCGTATTATCACCGCTTTACAGAGTAAAATTCGTAATTTTGCAATCGGTAAAAAGAAATAAATCAATGGATTTTAAGTACGACGTTATTGTAATAGGCGCCGGACACGCAGGCTGTGAAGCAGCCGCGGCCGCAGCCAACATGGGTTCGAAGACCTGCCTGATTACCATGGATATGAACAAAATCGGGCAAATGAGTTGTAACCCTGCCGTAGGTGGCATCGCCAAGGGACAAATCGTAAGAGAGATAGACGCATTAGGTGGCTACATGGGACTGGTTACAGACCGTACAGCCATACAGTTCCGTATGCTCAACCGCTCCAAAGGTCCCGCTATGTGGAGCCCCCGCGCCCAATGTGACCGCGGCAAGTTTATCTGGGCATGGCGCGAGATTCTGGAGAATACTCCCCAATCTGCACATTTTGGCAAGATACCGTAGAAGAACTAATCGTGGAAAACGGCGAAGCGACTGGAGTCATGACTTGCTGGGGAGTGACTTTCCATGCTAAATGTATCGTGCTCACCGCAGGAACCTTCCTGAACGGGCTGATGCACATCGGGCATAAACAACTGGCAGGAGGACGCATGGCTGAACCTGCCTCCTACCATCTGACCGAATCAATCACCCGCCACGGAATCACCGCCGGACGCATGAAGACCGGTACGCCTGTCCGCATAGACGGGCGCAGCGTACACTACGACCTGATGGAAACACAGGACGGAGAAAACGACTTCCATCGCTTTTCGTTCATGAGCGAACCGCGCAAACTGAAACAACTGCAATGCTGGACCTGCTTTACCAACGAAGAGGTACACGAGATACTACGGAAAGGTCTGCCCGACTCTCCCCTTTTCAACGGACAAATCCAAAGCATCGGACCGCGTTATTGTCCCAGTATAGAAACCAAAATCGTAACCTTCCCCGACAAGCCGCAACATCAGCTTTTCCTGGAACCCGAAGGAGAAACCACACAGGAACTTTACCTGAACGGGTTCTCTTCTTCACTGCCCATGGACATACAGTTGGCGGCATTAAAGAAAGTACCCGCATTTAAGGACTTGGTAGTCTATCGTCCGGGATACGCCATCGAATATGATTACTTCGACCCCACCCAACTGAAACATACGTTGGAATCGAAAATAATCAAGAACCTGTTCCTTGCCGGACAAGTAAACGGAACTACCGGTTACGAAGAAGCAGGCGGACAGGGAATCATTGCCGGCATCAACGCACACATCAATTGCCACGGTGGCGAACCGTTCACACTGGGACGGGACGAGGCCTACATCGGTGTCTTGATTGACGATCTGGTTACAAAAGGTGTGGACGAACCTTATCGTATGTTCACCTCCCGTGCCGAATACCGCATCCTGCTCCGACAAGACGATGCAGATATGCGCCTTACCGAACGCGCCTACAAGCTGGGACTGGTAAAACAAGACCGTTACGAACATCTTTGCAGCAAACGGGAAGCCGTGAACCAAATCATCGACTTTGCCAAAACCTTCTCCATCAAAGCCGCATTAATCAATGATGCTTTGGAAAGTTTGGGTACTGCCCGTCTGACACACGGCTGCAAACTAATCGACCTGCTGAACCGTCCGCAGATTACCATCGAAAATATAGCCGGCCACATTCCGGCTTTCAAAGCCATGCTGGACCAAATTACCGACCGTAAAGAAGAAGTGATTGAAGCTGCCGAAGTGCTGATCAAATACCAGGGATACATTGACCGCGAACGAATGATCGCCGACAAGATACATCGTCTGGAAGCCATCCGCATCAAAGGCAAGTTCGATTACAACTCATTGAATTCGCTCTCTACCGAAGCCCGGCAGAAACTGATGAAGATAGATCCCGAAACTTTTGGCCCAAGCCAGCCGCATACCGGGTATCTCTCCTAGCGACATCAATGTCTTACTAGTCCTGCTGGGACGGTGAAACAAGGTATGTTTCACGTGAAACAAGTAATTTAATAGACTAACAATAAAATACTGGTTATGAGCAAAGAAACGCTTAAAGCAAACTTAAGAGAAATTCCAGATTTCCCCATTCCGGGAATTCTGTTTTACGATGTGACAACCCTGTTCAAAAACCCCGAATGCTTGCAGGAAATACTAGATACTCTATACGAGATGTACAAGGACAAAGGCATCACCAAAGTAGTAGGTATTGAATCGCGTGGCTTCATTATGGGTGGTGCGCTGGCGGCACGGTTAGGTGCCGGATTCGTGATGGCACGCAAGCCGGGCAAACTTCCCGCAGAAGTAGTAGAGGAAACATACGCAAAAGAGTATGGAACCGACACCATTCAGATACATAAAGACGCCATCGATGAGAACGACGTGGTTCTGCTGCACGATGATTTATTGGCTACCGGCGGAACCATGGCGGCCACTCATCGCTTGGTACAAAGATGTGGCGCCAAAAAGATTTTCATCAATTTCATTATCGAACTGGGAGGTCTGAACGGCAGAAAGGCATTCCCCGAAGATATCACGGTGGATACACTGCTTACTTTATAGTGTCACACAACATGTCCATCAAAACGGGCCCCATCATCGTTCACAATAAAAAGAGATCTATGGAATGAGATGGACGATGAAACCGAAAGATATATATCTTCAGGCTGTAAGATATATAATGTTACAGCTTGAAGATATATAATGTTACAACCGAAAGATATAGGATGTTGCGGCTGCAACATCAACTCAAGAAACAGTTCTGCCAACCGGCAATATTCAATAAGCATGTATGGAAAAAGAAGAGATTACAACCAATGATTATCTGAAAGGAATTGTACTAAACCTGCCCGACAGCCCCGGCATTTACCAATACTTGAACTCCGAAGGACCATTATCTACGTTGGAAAGGCAAAAAAACCTGAAGCGCAGAGTCTCTTCTTATTTTAATAGAGAACACCCCAACGGCAAGACACGATTACTGGTCAGCAAAATTGCAGATATCCGTTATATCGTGGTAAAAACAGAAGAAGACGCTCTTTTACTCGAAAACAACCTGATAAAGAAATACAAGCCACGTTACAATGTATTGCTGAAAGATGACAAGACTTACCCCTCTATTTGTGTAAGCAACGAATATTTCCCACGTATCTTCAAAACCCGGCAAGTCATCCGCAACGGGTCCTCTTATTATGGTCCGTACAGCCACATGCCCTCCATGCTTGCCGTGATGGACTTGATCAAAAAGCTCTACCCCATCCGTACCTGCAAACTCAATCTAAGTCCCGAAAACATTCGCGCCGGCAAGTTCAACGTATGTCTGGAATATCACATAAAGAACTGCAAAGGGCCCTGCATCGGGCAGCAGTCACACGAGGAATACATGAAGAATATCGGTGAAATCAAAAATATTCTGAAAGGAGATACCCAGATTGTAAGTGACCTGCTGATGGAAGAGATGCAAGCGCTTGCTGCCGAAATGAAATTTGAGGAAGCACAGAAAAATAAAAGAGAAATATGACTTGATAGAAACTATCGTTCCAAGAGCGAAGTCGTTAATTCCATCATTCATAATGTGGATGTGTTCTCCATTGAAATGGAAGAAAATTCAGCCTATATCAACTATCTGCATATCACAAACGGATGCATCAACCAAGCCTTCACCTTCGAATACAAGAAACGTCTGAACGAAACGAAAGAAGAACTTCTACAATTGGGCATTATTGAGATGCGTGAACGATATAAGAGCACTTCCCGCGAAATCATCGTACCTTTTGAACTGGATATGGAGATGAACAATGTATCCTTTACCGTTCCCCAACGAGGAGAAAAGAAGCATTTGCTGGATCTTTCCGTAATGAACGTGAAACAGTATAAAGTGGACCGCTTGAAACAGGCGGAAAAGTTGAATCCTGAACAAAGAAGCGTCCGTCTGATGAAAGAAATCCAGGAGCAGCTGCACATGAAAAAACTACCGAACCACATCGAATGTTTCGATAATTCCAATATTCAAGGCTCGGACGCGGTGGCCGCCTGCGTCGTTTTCAAAAAGGCGAAACCAAGCAAGAAGGAGTACCGGAAATACATCATCAAGACTGTGACCGGACCCGACGATTACGCCTCGATGAAAGAGGTGGTACGCCGCCGGTATAGCCGTGCCATAGAGGAAGGTTCCCCCTTGCCCGACCTCATCATTACCGACGGTGGAAAGGGGCAAATGGAAGTGGTGAGAGAAGTGATAGAGGACGAACTTCATCTGGATATCCCCATAGCCGGACTGGCCAAAGACCGCAAGCACCGTACCTCGGAATTGTTATACGGATTCCCTCCGCTGACCATCGGTGTGAAGCAAAGCACTCCCTTGTTCCATCTGTTGGAAAACATACAGAACGAGGTACACCGCTTCGCCATCACCTTCCACCGGGACAAACGAAGCAAGAGTCAGGTGGCGTCCGCTTTGGACAATATCAAGGGAATAGGCGAAAAAAAGAAAGACCGCCCTGCTGAAAACATTCAAAAGCGTCAGCCGCATCAGGCAAGCCTCACTGGAAGAGATTGCAGCCGTGGTAGGTGAAGCAGCCGCTAAAAAATATCAAAGAAAATCTCACAGAATAAAAGGGATTTCCTACCTTTGCATACATCTACTACAGGGACATGCTCTGCCTCGTATCGGTCCAGGCAAGAAGCCGGCAACATATTGTCCATTGTAGAAGCGGAAACATTACCGATAAACAACTAGAATTTTTCTAACAAGAAATTAAAGAATATAAATATGAGAGTAGTTATTCAACGAGTAAGCCACGCCTCTGTTACCATAGAAGGCGTATGCAAATCGGCGATAAAAGAAGGATTCATGATATTGGTTGGCATTGAAGAAGCTGATACACAAGAAGATGCCGACTGGTTATGCAAAAAAAATAATAGGATTGAGAGTCTTCGACGATGAAAATGGAGTCATGAATAAATCTATCCTAGAGGTAGGAGGCAACATATTGGTGATCAGCCAATTCACACTACACGCATCTACAAAAAAAGGCAACCGTCCCTCCTATATCCGTGCTGCAAAGCACGATGTAGCCATCCCCCTCTACAATTATTTCTGCCAAGAACTGAGCATCGGTCTGGGCAAAGAAGTAGGAACCGGAGAATTCGGAGCAGACATGAAAGTTGAACTTCTGAACAACGGTCCTGTTACTATATGTATGGACACCAAAAACAAGGAATAATGACACTGGAAGAAGCACAAAAAGAAGTGGACCGCTGGATTAAAACGTATGGTGTACGTTACTTCAGCGAACTGACCAATATGGTCGTTCTGACCGAGGAAGTAGGCGAACTGGCACGTGTGATGGCACGCAAATACGGAGATCAGTCTTTCAAGCAAGGAGAGAAAGACAACCTTGCCGATGAAATGGCAGATGTACTGTGGGTCCTTATCTGTCTGGCCAACCAGACCGGAGTAAACCTGACCGAAGCCTTCCGTCAAAACTTGGAGAAAGAAAACAAATAGAGATAAAGACAGACATAAAAACAATCCCAAATTATAAAGAATTATGGAACATAATCACGAATTCGAAGGTGGACATGAACATCGTCATGACCACGATCATGGACCTGAGCACAGCAAGTACGAAGAAGCACTTGCCAAGTATAACATCCGTTTGCACGATGAGGATGTAAAAGCGAAAACTGCCCTACTCATCGAAAAACATGTAGCAGAAAACAATACACCGGATGTAAAGAAATTCCTGTTCCATTGCATTGACCTAACCACTTTAAAGTGTACTGATTCAGATGAAAGTGTAATGAAATTCACCGGAAAAGTAAATGAATTTGTTGACAAGTACCCCGATCTGGACAATGTAGCCGCAATCTGTGTATATCCTAATATGGCAGAAGTAGTCAACGACACCTTGGAAGCAGATCATGTAAACATAGCCTGTGTATCGGGCGGTTTTCCCTCCTCGCAAACCTTTACCGAAGTAAAGGTAGCCGAAACAGCCATGGCTCTCCATACCGGAGCCGATGAGATAGATATCGTTATCCCGGTAGGCAAGTTCCTGAGTGGGGATTACGAAGGAATGTGTGATGAAATAGAAGAATTAAAAGCTGTATGTGGTGAGCATCACCTGAAAGTGATCTTGGAAACCGGAGCACTGGGAAGCGCATCCAACATCAAAAAAGCGTCCATTCTATCGATGTATTCCGGAGCCGATTTCATCAAAACCTCTACCGGAAAGGAAAACCCCGCCGCTACTCCTGAAGCTGCCTTGGTGATGTGCGAGGCTATCAAAGAATACTATATGACAACAGGCCGCAAAGTAGGATTCAAACCCGCCGGAGGAATTAATACCGTACACGATGCTTTGGTTTACTATACCATTGTAAAAGAAGTGTTAGGTGAAGAATGGCTGACAAACGAGTTATTCCGCTTAGGAACAAGCCGCCTGGCCAATCTGCTTCTCTCAGAAATTGTAGGCCAAGAAACCAAGTTCTTCTAAACAAAGAACTGTTTCACTATTTAAATAACAACCACATTTAAAGTGACCGGAATGAGCCTTATCTATTCCGGTTATTTTAAACTACCAAAGAAAGGCGTACCTCAAAAAGTTCGGGCGTGGTCCTTATTGTATAAAGGCACGCCGCTTTTTGAGGTACATATCTTCAACAATCGTACTATTTATCTCTTTCAATCACATAATACAATATAAGCAGTCAAAGCATCTTTTACAGCTTGACCGGCTGATTGTGGAAGTAAAGCCAACGCTTTATTACGATAATCCACCATTGCCTGCCTGGCATACTCTATCCCTCCCTTCACCTTAGTATATTCGATGAAACGGGCAATATCTTCATCCGAAGCGTCTAATGCCCGGATGCGTAGCGCCAGTTTCCGCATCTCCTCATCATCAAACATATTCAACACATACAAAGCCGGCAATGTCAGCTTCCCTTCACGCATATCGTTCCCGGTAGGTTTACCTATCTCATCAGAAGAATAATAGTCGAAAAATATCATCCTTTATCTGGAAAGCAATACCAATCATTTCGCCAAACAGACGAGCATTTTTTCACCATTTCATCGGATGCATGCACCGAAATAGCCCCCGCTTCCGCACTGGCAGTAAACAATGCAGCCGTCTTTTTACGAATGACATCATAATACACTTCTTCCGAGAACTCAGAAGCATTAATATTCGCCAATTGAATAATCTCGCCTTCAGATAAGTTCTGTCCCAAACAAGCCACCAAATCTACAATTGTAATCTCGCGGGTCATGGCAGAATGCTTCAGGCTGGTTGCCAGCATATAGTCGCCTACCAGAACCGACACCTTATTATTATAGATAGCATTTACCGAAGACTGCCCACGGCGCTTGTCACTCTCATCCACCACATCATCGTGCACCAGGCTGGCCGTATGGAGCAACTCCAATGAAAGAGCCGCATGAAGCGTAGAATCATTGATTTCACCGAATAATTTAGCAATCAACAACGCCAATATGGGACGCATCATCTTGCCATTTCTCTGCTTAATATAGGATAACACCTCACTAAGTAAAGAATTGGAACTTTGGAGCGAAGAGTCAAACAACCTTCTAAATTCCTCAAACTCCTTGTCAATAGGCAATTTGATTTGCTGTAATTTGTCCATGCAGGTTAATTTGTGCACAAAAGTAGTAATAAAAGACGGAATACGGTATTTTTTTGTACTTTTACAATGAAAAAACTAAAGATTTTTAAGAATGGACAAACTTTTTCTATTAGATGCTTATGCATTAATATACCGTGCGTATTACGCTTTCATCAAAAGCCCGCGTATTAACTCCAAGGGTTTCAACACTTCAGCCGTACTGGGATTTGTCAATACACTGGAAGAGGTCTTGAAGAAAGAAAATCCTACGCACATCGGTGTGGCATTTGATCCCGCCGGTCCCACCTTCCGGCACGAAGCCTATGAACAGTATAAGGCACAACGTGAAGAAACACCCGAAGTAATCCGTTTGTCCGTACCCATTATAAAGGATATTATACGGGCCTACCGTATTCCTATTCTGGAAGTACCGGGATACGAGGCCGACGACGTGATCGGTACACTGGCCACCGAAGCCGGCAAACGGGGGATCACTACTTATATGATGACACCGGACAAAGACTATGGCCAACTGGTGGGCGGAAATGTTTTCATGTACCGTCCCAAGCATACAGGCGGTTTTGAAGTGATGGGAATAGAAGAGGTAAAGGCAAAGTTCGATATCCAGTCACCCGCACAAGTCATTGATATGCTGGGACTGATGGGCGATAGTTCCGACAACATTCCCGGTTGTCCGGGCGTGGGCGAGAAAACAGCACAAAAGTTAATCGCGCAATATGGCAGCATCGAGAACCTCCTCTCCCACTCTGCCGAACTGAAAGGAGCCTTGAAGACCAAAGTGGAAACTAACCGGAAAATGATTGAGTTCTCCAAGTTTCTGGCAACTATCAAGATTGATGTCCCCATCGCTTTGAACATGGACGAACTGAAAAGAGAAGAACCGAATGAAGAGGAACTACGGAAGATTTTTGAAGAGATGGAGTTCCGTACCCTCATCGACCGCGTTTTCAACCGAAACAAGAAATCCGCCTTCGCCGGAACATACCCCGATGCGACCGGAAACGACCCGCAAGGACGAAACCGTACACTGGGAGGAAGCGCCCGGCAGGGAAATACGCCGAACGGTTCGGGACAACTCTCCCTTTTCGGCGAACCAGCTTCGAACGGTGAATCACCCGCTTCCCCGTCTTCTCCTCAAGGCAATCTCTTTGCAGAATTTACCGACGGAGGGACGGAAAGTGAGAAATATTCGAATCTAGCATGTTTAGATAATTTAAAATACGACTATCAACTCGTTGATACAGAAGAGAAAAAGAACTGAATTATTACAAAACTTACTTACAAAAAGAAATTTTCAGTCTAGACACAGAAACAACAGGAACCGATCCCATCACCGCAGAACTCGTGGGAATGAGCTTCAGCTATGCCGAAAATCAAGCATTTTATGTTCCTGTACCTGCCGATCGGGCTGAAGCGCAAAAAATAGTTAATGAGTTCCGGCTGGCTTTCGAAAAAGAAGGAGTATTGAAAGTAGGGCAAAATATAAAATACGATATGCTGGTACTGGGCAACTACGGAACCGAAGTGCGCGGTCCCCTGTTCGATACCATGGTGGCACATTATGTACTACAACCGGAATTGCGTCACAACATGGACTACCTTGCCGAAATCTACCTGCATTATCAGACTATCCACATCGAAGAACTGATTGGTCCTAAAGGCAAAGGTCAAAAGAATATGCGCGACCTCTCCCCCGAAGCTATCTATAAGTACGCATGCGAGGATGCTGATGTCACACTGAAATTGAAAAACATCTTGGAACAGGAATTGAAAACCAACGATGCGGAAAAACTCTTCTACGAAATAGAAATGCCCCTGGTACCCGTACTTACTTATATGGAACGCAACGGTGTACGTGTAGACACTGAAGCCTTAAAACAGACCTCGGAACATTTCACCGCCCGCATGAACCAAATAGAAGAAGAAGTGCACCAACTGGCAGGTACGGATTTCAACATAGCTTCACCCAAACAGGTAGGTGAAGTGCTTTTTGACAAACTGCGCATCGTGGAGAAGGCCAAGAAAACCAAAACCGGACAATATGTCACCAGTGAAGAAGTATTGGAAAGTCTGCGAGGAAAACACGAAATAGTAGGCAAGATATTGGAACACCGCGGTCTGAAGAAGCTTCTCGGTACTTATATTGATGCTCTGCCCCTATTGATTAATAAAGAAACAGGTAAAATTCATACTTCGTTCAATCAAACGGTCACTGCTACCGGCCGGCTCAGTTCCAGCAACCCGAACCTTCAGAACATCCCTATCCGCAACGAAGACGGCAAGGAAATCCGTAAGGCTTTCATCCCCGATGATGGCTGCGAATTTTTCTCCGCCGACTATTCACAGATTGAGCTACGCATTATGGCACACCTTAGCGGAGATACCAATATGATTAGAGGCTTTCAAGGAAGGAGATGACATTCATGCCGCCACCGCAGCAAAAGTATATAAGATAAGTATAGACAAAGTTACCCGCGAACAACGCAGTAAAGCAAAAACAGCTAATTTCGGTATCATCTACGGCATCAGCGTATTCGGACTGGCAGAACGTATGAATGTAGACCGCAAAGAGGCAAAAAGAACTAATAGACGGCTACTTCGAAACTTATCCCCAAATAAAGGAATATATGGACAAAAGCATTGACCTTGCCCGCGGACAAGGATATATTGAAACCATATTCGGCCGTAAACGATATCTTCCGGATATCAATTCCAGAAATTCGGTTGTGCGCGGATATGCCGAACGGAATGCCATCAATGCTCCTATCCAAGGAAGTGCAGCCGATATTATCAAGGTAGCTATGGTACGCATATACCAGCGCTTTCAATCTGAAAGTATAAAGTCCAAAATGATACTTCAGGTACATGATGAGTTAAATTTCAGCGTTCTACCCGAAGAAAAGGAAAAAGTACAGAAGATTGTGATTGAAGAGATGGAAAATGCCTACCGTATGCAAGTACCTTTACGCGCAGACTGCGGTTGGGGAAGCAACTGGCTTGAAGCACATTAAAGCATACATAAACCAACTATTAGCAAAATAGATAGTACTATATGTAAAGTATTTATATCATAAAAGCTCAATGGTATTTTCCAATCCATTGAGCTTTTCATTTGCCATCCCAGACATAAGTGGAAAACACAAAGACAAGACAATTATAACAAATAGCCATTATACAATTCTTAATATTTGTTTAATCAGTGACATTTTGCAAAAATATCATCATTTTTCTAGCAGAAATGTTAGGATATTCAATTTTTCTTTTCGTACATTTGCACCGCTTTTAAAAAACAATATGAA
>ENA-OPYZ01000006-OPYZ01000006.1-human-gut-metagenome-genome-assembly--contig:-NODE-6-length-21833-cov-1.095642_pt1 | contig 21833 bp, 28 predicted proteins | sample MGYA00242475_ERZ504487 | MGnify/ENA primary metagenome ERZ504487 (study PRJEB26092, sample SAMD00036292) | human gut metagenome | host: Homo sapiens | study: EMG produced TPA metagenomics assembly of the... | reverse complement strand
AAATCGAACTAAGTAAAAATAATATTTTAGTTAAGAAAGGATGTGTCCATTATGGGAAAGGGCAGAAGATACGATCAAGAATATAAAGATATGATAGTAGAATTATTTAAGTCAGGAATGAGCTTAGCAGAGCTAAGTAGCGAATATGGCATTGCAAAATCAACAATTAACGGCTGGGTTAAAGATGTAAAAGAAATTAAAGTAGATGAAAATGAAGTTATGACATTAAAGGAAGTTAAGGCTTTAAAAAAAGAAATGGCAAGAATTAAAGAGGAAAATGAAATATTACACCAAAGGCGGGCTTTAGCCAAAAAAGCTATGGCCATATTTGCAACAAGAAATTAGATGAATTAATAGAATTTATAAATAGCAATAAAAACAAACATGATATTAAGACTATATGTACCGTTCTAGGCGTAGCCAGAAGCACATATTATAAATCTTTTGATAAAACTAAATCTGCAAGAGAATTAGAAAATGAGGAATTAAAATCAGCTATTAAAAGGATATATAAAGAGAATAAAGGCATATATGGTGCTCCTAGGATTCATCATATACTTGGTATAGAAGGATTCAATGTATCATTGAAGCGAGTTCAAAGACGAATGACTGAACTTGGCCTTTGTGCAGTAACTGTAAAAAAATACAAACCTCATTCAAGTAAAAAGGTAGCAGAAGATTTAGAAGACGTTTTGAAAAGAGATTTTACTACTACTTCTATTAACGAAAAATGGGTAGGAGATATTACATATATTTATACTATCAAAGATGGTTGGTGCTATTTAGCTTCAGTTCTAGACTTATATTCTAAAAAAAATAATTGGCTACGCTTTCGATCAGAGAATGACTAATGATTTAGTTGTTAAAGCCTTAAAAAAATGCTTATTACAGCCAATTTCCCGATAAGAATAAGCAATTAATATTTCATAGCGATTTAGGCTCTCAATACACTAGCAATGATTTAAGGGAGCTATGCAAAGAGTTTAATATTATACAATCGTTTAGTAAAAAAAGGTTGTCCATATGATAATGCTTGTATAGAATCTTTTCATTCATTAATAAAAAAGGAAGAAATATATAGAAATACATACCGTACCTTCGAAGAAGCTAATATGGCTATTTTTAAATATATTGAAGGTTGGTATAACAGAAAAAGGCTACACTCTTCTATTAATTACATGACTCCAGATCAATGTGAATTATTAGCTAGAAGTGCAGCATAAAAAAAGTTTGACTTTTTTGTGTCCAAAATATTGACATAAGACCAAGGTACCCATACAGAGGATTCTGATATAGATATCGGAATTTATTACAATCAAGAATCATTTGACCTGACAGCGATTAACCAAATTGCTACAGAGTTGGATGATGAGAATAGAAACAACCTTGTTGTACCTCCCGGAGCGTGGGGTGATTGGATCAATGGCGGCGGATGGTTAGTTATGAACGGGTATCATGTTGATCTGATTTTACGTGATATAAAACGGGTGGAACAAATAATCAAAGATACGGAGCAAGGAATTGTTACTGCAAATTATCAGACCGGGCATCCCCATGGTTATATAAGTGCTATGTATCGTGGAGAATTGGCTATCAGCAAGATACAATATGCTAAAAAATGAAAGCTTATGCGAATTAAAAAATCAGGCGGAAATTTACCCTGGTGCTCTAAAGAAGAGCTTGATAAACTTTTTTTTTATTTGAAGCAGAGTTCTCTTTAATGTTTGTAAAAGCAAATGCGGGAGCAGAGGATAAATATTATATTGCAGGCCATGTTTTTCGTATTATTTCATGCTTAAATCAAGTACTATTTGCATGTAATAATGCTTATTGCATTAACGAAAAGAAAGCTATAAAACTGCTTGAAACTTTTGAATATAAACCTAAAAAATATGCCGAAAGGGTAAATCATATTTTTGAAGTACTCGGTCTTTCACTTTTTTGAATGCTACGATATGACCGAGAAGTTTTATAAAGAAGTGAAAAAAATTGCAACGGAGATAAATAACTTTTTAAACGAGGGGGAATTCAGATGAAAGAAAACAAATATGATGATAATATATTTTTTCAAAAATACAGTCAAATGAGTCGCTCACAGCAGGGACTAGCCGGTGCAGGAGAATGGGAAACATTGAGAAAACTGCTGCCGGATTTTAAAGATAAGCGTGTGCTTGATTTAGGATGCGGCTATGGATGGCACTGTATTTATGCGATGGAACACGGTGCGTCTTCTGTTGTAGGTGTTGATATTTCTCATAAAATGCTCGAGGTAGCCAAAGAAAAAACACATTTTCCACAGGTTGAATATAAATGCTGTGCTATAGAAGATGTGGAATTCCCAGAGGAGAGTTTTGATGTAATATTAAGCTCACTTGCGTTTCACTATGTAGCAGATTATGAGATTTTAGTAAAAAAGATATATAGAATACTGAAGTCTGGTGGTAAGCTAGTTTTTACGGTTGAACATCCTGTTTTTACTGCCTATGGAACACAAGACTGGCATTATAACGAAAAAGGAGAAATACTGCATTTTCCGGTGGATAATTATTATTATGAGGGCAAACGGACAGCTGTGTTTTTGGGAGAAAAGGTTACAAAATATCATAGAACACTGACCACATATCTAAATACACTGCTTTCAAATGGTTTTATAATAAATCATATTGTGGAGCCGCAGCCGCCGGAAAACATGATGGATATTCCGGGGGATGCAGGATGAAATGCGCCGTCCCATGATGCTGATTGTATCGGCGAACAAAAAAAGTGGATAGATAGAACTAAAACACCTATAAGGTATAAATGGAGGTAATTTATGTTTAAAGAAAAAATTATTATAGAGATGAAAGAAGTATTCAAAGAAATTCCTTTTGGCATAGAGCATACTCTTAAAGTTTTGAAAAATGCAGAAGATATAATGAACGGAGAAAATATCGGAGAGGAAGAAAAAGAATTCATCAGTATTATTGCTATACTACATGATATTGGTGCGGTTGAAGCACAAAAAAAAATACGGTTCTATTGATGGTGTCTATCAAGAAAAGGAAGGACCAGCAGTAGCGAAAGAAATATTAAAAAAGGTAGGCTATAACAAAAATATTGATAGAATATGCTTTATAATAGGCAACCATCATACTCCATCTAAAATTGATGGACTTGATTTTCAAATACAATGGGAAGCTGATTTGCTTGAAAATTTAACGGTTATGGATAAAGAAAAAGAACAGGAAAAGATAAAAAAGTGTATAGGTGAAAACTTTAAAACAAACACAGGAAAAAGGATAGCTTATAATCGCTTTATTTTAGATTAGTAGTAGATTATTACAGTTATGTATTTTACTCAAGTTTCGGATTTAGGTTTTATGCAGTCTGAGCGATCAGTTGCATGGCCTTGAACCTGCGGTTATCCCGTATAATTTGCTCCATCAATTCGTTCTCGTCAATGGTAAAAAATCTCAGCCACGATTGCTATTACATCAATAATGATTGACCAGATCTTTTCCACGACGGTGAGCTCGTGTACGCCTTCATATATATCGGCGAACAATCCTCCAATGGTCTCTTCACCATGCTCTTCAGGCGCTCAAGCTTGGATACGAAATACTCTTCCTTGCGTTTTTCGGTCTGGCAGTCTCTGTCACGCTTGCGGTTGTAGCGCCTCTCGCGCTGCCGGGCCGTAAGACCTTGTTCTTTGCCATCGACCTTCCCTCTCTCGCCGTGAATCGAGAAGTCCACGACAAATTGAGAGCGGCCGTCGCTCCAGCACAGGGCCAGCAGCTTGTAGCCGAGAATGCACCGCTGAAACACGTGCGAGAATATCTTGCCAATACACTCCATCCTCAATCCGGTCTTCGGCAGGTCGGAATCATCCACAATAAGCACTGCCGGAAGATGGCTCTTTTGATAGTCTTTCCTTATGGTCACGGCCTTGATGAGATGACAGGCGATGTGCCAGATGATGTTGCTAGTCTATATTGTCCTTGGCCATAAACGAATAGAGTAGGTCCTTCTTACCCCCGAACAGTTTCGAGATTGACGATCCGGCATAATGAGAAAAACCCGGGACGGCCATAAACGGCAGAATCAATATGATCTGGAAAAGTTGAAGGTTGGTAAGCTGACAGTTCTCACGTTTTTTCCCTCCGAGATCTTTGTCTGAAATCCTCATCCCCTCAAGGAGGGTCATAAACTTGGAAAATGCGGGATTGATTCGTTTTCCCGTGAAAAAGTTGCGGATCTCCGATGGAATTTTTGTAATTTTGCTCATGGCTTTGAGTGATTGTAATTAGTTGTTTGGGCACCTCTAAATTACTAAATTTCCGTGACATACGGAAATCCTCAAAGCCTTTTTTATGCCCAAATCTATCCTCTCAACCTAAATCCGAAACTTGAGTAAATTATAATTATGAGATGCTACGTGCTTTTGTTCAATATACCCTAAACGTCGATTTAAATGCGCCTGTGATAAAGGATTTAGTTGAAAAGTATAAGGATATAGAACAATTTAATAGGAGCATAACAGATAAATACGTTGCAATATGTAAACGCTTTTAATATTTGAATTTAGCCGTTTATGTAGAATGAAGGTGTGCAAACAAACAGACCCTGAAAAGGGTCTCACCCCCGTTAACCGCAATGTCAAAGACTTGCGGATGGCCAGATGACTCCTATACATCCGACCCCAACGGGGTCGAACCATATAATCTGTAGAAAGGTTCGACCTCCGTTGGGGTCGTGGATTGGGAAGGCACTTCGACCCGCACATTGTATCATGTGCGGTTACTTGAAGTTCGACTCCCGTTGGGGTCGATGGCTCGTCGTTATTCTGAATCTTAGCAAATCCTCTCTTTTTTAATGAACTGTGTGCTTGATCACTGAAAATAATCCTTATTTTTGCCACGAGAGTTTTACGAAAGATAAATAGATAAAGTATTGGAAAAGAAACATAACTGTCAGCAGTGCCCACTGAGGCGGCGATACGACCGTTCACCCAAGTCATTGTTGGGTCGTTTTTGGCGATGGCACATCAATTTCTGTCCGGGATGGAAAGCCTATTTCCTGTCGCTGAGCGAAGAGGAACGGCATGTATTGAGAAAGCAATACGCTTTTCATAAGCCTCAAATCCGCAACTAAGTCCTTCATCGTCCTATTTACGTGTACACGTTCTCTCATTACTGAATTATTAGATAAATTGAGGCTGAAATACCCACTTCTGCCTACAATACCCCCTTACCCCACAATGCGACTTGAGACAATACGCAGTATCATACCCATAAGTTGTAGTCGTCATCCAAAATCAGTCTGGAATACATCTGCGTAAGCATTATTACAGGTATAGATATTCAGCACATACCACCTTGATGTTCTGATCCATTTGGCTGGTACAGAGACAAATCTGAAGACAAACGCTTTTATGCGACTTGTTTTATTGGGTCCGAACCTCTTTACGTCAAGTCTTTGGATAATGACCTTGTAGAAGTTACGGATAAGTGCTGTAAGAAGAAGGAACACTGTGTTCTCTGCCATGAAGGATTTGGGCAATCTGGACCATCCGAAACCATTGTTCATGTCATCGAAGATGCGCTCCTTTCCTCCGCGGAGGTTATAGAACTCGACAATCTCTCTTACGGAAGGCTCGTAGTCGTTGGTCAGGATGCAGCGGTATGTGTATTCTCCTTCCCAGAGGTCAAGCTCACCGTCCATCCGTTTCCGCCTTTGAATCACAAGCCGGTATGTCTTGCCTTTCCACTTCTCTACAAGAATGGAATTCAGCTCAAACTCAATGCCGTTGATTTCTCCCCTCTTCCAGCCTCTGAGAGCGAAGAGGTCATTGTAGAGCGAACTACAGCGGTTGGCACGGATATAGAAGGTCTTGCAGTGGGTGGCAACCTCTTCCACGATCTCTTCAGAGCACGAGCCGCAATCAGCTCTGAAACGATTGATAACAAGATTGTTCTGTTCAAACCTTTCGAAGAATCTCTTCAGCGTGTCCTTCTGATGGAAACGGACGTTTGTGTTGCCGTCGCTGTTCTCAATGCCGACAATCAAATCTCCAATAACCGCCACACCTGGTCGATAACCAAGGAACTTCTTGTATGTATGCTTTGCATCATATTTCTCTGTTTCTATGAACTGGTGGTCGAAATCAACATCATACATCTCACCCTCTTTCAGCTGACCAGCTGCACACATACAATTGAGCAGTAAGGTATTGAGGGTGTCAGCCGTATTGAAATCGTAGTTCTTACCCGTATCTGACGTGTATGAAATGTTCTCCTGCGTCAGTTCCTTTATCGCTCTGAGGATAGTGTCAGAGCTGCAGGTACGAAGTGTCGGATGAAGCGAGAGATGGGGCATCAAATGAGTTGTGACATCCTCAATACATGAGCCGCCACAGAAGTAGATGCTCATGAGAGAACGGATGATTTCGCTGTATTGATAACCATACAGCCTGCATCTTAGACCGAGGGTTGTGTCAATTACATATGACAATGTGGAGTCAAATTGCTCCATCATTGCAAATATTCCTCCAAAAGGAGTGAGTTTCTCAGATTTTATTGCTTTCTTTGCCATGTCTGTCGGGTTTGATACATATTTTGATTTGCAACACTAAGATAGGTGAAAAATCTGACATGACAAAATCCTGAGCAACTTTTTTGTTGCTCAGGTACTTAAAAAAGTTATATTTATAATAGTGTTGCGGAATTAAGGTATATAAAAGATGTGTTGGGACTTGCTGACAAAATCAAGAACTTGTCGAAGATATACACCTATGCCCGCAACTTCCTTTATCTCGGTCGTGGGTACAACTACCCCACCGCCCTTGAAGGTGCGTTGAAGCTGAAAGAAATATCCTATATCCATGCGGAGGGTTATCCTGCTGCGGAAATGAAGCATGGACCGATTGCACTTGTAGATAGCGAGATGCCCACGGTGGTCATTGCTCCAACGGACTCGCTGTATGACAAGATAATCAGTAATGTAAGGCAGGTGAAGGCGCGTGGCGGTACGGTTGTCGCCATCATTACCAAGGGCAATGACGCAATGAAGGACATCGCCGACCATTGCCTTGAAGTGCCCGACGTACCCGAATGCCTTACACCTCTCGTTGTTTCCGTCCCATTGCAGTTGCTGGCCTATTACATCGCCATCAACAAGGATAGGAATGTTGACCAGCCAAGAAACCTTGCTAAATCAGTTACCGTAGAATGAATAGAATATTATCACTTATTGTTACCATCCTCTTTGCGTTGTGCATTGAGGCTGGCATCTTTATGCTTATTGCCCACTGGTGGGGCATGACTGCGGCCATTACCGTGATAGCCATTGAATGTGTGTTAGCCTTATGGACAGTTTACGAAATGAGACATGCGAGTGATGAACCAGTTGATGAATAACATTGCAGGCTGTGGTTAGAACGAAAAAGGCTAAAAACAAAAGGACGGGTCGATGATTCGTCCTATTTTTGTGTCTTTTTGGTGGCGAAATGTAGCGATTTAGCAAAATAAACATAAATTCCAGTGATATTCAGCATGAAAATTCGCCCATTTAAATGAAAATGTGTAATTTTGCAACGCAAAATTGTGCCTAAGCATTTGCATCAAAACAACAATAGTTCAATCGAGGCTGATATGAAAGTAGAGATTAACAAGAAACGTTTAGAATACCTGCTGGCATTATACAAGATGTCGGTGGATGACTTGTTGTCTCTTCTGAACAAAGGCAGGAAACGGATAACAGGAGCCGCAGACATCAGTGGAGATTCTATTGATTTGGGGGTGTTGAAGCGTATAGGTGAGATATTCGACAAAGAAGTCAGTTTCTTTCAAGACTATTCTAAGTTGTCAACCAATGCAAGCAGCAGTATCTTCTTCCGCAAGACCTCATTCGGAACAGAGCTGAACTTGGAGTCGATCCGTACTGTAAACCGATTCGAGAGTCTGAAAAACGCTTTGGATGCATACAACAAACTGTCGCAACTGGATGTGAAGTTTGACATAGAACACTACACCCTACAAGATGACCCTAAGACAGTAGCCGTACGTGCAAGAGATTTTTTTTTATCCCGGGGAAACTGTCAATCATAGGCAGTTTCTTGTGAAGATGATAGAAAAAATCGCCGATCATGGCATTTTTGTCTTTGAATACATAGAGACATGGAACAAGAAAGAGAAAACCAACATTGACGGTTTTTACCTTAAGCCCAATGTGATAGTGCTTAAGCATCATAAGCATTACAAGCGAGAAATATTCACTCTGGCGCATGAATTGGGGCATTGTCTATTGGGGATTGAAGAAGTGGAGTCGGTGGACATGATGGACATCTCGGCACAGACTTCATACAGTGATGTCGAAAGATGGTGCAATGATTTTGCATATCAGTTCATTATGGGACAAGAAGCAGAAACACTTGCTAACATAGCATGTGTAGATTCCCGTAACGACTACTGCATTGACCTCTTCAAGGCTATCAGTGCACGGACGCACATTAGCCGTCTTGCCTTATATACAAGGATGTATATCGACAGGAAAATCAGCTATTCGAGCTACAGCAATGTCAAGAGTGAATTGGCAGAGGAATACAGAAGAAGAGAGGAACAGGAAAAGTTGAAAAACTCTGAGAAGAGAGGCGGGCGAACACCAAAGCCCATCATTTCTCCGCTATTCTTGAAAACCATGCAATATGCCTATTTCAATGGAGTGGTCAACGAGACCACTTTCTGTTCGAGACTCAATGTCAAACCAGCAAATTTTGAGAGGGAGTTATGGCGATAGTTGTTGATACATGCTCATTGGTGATGATTGCCAAGAATTATCTTCCCTTGGATAAGGACGGACAGTTGTACTCATTCCTGGAAGAGGCGTTCTCCCGCAAGGATTTGATGCTACTTGATGTGATTCTGGATGAATCAAAACGCACCTCCAAAGGAATTGCAGTTGAAAAGATGCCTTTCCTCAAAGACAAGAAATTGGTCATTCCGACAAAGGATCTATTTCCATGTGCCCCAGAGAGATTCAGCAACATGATAGACAACAATTTCTGTGTAAGACTGAAGAAGCAGGAACTGACTGAAGAAGAATACATAGAGCAAAAGGAAGAATACCTTAAAACAGGTGATGCTAAGATTATCATTTATGCACTGAATGTACGACACTCGGACGCTATCCATCTGGAAGAGATGCAAGTAATGACGGAGGAAACAAGGCAGCAGAATGACGGTAAGTTGTTCAAGAAACTTCCTTTGTTGTGTGAGCAGATAGGGATTGGAACACTAACCGTTTCAGAATATCTGCATAGAAACGGGTTCTTTATTGACAAATAGCATAGATATTAGTATCATCTTATGACATCTTTCACGAAATCATATTATATTCGTGAATAAAACACTTGTTTTTCAAGAATAGAAATTGTTGAGGATTAGATATTTAAGACATTATTGCAATGCGGAAGGGGTGATGTGAACGACAAAAGACAAGGCGTTCTATTAGAGTGGATGCTTGATAAGATTGAGAAGAATGGACGGGTCGATGGCTCGTCCTTTTTTTTGTGTCTTTGAGTGTGAGGTGCAGGTGGGGACCAGTACTGCGACCACTGTTGCCTGTCAGCGCGATGATGATGCCGGGACGGACGTGGGTGCCTTTGGTGACGAGAGTTTGGGAGAGGTGGCAATAGCTGACGGTGAAGTCGCCGTGACGGAGGGTGACATAGAGGCCTGAACGTTTGTCCTTGCCTACCTTGATGACCTCGCCGTGCATCATGGCGTATGTGGGTTCGTAATTTGCCTTCAAATCAAGCCCGTTGTGTAGGGCTTTTCTTTTTGTAAATGGGTCTCTGCGGTAGCCGAAAGGGCTGGTGACAGAGATATGACGGAGTGGACTGACAAGTGCCGTGTGGCGGTCGGTCTGCTCCGTTTGGGTTTGTAATGGGGCAAAGGCAAGAGAGTCTCGCCGCTGATGCGGCGAGCACGGAGGCAGTTGTTCGGATGTTGCGGACTGCGTCGTTTTTGGCACAGCCTTGCGGTGTACCTTAGTCTGTGTGACGGTATTGAACTGAGCGCATACTGTTGCTGATGAACAGAATATTGCTGCTATTGTGATGAGTAGAAATCGTTTCATGGTGCAAAAGTAACAAGCAATTCTTTGACTGGCATAAAGAACAAAGGGAAGACAAGAAGATTGTAACATAATATAGCAATCGAGTTTGATTTTTGAGCAGAAATCAAACTCAAATAATAATAATCGTCAAAAATAACACGCATTATCTTATGCAATTCTGCTTGTCTCTGAATAGGTATATAACTTTGCATGAGTTTAATTTCAAATTCAAAGTTAAAGTATGAGCAAGTACGATTTGAAGAGAGCGAGGTGCCTTATCAGACACTGGCTCGTTTTGGTCTCACACAAGAGAAGATTGAAGACCTGCCCATGTGGGCGTTGGAAGATATTGGTCAGGGACGACGTTCACCGTTGCTGCCCATTCAGGTGAATAATGATGAGGGCGAGACATTGAAGAGCCGCACCCGATTTGCGTTGGTCCGTATGGAGGACGGCAAGGTGGATGTGGTCTTCTATCCGCAGTTGGAGAAATCACCATTGGAGGCTTTTACTCAGGAACAGCAGGAGGACTTGCTGGCTGGAAAGGCTATCCTTGCCGATGTTAAGGATGCTGATGGCAGGAGCAGCAAGGCTTTCGTGCAGATTGACACGGAGACCAATCAGGTGATGTCGGTACCTACGCCTGTCATCGGGCGCAACTTGGAGGTGCTGAAGGATGAACTGAAACTGAGTTCGGCAGAACTGACCGTGATGCAGAAGGGTGAGCCGCTCACGCTCATCATGGAGGACGAACAGGTGACGGTGGGTATTGACCTGAACGATAAGACCGGCATAAGGATTAATCAAGGCGACAGTCAGAAGTGGAAGGAGAACACCAAGCGAGAGTGGGACAAATACACCTTCGGGTGCTATGGCTGTTGGGTAATGGGCGATGACGGTAATCTTGACTATGTGCCTGAAGAGGAATACACGGAAGAACTTTGGAATGAGCAGAAGAAGAATGGAGAGCGCAACCGCGCCTCTTTTTTCCATGCACAAATAATCTACACATAATATAATAAGTATATGGCATCAAATAAATATTATCCAGAGGATGTGCTCGTCGAGAAGATACAGAGCGGCGAGTACGGTTGGTTGGAGTATGTCAACCATCATTCTGCTGAATGGCAGGAAGAATATGAGAGCTATTGTCTGAACAACGGACTCTGCATTTGTGAAGAGAGTGCGGAGCAGTTTGTCCATCACAAAGATGAGGAACTGGAGAAGGCAATAGAGAACGGTGAAGCATGATAAATGAAGAGTGAAGAATGAAGAGTGAAGAATAAGTATGGCGATAAGAAAGAATACGAATCCCCAACAGATGGACCTGCAACCAGAGATGCGTGACTTGCTCATGCGCAATGGTATGCAGGCTCATGTGGTGAGTAATGGCAGCGGCTATCAGCTTGTGGTGCAAGGGCATGACAGTCCGCTGCTTACCTATAACATCACCGAGAAGCAGATGTTGGCTCTGACCGACTGGGGTACGAATCATGCCAACAAGTTAGCCTACAATACCTTTACGGGCATTGTGGGCAACGACTTCTATATGCCCAAGAACTTCGTTCATGCACGCAATGCCAACGGTCGTGTAGCTATGGGGCTGCACGGCTATCGTGTTGGTATCGGCGAGTATGGACGGATGGGGCGCATCGATATGCCACCACCCTTTTTTAGGTTGGACACCACGCAGTCAGGAGGGATTCCATCTTCGCAGAGTTGGAGGACGATTGTTCTTCCCCGAAGCCCCGATTGTGCCTGAACGTTGGGACGGCAGAATGAAGCCTGGCGAATTGCAGAGCGGCGGTTATGGGTTCTATTATAAGGGACAGCAACAGAGTTATAGCCCTCAGCAACAGGATGTGCTGAAAGATTTGGAGGGAATCATAATGCCTTCCATCAGCCGCACGAGAAGCACGGAGCCAGCCAAGCCTTATAAGGAACTGATTACCTCGCCTGTCTATTTCACCAATGAGAAGTGGCAGGAGTGTCTGGCATCGCATGGCATCATCATTGATGAGAATGCGAAGACGCTGACCATTCAGTCGAACAGCGTCAATGCCGACATGGTGTATGACCTGACAGATGAGGAACTGAAGAAACTCACCTCCAACTCCATCAAGGAAGTGCCCGTCGTTCAACGCTTGGAACTGCTGAATGGCATCATCAAGGACGACTTTGCTGACAAAATCCTGATGGACACACTGAATAGCAAGGAGCGCATCGACCTGCATCTGCATCCCGAACTTGAACAGGAGTTGCAGCAGCGTCAGCAACAAGACGAGGAACGGTTGCTTCCGTTGGAAGAGGACGAGACTGTCAGACGTGACGTGTTGCAAGGCGATGCCATGGTGAGAGGTGAAGACCTTGCCTTGATTAATGAGAACAAGGGTTGGTATCGTGAGGGAGCGCATGGGCGTGAAGTGAAAGTCGGTGACATCATGGTGGAGAAAGTGCCTCCGATGGAGGGAGATAAGAAAGGCGAAGATAAGTATCGCATGACCGCCATTATCAATGGAGAAGCCATCACGCACGAAATCAAGCAGAAGGACTACGACAAGTTCTTGGCGGTGGATGACTACCATCGCATGAAACTCTTCTCCAAGGTTTTCAGTGAAGTGGATATGAAGACACGCCCCGAAACCAACGCCGGACTGGGCACGAAGATATTGGCGGCTCTGACGGCAGGAGCAGTCGTTACAGCAGAGGTGGCGCATGACATAAGCCACCATCATCACCATCCAGCCCCGGAGTTCTATGCAGAGCATCATGCGGTCCACGTCCTTACTTCAAACCGGGAGTGGATTCGCCACAGGAGATTGCGGCAAGGTACTTTGAGGCAGAAGCAAATCATGTTGCCACGGAGATAAGGAGAGGATATTAACAATGTATAATTTACAATTTATAATTTATAATGAGTAGTGAACTGACATACGATGACTTTCTGGACAGGTTGAGCATACAGGAAGTACTGGTGGACGCAGGGTATCATCTGAACAAGAGAGATGGCTTGCGTTATCCGTCGTATGTGCGTACTGACAGTGAGGGCAGACGGGTGCGTGGTGATAAGTTCATTGTCACGCAGAATGGGAAATGTTGCTTCCAACCACCGCAGCAGAAGGTGTATAATGTCATTTCGTTCATCAAGGAGCATCCAGAAATGTTTTCAGAGAACAAGGTGGGAATGTCTCCTGACCGACTCGTCAACCTCGTCTGCAACCGACTGCTCAACCAACCCATAGAGGACAGACCATCGAAGATACAGAACCAAGAAAGGACGGAAAGCCATTCAACCTGAATGACTACGACATCCACAAGTTCAATCCGCAGGACAGGGAAACGCAGAAAAGGTTTTATCCCTATTTTAAGTTCCGAGGCATCGACCTCTATACGCAGTATGCTTTTCATCGGCATTTCTGTCTGGCTACTAAGCATCGGACGGATGGACTTACCTTTGCCAACCTTGCCTTTCCGCTTGTACTGCCCAAGACACCCGACAAGACTGTGGGCTTTGAGGAACGAGGACGACCGAAGATGGACGGTAGCGGCGGTTACAAGGGCAAGGCAGAAGGAAGCAACAGCAGTGAAGGACTGTGGATTGCCAACCTCACGGGCGAGCCGTTGGATAAAGCAAGCGAAATTGTATGGTTTGAGAGTGCCTACGATGCCATGGCAGAGTATCAGATAAATCCTGTAAAGATGGTGTATGTATCTACGGGCGGCACACCCACCGAGGGACAGATGCGAGGACTTCTGTCCGTTACTCCCAACGCACGGCACTATTTGGGTTTTGACAAGGACGATGCAGGGCGGCAGTTTGTTGCAAACTTCAGGAAGGTGGCAGCAGAGATGGGCTTCCGTCACGAGCATGTGCAAGCCTATCATCCATTGGGTTGCTACAAGGACTGGAACGATGCGCTGCTCAACAAGAAATCAGCAGAACTGATTGCCAAGGGCGAACCAGATACCTTCGACTATGCCGAGTTTATCGCAGCCGGCAAGGCAGAGAAACAAAGGGAAAAAGAAGAAAAGAACACATATCATAGAAGCGTATGAGACAAGAAGATAATAGCATCATCACCTTGTGCCCCAGCATCGGACAGTTTTTCATCAACGAACTGCCTCTGTTGCTGTTGTGCGTGGCAATGCTCCTAATCGGAGGATTGCCCGGTTGTGCATATAGTACCCTGTTGCTTGTCTTCAGCCTCCTGTTCTCCCTCTGTTTACTCTACCGATTCATCTATCTGAGGAGTATCCGCTACCATATCGGGAGCGAGCAACTCATCTGTGAGCACGGAGTGTTTCAGCGGAGCGTGAACTACATGGAGTTGTACCGAGTGGTGGACTTTGCCGAGCATCAGACATTGATACAACAGTTATGCGGACTGAAAAGCGTGACCGTGTTGTCGATGGATAGAACGACACCGAAACTGGAAATGACCGGCATCAGCAACAGCTATGACGTGGTGAGTGTGATACGAACAAGAGTAGAAACGAACAAACGAAGAAAGGGCGTATATGAGATTACGAATAGATAAGATTTGGTTCATTGTCGTGGCATTGGTACTGAGCGTGCCGTCAGCCCATGCACAGATTGTGACTGCCAACCCTTTGGAATGGATGGCATTAGCAGAGGGCAACGAAGCCATCAACGGTGAGATAGAGAAGGAAATCAAAGGTCAGACCAAGACTGCCCTGTTGCAGAATACCATCGCCGCAGAGTTCACCAAGATACACGAATGGGAGAAGAAGTACAACAGTTATCTGAAAACCGCCAGTGGTTATGCCTCTTCCCTCAAAGCCTGTACCTATCTGTACGACGATGGAGTGAAGATATTCATCACCTTGTGTAAGATGCGCAAGGCCATCAACAATAATCCGCAAGGCATCGTTGCCACCCTCTCGATGAACAACCTGTATATGGAGACCGCCACGGAATTGGTGTCCGTCTTCACACTGCTGAAAGATGCAGTCGCCAAAGGAGGCAAAGAGAACATGCTGACTGGTGCGGAAAGGAGCAAGACGCTGTGGGCACTGAACGACAAGCTGAGTGCCTTCAGCAAGAAGCTGCATCGTCTTTATCTGTCTATACGATATTACACCATGACCGATGTGTGGAACGGCGTGACGGCAGGGATGATAGACCGAAGCAATGGAGAGATAGCCACCCAAGCCCTTAGCAGATGGCGCAGAGCAGGACGTATGACCATCAGTGATTAACGATAAAGGAATCAGTCATGAAGTATTTCATATCAATTGCCATTTTTATGTTTATATCATCTTTTGCAGGAGTGCGGGCGCAGAACGACCCGACTCTTGCGGGGATGATTCTGATGTACACCAACAAGGCGGAGAAAGAACTGAAGAATCAGGAGAAAGTGATGCTGCTACAATCCACCGGCCATATCTGGACCAAGGAGGAAGTGGAAGCCACTACCGACCTGCAGCGGGAGTTCAACAACTATCTGGACTCCTTCCGTTCCATCGTCAGCTATGCCGCACAGATATATGGTTTCTATCACGAGATAGGTCAGTTGGTGGACAATATGGGTGGATTGGTGGCGCAGTTGGATGCCCATCCTGCCAACGGACTTGCCGTAGCCCTGTCAGCCAAGCGCAACAAGATATACCGCGAGCTGATTATGAACAGCATCGAGATAGTTAATGACATACGCACGGTATGCCTGTCGGGCAACAAGATGACCGAGAAGGAGCGTGTGGAGATAGTCTTCGGCATCCGACCCAAACTGAAGAAGATGAACAAGCAGTTGAAGCGACTGACGAGGGCGGTGAAATACACCACCATGGGCGATGTTTGGATGGAGATAGACGAAGGGGCAAGACCCACCAAAGCGAACAAAGCCGAGATAGCAGCGGCTGCCAAGAGGCGGTGGAAGCAGGTGGGCAAGAACGTAAACTGATGGAGCAGCGAGAGCAGAGCCGAACTTGTTCGAGCTATGCCGAGTCGTGACAGAAGAAGACGAAGTCAAACCGTGATTAAAAAAACGATAAGATATGGGATTTTGGAGTTCATTATTGAAATATGGTGGCAAGGCGGCACGAGGTACTGGCCATGTCATCGGAGTAACTGGAAAGACCTTAGGCAGTGCGGCACTCCACCCGCAACGCACCCTTATGGGAGCCGGCAAGGCTATGCAGACGGCCGCAGTGGGTAGTGCCGCAGGCTATGTGACATGGGAGAAGCTGACCACAGACAAGAGCGTGGCACGCATCGTAGGTGATGCTGTCATCGGCGAGAATGCCACGGAAGCGGTGGCACAAACCGCCAACGATGTGCAACGTCTGACGGGCAAGGCTGGTGAAGCCGTTGATGCGGTGAACACTGTAGCCGGAAAGATGGACACCCAGTTCAGCGGCATCAGTGATTTCTTTAGGAATATGTTCGGAGGCGTAGGATGCGACATGATAGGCAATCTCTTTGGCAATATCGGCAAGGGCAACGTGTCGGGTATGAGCATCGTCGGACTGGTGGCTGCCGCCTTCATGGTATTCGGACGCTTTGGTTGGATGAGCAAGATTGCGGGTGCCCTGCTTGGAGCGATGATCATCGGGAACAATTCTAAGGTGGCGCAAACTCTGCCTAACAGAGGCGGTACGTCTTCACATGGGCAGAACATGAAAGAAGCAGAGACCCAAAGCAGAGGGATGAAACGATAACCAATATACAGTGATATGAGATATACAGAAGAAATGATACTGCGCTCATCGAGCGGCTACTGTATGCCGTTTGAGGAGCCTATAAAGCAGGACGTGCAGATGTCCTTGGGTTACGGAGAGCAGAAAAATCCCGTGACGGGAGAAACATTCTTCCATCACGGCATAGACTTCTCAGTGAACCATTACCTGCTGTCGGCGGTGGCAACGGGAACCGTCTCTGCCATTGGGTCGGACGCGGAGCATGGCATCTACCAGACCATCCGCTACGGCAAATACGAAGTGACTTACAGGCATCTCTCCAATGTCTTCGCCAACTTCTCCCAAAGCGTCAAGGCCGGTCAGACCATCGCCATCAGTGGCGACCTGCTGCACATGGAGGTGAGGTTTGACGGAGAGGAAATCAATCCGTTGGAGTTCCTCACCATGCTCTACGGCAATATCAAGGCATTGGAGCACAATTCCCAAATGGGCATCAATGAACTGGACATGAACATCCCTTCACCCTACGACACCGACCGTCAGGAGATAGAGGCATTGATGCTCCGCTTCCTTCCCTCCTACTTCGAGGACCTTCAACAAGGAGCATACTCTCTGCCCGAACATACGGAGCAGTCGTTGAGAAACATCTTCTCGTTGGGAGCGAGCAAGCATTATTTCTACGAGACCATGCCGAGCATGGCTAATCCCTTGGGCATCGGCAACCGCTGTATGCCTTTGGCGACTAAGGTGCAGAACCTGCTCATTGCCGACTTTCTCAACTATCTTGCCATGCGACATCAGGTATATCTCTCCACGATGGACGAGGTGTTAAAAAAAAAAACTCCAAGAGCAAGCCCTGACGCATGACGGCATCATCGACCCTCTTGCCGACTTGGACGTGGATATCCAGAGCTTCGACATTCCGAGGATAGTGAGCGTCTATCCCGACCGGGCTGGCGTGAGATGGTGGACAAAGGCATGGTTCAATGGTAAGGAAGAGGGGGAACCCTCCGTGGAGATTGAGGAACGTATGGCCGTGCAGTTCATCCACTGCCAAGTGGACAAGGACGCATGGTTGGAGGAACACTATCCTAAGCAGATGGAGATATATCACAATGCCATCGAGCAGACAAAGGAACAGATATTACAGCAGTATAATATATAAACAAGGTATATGGCAGTTAAGAACAGTCAGCGATTCGCAGAGATAGAGCGTCTGATGGGCGACTACTTCGGGTGTCACCTTGCCCCCGTGATGGGCAGGGTGCAACGGGACTTGTCCAACAGACAGGCAGACGAGATGCGAGCCTACTCCAACAGTACGGCTGGCATCCTACGCTCATTGGCCACTGCCAATATGCCTGGTGATGACCCATACGCCACGCTGAAGATTACAGGCAAGTGGAACAGCAAGACCACCGAAGACTATCTGGCGATGTGCAAGGAGGCTATTGTCGGCAACAAGGATATGCAGCGTGACCTTGCCGTGATGGCTGAGGAATGGCGCAAGGCGGTGGTGACGGAGATAGGACGAGAGCGGTACGATGCACTCTCTAAACAACTCGGTTGTGATTTGGCATACGCCTATATCGATCACCGCATGGAGCAGCTGATGATAGAAAAAATGGTGAAAGACCGTATGCCAACATCTTCTGCCGACTATATCATCCGCAAGGCGGCACAAAGCAGTCTGTTCGGTCTGCCCTACGAACTGAACAAGTCACCCCTTGCCGCAGAGATAGAAGCCAAAGGAGAGGCAGCCTATAAGCCCTCTCGAACAGAGAAGGCAGCGGGATGGCAGCCGGAGCGGGTGCCGATGTCGTGGCCATGGGAGGGATTGGCTCATGGGCAACCTTCGCCAAGTTTGTCGGTATCGATATGGTGATGAATGTCGGCATGGAGCACCTAAGCAAGAAAGGTAGCAGCCAAGAGGTCTGTGTCGAGGAGTGTATCAGCAAGGGAGTTTTCGGTACGGGCACCAACGTCTTCGCCTCATTCCGCAAACAGGCAAAAGTCATCAAGAACCACGAGAACAGCTATATCAAGGCTACCAACAGCCATTTCAAGAACAAGATTCCCACGAGCAATATCACTTTTATGGATTGGACGAAACAAACCGAGCAGACCTCTTTTCCTTGGAACAAAGGTACGTTCCTTGACCCTCAGAGAAACGAAGCAACCAAACGTACAGGCAAGTACAAGGATGTGCCCTTGATAGTTGCGCCTGGACAGGAAGACGAGTATCTGGAGGTTAAGGCGAGACTGGATGCAGAGGCTGAGAAGGAGAAGAAGGCAGAACCGAAAGAAACTCCTGATTCATCGACTGAAGAGGCAACACCATCTGTAGTCCAGCAGGAGGAAACAGCCTTACAAACAAACGAAAATGGATGGGACGGGCTGTTGCAGAGTTTTGGACTGAACGGCTTTTCAGACATCGGCAAGAACCTTGGTTATGTGTTGGCGATGCTGCCCGATGTACTGGTGGGACTGTTCACTGGCAAGACAAAATCGCTGAATATGGACAATAGCCTCCTTCCTTTGGCCTCTATCGTGGCTGGAATGTTCGTGAAGAATCCTATACTGAAGATGCTGTTGATGGGTATGGGAGGTGCCAATCTGCTCAACAAAGCGGGACATGAGGTGCTGGGCAGGAAACAGCAGGAAGGCATTGCACCTACAGTTAGTCCTGCTGCATCTCGCATTCAGTACCGCCAATATCCTGATGAACCACTCAATCCTCGTATCAGCAACCCGATGCTGCAAGGGCGGTGTCTCGTTGCCAACATTGACCATGTGCCTTGTACCATTCAACTGCCTGACAGTGTGATTGGGGCGCATCAGTCGGGGGCATTGCCGCTGAATACATTGGCTAACGCCATACTTGCCAAGAACGACCAGATGCGACAGATGGCAGCAATGCAGTACGAAGAGCAGGCACGGGAGAGCGTGGTGCGACCGAGGGGAATACAGTGAAGCCCGACAACAAAATTGTCGGGAACGGTGGCTTGGTAAGCCAATTATAGAATGTGATTGAGATAAACAAAAAGATAAAAGCATGAAAGAGAAATCAGAATTTGAGAAGCGGACGGCGGAGAAGCAGGTGTCGCTGACTCACTGAGGCACTGACGAGTGCGGTGGATGCCAAGGGACATTGGTTGAATGCAAGCGGCAAACTCTATCCGAAGCTCTATCCCAAGGGCTTTTCGGTCAGTCCGTTCAATGCCCTTGTCCTTGCCCTTGACTCCGATGCCAAGGGTTGCAAGAGCAATCTGTTTACGCAGTTCTCCGAAGCGAAGGCACGGGGTGAGAGCGTGAGGGAGCATGAGAAAGGTGTGCCGTTCCTGTATTACAATTGGAATAAGTACGTCAACCGCAACAATCCCGACGATGTCATCACCAAGGAGGCATACGCAGAACTGTCGGAACAGGACAAACAGCAGTACAAGGGAGTGAAAAACCGTGAGATCCGTGTGCTGTTCAATATCGACCAGACGCTACTGCCTATGGCTAACGAAACAGCCTACACTACGGCATTGAAGAAGGATGGCACGGTGGAGGATAGAGGTTATGGCGACAAGGAGGACAAGCAGCTGCATGGGTGCGTCAACGGATTCCTTCAGAAGATGAAGGACAACCTCGTGAATGTACGTCAGGACGGCACGGGTGTGGCGCACTACGACACCGAGAAGGATGTCATCTACCTGCCACGGCAGCGTGACTTCGAGCACTACAATGACTATGTACAGGAGATGATGCGTCAGTTGGTGTCTGCCACCGGTCATCAGCAGCGGTTGGCACGTGAGGGCATGGTCATGAAGAACGGCAAAGCCCCGTCGGAGGATGCCGTGAAGAAGGAACGACTCATCACTGAGATAGCTTCGGGCGTGAAGATGCTCGAACTGGGACTGCCTGCCCGTCTGTCAAAGGACAGCCTTAGCATGGTGGACTATTGGACGAGGGAACTGAAGGAAGACCCTTGTCTGATTGATGCCATCGAGAGTGAGGTGAACGGTGCGCTGAAGGTGTTGAAGAAAGCCGAACTGGGTGAAAAGGTGGAGTATGCCACCGACCAGCATCAGCGAGAGACGGCGCAGATACAGGTGCAGTTGCCCAACCACTACTTCGTAGCAGACGAAATCAAGCAGCATCCCAACGAGGAGCAGCGTACTGTGGTCATCGTGCGTGATGATGCCAGCAAGACCGCCGATGTGGTGCTGCCACAGGGTGCATCGTTGGAGGTGAACAACGAGATCAAGGGCATGAACAAGCAACGCTTCACCAATGCCTTGCAGAAAGAGGGTTATGACAACGTGCGTTTCTACAATCCCGACGGAGCCTTGGGCTTCCGTCCCGACGACAGTTATTTCGCCGACAAGAAAATCACGGTATCAAGACTGCGCAACTGGTCTATCGAAGACCTATCCTCGTTGGATGCTTCTGAGGCCGTAACCCACAGCCGTGACATCGGTTTCGACAATGTGCAGTTGGTAAAGGATGACAAGGAGCGGTGGGCATTGTACATCAAGCCCGAAGGTAAGGAGGGCTTTGCCGTCTATCCCGACAAAGGAGACCTCAATCATTTCTTCACCACCTTGAAGCAGTCGATGGACAACATCGAGCGTGTGCGTGAGGAACTGGCACAGAAGTATTATGCTATGGCAGAGGCGAAACCCGACCTGAAGGTGGACATCTTCGGAGGTAATGAGCAGGAGGTTGATTTGAACCGCATCCAGCGTGTGGCAGTATTCCGTGCCAAATCGGGCGAATGCCTGTGTGCAGCCACTATTGACGGCAAGAAGTTGCAGCCGAGAAGTGTCAGTCCGTCACAATGGCAACGATTGTGGGTGGCTCCTGACAGGGATTCCTACAAGCAGAACCTTGCCGCCTCGCTGTTTGCTGATGTATTGCAGAAAGACAACAATGTCGAGCAAAGTACACAAGAGAAGCAGGAAGAAGCGACGGAGGTGAAGCAAGCGGAGACGGCAATTGTCGATAAGCATGATGAACAGAAGGAAGTGGTACTTAAGGAAAGATAAAAGCTCTGAACAAAGGGAAGAGAAGAAACAAGAGGAAAAAGAAAGAAG
>ENA-OPYZ01000005-OPYZ01000005.1-human-gut-metagenome-genome-assembly--contig:-NODE-5-length-22322-cov-0.673981_pt1 | contig 22322 bp, 30 predicted proteins | sample MGYA00242475_ERZ504487 | MGnify/ENA primary metagenome ERZ504487 (study PRJEB26092, sample SAMD00036292) | human gut metagenome | host: Homo sapiens | study: EMG produced TPA metagenomics assembly of the... | reverse complement strand
CGGTAAGATTGATTTCGCTGATAAGAGCGTAACAGAAAACACTCGTGTTTCTTATCCTATCTATCATATTGAAAACATCGTTAAACCTATCTCTAAAGGTCCTCACGCTCAACAAGTTATTTTCTTGTCAGCTGATGCATTCGGTGTATTGCCTCCGGTATCTATCTTGAACCCTGAACAAGCTCAGTATTACTTCTTGTCTGGATTTACAGCTAAATTGGCTGGTACAGAACGTGGTATTACTGAACCGACTCCGACATTCTCTGCTTGCTTCGGTGCTGCTTTCTTGTCATTGCATCCTACTAAGTATGCTGAAGAATTGGTTAAGAAGATGGAAAAGACTGGTGCTAAAGCATATTTGGTTAACACTGGTTGGAACGGTACTGGTAAACGTATCTCTATCCGCGATACTCGTGGTATCATCGATGCTATTTTGGATGGCTCTATTGATAAGGCTCCTACTAAGGTTATTCCTTACTTCGATTTCGTTGTTCCTACAGAATTGCCGGGTGTTGATCCGAAGATCCTTGATCCTCGTGACACTTACGCTGACGCTGCTCAGTGGGATGAAAAAGCAAAAGACTTGGCTGGTCGTTTCATCAAGAACTTCGCTAAGTTCACTGGTAACGAAGCAGGTAAGAAATTGGTTGCTGCCGGTCCGAAATTGTAATCTGAATTTTACAGATTTAACATATAAAAAGTGGTTCCCGATAGGAACCACTTTTTTTTATTGCTTGAAAATGCCTAGATTTGTTGCAAACCAAATATGATAGCAAATGAAATTATTTAGATTAATGTTAGTTGGTGCAGGTATGTTCGTATTATGCAGCTGTACATCGCAAGGTTCTCAACAGAAGGAAGTTGTTACGGATAGTGTTTCCGTGAGTCAGGTAGACCCTGTAATAGAAACTATTATGAGCCGCCGTAGTATACGGAAGTATAAGCCCGAGGCTGTGGAACGTGAAAAAATGCAGACTATAGTGGAATGTGGAATCAATGCACCTAATGGAATGAATAAACAGTCATGGGAGGTTCGTGTAGTAGATAATCCGGAATTTATCAATGGTTTGACTGAAATTTTCAAAAAAGAAAATCCCAAAGCGGCAGAACGTCCGGGATTTCAGAATATGTTCAATAATGCTCCTACAGTAGTGTTTATTGCTAACGATCCTGCATATGATATGTCACAGATAGATTGTGGTCTGTTGGGTGAGAATATGATTTTGTCTGCTTGGTCAATGGGAATAGGTTCCTGCTGTTTGGGAGGGCCTGTGCGTTTTATGAAATCACCTGCAGCTGTCGAATATATGAAAAAGTTGGGATTCAGTGAAGGGTATGAGTTGCTTTATGCGATTGCTTTCGGTTATCCCGATGAAATGCCGGCTGCTAAACCTAGAGAAGTTAGTAAAGTAAAGTTTGTAGATTAAAGATAAAAAACCCCGAAGGTAATATGGCCCTCCGGGATTTTTTTATATTAAAGGTAGATTGATTAGCTTTTGTTAGCTCTCTTACGTTCTGTTTCGTCAAGAATCACTTTACGCATACGCATACTTTTTGGAGTAACTTCTACATATTCATCTTCCTTAATGTATTCCAATGCTTCTTCCAACGAAAATACTACCGGAGGAATGATGCGTGCCTTGTCATCAGAACCTGATGCGCGCATATTGGTAAGCTTCTTCGATTTAGTTACATTGATAACCAAGTCGTTTTCATGAACATGTTCACCTACTACTTGCCCGGCATATACTTCGTCTTGCGGATAAATGAAAAATTTGCCACGATCCTGTAATTTGTCAATAGCGTATGCAAAAGCTGTTCCGCTTTCCATAGCAATCATAGAACCGTTGCTGCGACGTTCTATCTCGCCCTTGTATGGTTGGTAGCATTTAAAACGGTGAGCCATGATCGCTTCTCCGGCCGATGCTGTCAGTACATTGGTACGAAGACCGATAATACCGCGCGAAGGCATATCAAACTCAATGTTTACACGGTCACCCTGTGTTTCCATAGAAACTAAATCACCTTTACGGCGGGTTACCATATCGATCATTTTACTGGAATATTCTTCGGGTACGCTGATCGTTAATTCTTCGATAGGTTCGCATTTTACTCCGTCTATTTCTTTGAAGATAACCTGAGGCTGGCCCACTTGTAATTCGTATCCTTCGCGGCGCATGGTTTCAATCAGGACAGAAAGATGAAGCACACCACGTCCTGAAACAATCCATTTACCGTCCTCCAGTTCGCTTTTGCGTACACGCAATGCCAGGTTCTTATCCAATTCTTTGGTCAAGCGGTCTTGGATGTGGCGTGAAGTCACAAACTTACCTTCTTTGCCGAAGAAAGGAGAATCGTTGATAGTGAATAACATACTCATGGTCGGTTCGTCAATGGCGATGGGGGGCAAGTGGTTCCGGATTTTCGAAATCGCAGATAGTATCACCAATTTCGAAGCCTTCTACACCTACTACAGCACAGATGTCTCCCGATGAAACGGCATTTGTCTTTTTTACGTCCTAAGCCTTCAAAAGTATGTAGCTCTTTGATTTTAGACTTTATCAGACTACCATCACGCTTTGCTAGTGTAATATTCATACCTTCTTTCAGCGTACCACGATGTACACGTCCTACAGCAATACGACCTGTATATGCTGAATAGTCTAAAGAGGTGATTAACATTTGAGGAGTTCCCTCCAACTGCTTCGGTGCCGGAATATGCTCAATAATAGCGTCCAACAACGGAACCAGGTTTTCTGTCGGGGTCTTCCAATCAGTACTCATCCAATTATTTTTGGCAGAACCATAGATAACGGGGAAATCCAACTGATCTTCTGTAGCATTCAGGCTGAACATCAAGTCGAATACCATTTCGTATACTTCTTCCGGACGGCAGTTGGGTTTATCCACCTTGTTCACTACAACTACAGGTTTCAATCCGATCTGTAATGCCTTTTGCAATACGAAGCGTGTCTGCGGCATCGGGCCTTCGAATGCGTCTACCAATAAGATACATCCATCAGCCATATTGAGTACACGTTCTACTTCGCCACCGAAGTCGGCGTGTCCCGGAGTATCAATAATATTGATTTTTGTTCCTTTGTAGTTAATTGAAACGTTCTTTGAAAGGATAGTTATCCCTCTTTCGCGTTCCAAGTCATTATTATCCAATACCAGTTCACCATTTGTCTGGTCGTTGCGGAACAAATGTCCCGCCAGCATCATCTTGTCCACCAAAGTCGTTTTTCCGTGGTCTACATGGGCGATGATCGCAATGTTTCTAATGTCTTGCATACTATACCTATATATTTGGCTGCAAAGGTACGATTTTTATTCTAAAAAATATTTGGCTGTTAACGATTATTTTTTTATCTTCCGTATCTTCTTTACTTTTAAATGTAGAGGGAGTGGTGCCATAGAAATCGACAAAATGCTTTCTGAAGGTGGAGATGTCATTATAACCAACCATCTCATGACAGGTATCATGACATCCGTTATTACAAGATCCGGTATTAAGTATAAAGGAGAATGTTATGAGCAGCCTGTTAGAAATCATGGATAAAAAATCATGCGGTAAATGGTATGCCTATGAACAGTCTGCTTTTTATTTGAGCCGGATGATGCTTGAGCTTTCTTTAGACCGTTATGTGATGGAAAATGCTTTGTGGCTGGCAAGGGCGGAAATTGATGTAAACCGGATTTCTTGGGATAAAGTTATCAGTCATAGCCAATCCGAATATGTATTGCACTATAGGTTCCATGAGTGGCTGGTTGAAATAAAATAGCGATAGTTTAAAAAGGGTCCAGTCCGAAATTCGTGAAGAAATGGTTTCGGACTGGGCACTTTTATTCATCGGATGGAGAGAAATCGGGTTTACAATTTCATTCAATGTCAGTTGGGCAGCCTTTGCTATAATGTTCGAAGATATGCTGAAAGATGCGACAGTAAAAGAGATAGAAGATTATTTTTAAAATAAATCGCTCTAATTCATTGTGATATAAAAGATAATGTCTATCTTTGCACCTGCTAAATGAAAATTTTATATATCAAAAAATCTAAGAATTATGTATTTAGATGCAGCTAAAAAACAAGAAATCTTTGAAAAGTACGGAAAGTCTAACACTGATACTGGCTCAGCTGAAGCGCAGATAGCTTTGTTTTCATACCGTATTTCTCACCTGACTGAGCACCTGAAGCTCAACAGAAAAGATTATAGCACTGAAAGAGCTTTGACAACTTTGGTAGGTAAACGCCGTGCGTTGTTGAACTACCTGAAGAACCGTGATATCGAAAGATATCGTGCTATTGTTAAAGCACTAGGATTACGTAAGTAATTCAATCTCTATTGAAAAGGACTTAAAGAAAAGCCGCTCTCTGAAAAGAAAGCGGCTTTTCTATTTTCTGTTATTACGTTTCTACTGTTCTGTTGTTGAGAATTACTCTTTAGTAGGATAATACAGATTATCTTTTGTCATGTGTTCCAATACTTCATGCAGATATTTGGCCGACTCCCATTTGGCCATAGGCAGGTCATGAAGCAAGTAGTTACCGCAATCTTTAGGGGCGGCTCCCGGAACTTCGCCTTCAAAATCGGCTACAAAGCGGAACGTTTCCTGCATCAGTTCTATAATATCTTCCGATTTTAAATCGCCTTTCATTAACAGGTAGTTACCGGTGAGGCATCCCATCGGTCCCCAGTAGACAATTTTGTCAGACCATATAGGGTGGTTACGCAGGTAGGTAGCGGCTAGATGCTCTATGGTATGCAAGGCTCCTTGCCCCAAAGCAGGTTCCCGGTTGGGTTCTTTCATGCGGATGTCAAAGGTTGTGACCGTTTCACCGCCCACTTCGTCTTTTCTGGATACATAGATACCGCGAAGCAAGCGGATATGGTCAATGGTAAAACTGGGTATTGTCTTCATATTATTCGTTTTTATAAATTAGCTGGTAATGAGGAAAGGAAGGTATGAGTGACCTCGAAGGAACGGTCGGCTATAGTCTCCCAAAAATTTGTGTATTGTTCCCAATGGTTGTCGGATCCCGGCGTATCGCTGATGATACGGAAACTGATGAACGGTACCTTATATATATAACAGATTTGGGCGATGGCTCCCGATTCCATATCTACTGCCAGCCCTTCGTGGAACTTTTCTTTAATGTCGTTCAGTTCGGAACGGTCGGTGATGAATTTGTCTCCGCTGCATATCAGACCTCCATGAATGGCGGTCGGAGTATCCAGTGACATGGCGCAATCAAACAATGTGGCATTACCTTCGAATCGGGCGGGAAGTCCTTGTATCTGTCCGTACATATTGCCTTCTCCACACCATACATCATGATATACAACTTGTCGGCTCACCACAACATCCATTATTTTCAGGCAGCTGTCTATGCCTCCTGCTACACCGGTGCTGATGACACAGTCGGGTTGGAAGGTACGGATCAGTTCTACAGTACCGGCAGCAGCGTTCACTTTACCTATTCCGTCATTTCATCAGGATAATGGTATTATTTCTAATGCTGCCTTCAGTATATTGGAAAGGACCTTCGGTGTATTCTTTCTTGTTTTCGAGCAGTTGCGCTACTTGTTTCTGCTCGGAACTCATGGCTGTTATAATTCCTATTTTCATAATTCAACTTTATTTATGGCTGCAAATGTACGCATTTTATCAGAGTATATCGTATCTTTGCAACGTTAATAAACAGATATACTTATGAACTTATTTAAAAGAATACTACCTGATATAGTAGTGATTATCCTTTTTGCTGTCATCTCATTCGCCTATTTTTTCCCGGCAGTGACAGAAGGGCGTATCCTTTCACAACATGACTCTGTGGCGGGCATTGGTGCCGGGTGAAGAAGCGAAAGAATATCTGGAACGTACGGGAGAGCGTACGCGCTGGACTAATTCGATTTTTGGTGGTATGCCTACTTATCAGATGGCACCCAGTTATGATTCTACGGATACCCTGAAGGGAGTGGAGAAGTTATATCATTTGTATCTCCCGAATTATGTGTGGTATGTATTTGTCATGCTGTTGGGCTTTTATATATTATTGCGTGCATTCGATTTCTCGGTCTGGCTGGCTTCATTGGGGGCTGTGTTGTGGGCGTTTTCTTCTTATTTTTTCATCATTATAGCTGCCGGACACATCTGGAAATTTGTAACCTTGGCTTATATTCCACCCACTATAGCCGGTATGGTATTGGCTTATAGAGGGAAATACTTGTCAGGTGGTTTGCTGACAGCGGTTTTTGTTGCTTTGCAAATAGTGTCGAACCATGTGCAGATGAGTTATTATTTTCTTTTTTGTCATGCTCTTTATGGCGGTTGCGTTCGGAGTGGATGCTTGGCAGAAGAAGGAAATGCCGCAATTTCTGAAAGCAACTGGTGTGTTGTTGATGGCCGGTATTTTGGGAGTTTGTATAAATCTATCTAACTTATATCATACGTATGAGTATAGTAAGGAAACGATGCGTGGAAAGAGTGAGCTGGTGAAACCGGATAGTCATAATCAGACAAAAAGTGGTCTGGAACGAGATTATATCACTCAGTGGAGCTACGGTATCGGTGAGACTTTCTCTTTGCTTGTCCCTAATGTGAAAGGTGGTGCTTCCGTACCTTTGGCAGCTAACGAAAAGGCGATGGAAAAGGCGAATCCTATGTATAATAGTATCTATAGCCAGATAGGTCAGTATTGGGGTGAGCAACCCGGTACATCCGGTCCTGTATACGTGGGGGCGTTTGTGATGTTTCTGTTTGTTTCTTGGGCTGTTTATAGTGAAAGGTCCTATGAAATGGGCGCTTTTGAGTGCTACAGTTTTGTCTGTCCTGCTGTCATGGGGAAAGAATTTTATGGGATTCACCGATTTCTTTTTGGATTATATCCCGATGTACGATAAATTCCGTGCGGTTTCTTCTATTTTGGTCATTGCTGAGTTTACCATACCTTTGTTGGCAGTCCTTGCTTTAAAGGAGGTAATGGCACGCCCTCAGTTGGTTAAGGAACAGGCCCGGTCGTTTTATATCAGTCTGGGATTGACAGGTGGCATCGCTTTATTGTTTGCATTAGCTCCCGGTTCTTTTTCCCGTCGTATGTTTCAGTATGGAAATGCAGGCATTGCAGGGTATTCCGGCAGATCAGCTGGCTCCGTTACTTGCTAATCTGGAAGAAATCCGTCAGAGTATCTTTACTTCGGATGCATGGCGCAGTTTCTTTGTTATTATGATAGGTACGGCAGTTCTTTGGTTATATGGCATGGGCAAACTAAAGGCGAAGGTGACGATTCTGGCATTGGCTGTCCTCTGTCTGGCAGATATGTGGAGTGTGAACAAACGTTATTTGTATGATGAACAATTTGTGGAGAAGGTGCAGCAGGATAATTCCTTTAAACCGACCGAAACGGATAAGGCAATATTGGCCGATAAAACGTTGGATTTCCGGGTACTGAACCTAGCCGGCAATACGTTTAATGAAAATACGACTTCTTATTGGCATAAGAGCATCGGTGGATATCATGCCGCCAAGCTGCGCCGCTATCAGGAAATGATAGAGGAGCATATCAGCACCGAGATGAATGGGCGTGTTCAAGGCTGTTTCGGAGACGGGAGGCGATATGCAGAAGGTGGCTCCGTCCGGTTTTCCTGTGTTGAATATGCTGAATACCCCGTTACTTTATTTTTCCGCTGCAAGGTGGAAAGACTGTCCCGATACAGAATCCTTATACGCTGGGCAATGCTTGGTTTGTAAACGAGGTGCAGTATGTGGATAATGCCAATGAAGAGATAGATGCTTTGCATCGGATAGATCCGGCAAAAACGGCTGTCGTAGAATAAAAAATTCAGTGCGGAGGTAAAATCGGCGGCTGAAACAGATACACTGGGTACAATCAAACTGACTGCGTACGAACCTAATGACTTGAAATATGAGGTTAATTCGAAGACAGGAGGAACAGTGGTTTTCTCGGAAATTTACTATCCTGGCTGGCAGGCATATATTGATGGTGTGGAAGCACCGCACGGAAGAGCGGATTATATTCTTCGGGCGATGAATGTGCCGGCCGGAAAGCATGTAGTGGAATTTAAGTTCGATCCGAAATCGCTGCATGTTACGGAAACGGTGGCTTTTGTGGCGTTGGGTGTATTGACCTGTGTGCTGGTCTTGTTCTTATTCTTGCAGGTCAGAAGAGCCCGTAGGAAAATTGATTAAGACCCGTCGTAAGCCAGACTCCGGATTATTTGTAAAGCAGGCGCAGAACGAACCATAAGTGGTGTATCACTGTGCTTGCCCATCCATAGTGACGGCTCATAATACGGAAGCGTTCTTTCAAGGAGGCTTTATGGTTACGGGTGGTCATTCCTTCATTCAGGTAATCAATAAGAGTAAGATGGGTGTTATGGAGCACATCCGCTTTCTTCATGATACGGATACACCAGTCAAAATCTGCCGAGAACCGATATCTCAGGTCATATGGTTCCACCAGATCACGGCGGGCGAAAAAGGCTTGATGGCAGACTAGCATTCCTTGCTTGAAGCTTTTCCAGGTAAGCGTTGCGGGTGCGGACAGGCGGCGCATATATAAAAAAATGCCCTTGACTGTCCACAATTTCTGTTTCTCCATATAGCACTCCCGGCAGGGCTGTTCCATTGATGGAATGTACCATTTGCAGCAAAGTATCATCCTCGTGCAGGCCGTCACCGGCATTCAAGAAACAAAGATAATCTCCGGTTGCCAATTTTATTCCTTTGTTCATGGCATCGTATAAACCTTGGTCGGGTTCACTGATAACAGTGGTGATATGTTCCTGGTATTTGTGAATGATATCCAGTGTTTCATCTGTTGATCCCCCATCTACAATAATATACTCCAGATTCTTATAAGTTTGTGTAACAATACTTTGTATAGTATCCTCCAATACTTTTGCGGCGTTGTAGGTGACAGTAATAATAGAAAACTTGGGATGAGGATGATGGTTATGCATGATTCCCTGTAATCTTGTTATAGATTTCAACATATTTCTTGGCGATGGTACTTTCCGAATAGCTGGATACTGCCTTACGGCAGGCTTCTTCGCTCAGACTTTCATATTCTCCTTCGGTCAATGCCCAGTGAATTCCGTTTGCCAGATCCTTGGAAGACTGATATTCGGCAACATAGCCGTTGTGCAGGTGGTCAATCATTTGTGGAATACCTCCTACATTGAACCCTATGCACGGAATACCACAGGCCATTGCCTCTACGATGGTATTGGGTAGGTTGTCTTGTAAAGAAGGTGTGACGTATAAGTCGACTGCGTTGTAAATATCTACCAGTTCCTTCTCGTTGCTGACATAATTCATCGGATAGATAGGGAAAGGAAACAGGGAAGCGTATTGTTCGGCTTGGTTGCCAAAAACCACTACACCTAACTCTTTACTAAAATCAGGATACGAGGAAGCTATTTGTTTGCAAGCTGATACCAAATAGTCTATTCCTTTTCTCTTGTACTGTAATTTTTACGGAGCCGAAAAGCAATAACTTCTTGTCTTGCGGGAGGTGGCATTTTTTCTCTGGCCTGTTTTTTATCACGAGGTTTGAACAGGTTGGTGTTGATTGCATTGGGAATATTGGTAATGGTCTGACCTTTAATCAGATCACTTTTCTTAGCCAATGATTCTAACCAGCGGCTACAAGCTACAAAGGTGATTTGTGCTCCTTCAAACAGTTTTTTCTTTTTTCTGGAAAGTACGGTAGGCTATGTCTTTCCTGCTTCCTTTGTAAAGTTGCGGACAGTTGTGGCATTGTGTGGCATATTTATCGCAATCTCCTGCATAGTGGCAGATACCGGTAAAAGGCCACATATCATGCATTGTCCAAACGATGGGCTTGCCGGATTGGATGATACGCCGGATATCTGTCAGTGACAACATACCTTGGTTAATCCAATGCAGATGAATGACATCGGCTTGGGTAAATTCGGGCAATGCTGTGATATTGGTGCCGGTATTCGCTATGTCAACGGCAAACAAGTTATGTTTCTTGAAGTGGTTGGCTTGCCAGATAACGACACGCTCCCAGATGAATTGCCATACTTTCCACCATGATTTCTTTAGTTCAACGACACTTATCTGGTCGGTCTGCTTGTCGCGTACAAGCATTTTTGTCTTTATTCCGTTGTTTTTTAAAGCCTCCATGAGGCGGTTGGCTGCAATGGCGGCTCCACCTATTCGCTCAGACGTATTGATGATAAGTACTCTCATGTGCATAAAAGTTTATGCAAATGTACGCTTTTTAGGGGGACATCTTGGATATTTCCAGTAAGCTTTCTGCTATTTCACGGGAAAAGATTTCCAAATTGAAAACGTTTTTCTGCCAGCTTTCGGGCGTTGGCGCCCATTTTTTGGGCTTCTTCGGGATGGTCGGCTATGCGATGAATGGCATTGATCCACCCTTCCACGTCATCATAGGCTACGGTAATTCCTATTTCTTCTTTGTCTATATCCATTTCAAAATTAGGATTACGTGAGCAAATGACAGGGATGCCTAATGCAAAGGCCTCTACCAGTGTGGTAAGACCTACGGTATAAGGAAAATCCATGCAGCAGATGACAACACAGCTTTTTTCGTGCCACTTTCTGTGCCAACAAGTATGGGATGACACCGTCCGTATAATGTACTCGTACAGAATCGGGCAGACAGAAGCTTTCAATAATCTGTTGGTAGTTTACACTTCCATTGGTGGGGGCTATGTACAAGTCCAGTTGTTGATCGGTGGCGCAGAAAGCTTGCAGCATTGTGTCTACATCCCGGTTTTCTTTCCCGGTGGAGATAAAACCTTCCGGTTTCCGATCCGGCATTGTTTGTAGAAGATGGTCATAGAAAGCGAGGTCCGGCCCCCAATGGATAAGCTGAAGCTTTTCTTCGGGAGCTTTTCCGGTTGCTAATGAGTCTTTAATCAATTTTTTACTGAACAGGAACATATGATCAATGCCCTTATAAAAGAAACGTGAGATGCGTTCTCTTATTTTTCTGGATGAGGTTTTTAAAGCAGTGTGATGCCAAATGACAATGGGCTTGCGGTAGAGGCCTAATGCTCTGAGTAGGATGATAAGTTCCAACCCACGGAAAGATGTACCGTAGAGCACTTCGTATGGCTCTTTGCAGCACAGAATCTCTTTAGTGGCATAGAGCATTAGTTTCAGACGGCTGGGGAAAGCTTTGTATTTATGCATCACCGACCGGATTCCATATTTTTCCAGCAAAGGAAGTCCGTAGAGGATATGTCCCGGAAACTTATAATCTTTCCATTCCTCGTAACTTTCACGGGTTAATCGGGTGTGATAAAAATAAATAGTGAGTGGTTTTACCGGTGTTGGTCTCTTTTCAGCCATTTGTTAATTCTGTTTTTTTATTGCTTTAGTGATGATGGAAAAATTGCCGTATCGCAGGTTCAGAAATAGTTCTTCAAAAGAACGTCCTATCTTAATCCAGGGATGTCCCCACCCCATAATGCGGTAGACAGCTTTTTTTATAAGCTACATTCTCAATGACATAACGAGGATGCTTGAGAGGAAATTCTACTTCATACCGTTTCATGGTGAAGATGCGGCGGTATCCTTTAGGCAGTGTATGCACAGAACCGGCAAAATGGGTGGAATCTGCCGTGGCTCCCAAGTTGTTAATCATGTTGCGGGTGGGCACGATAGCCAGTCCCGAGTTGAAAAGCATGGAAGCGTGGAAGATGGTTTCATAATAGGCTTTGTTGTTTTCTTTATGGCGATGGCACATATAGATAAAGTCTTTACGGAATTTCCGTTCTTTAATGAGCTGTTCCAGTTGTTGCATATTGAACTTGTCTTCTAGAAAAGTATAATGTTCGTCCCATTGGTCAATGACCCTTTTCCAACTGGCCATCCCAGATAGAGAAAGTGGAGGCAAAGAAATAATCGTATGGTACACCCGGAGTAATCTCTTCGTTATTGAAACCCGCAATCATGGTGATACGGGGGTCTTGCTCGTATTTGTCTAACATTTCTTTACAGAATGTGAAAAAAGAAACGGAAGGTACATCGTCATCTTCCAATACGATACATTTGTCAACCATAGAAAAAGCCCATTTTTTGTGAAATGTATTCCGAAGGGTCGCAACCGTAGTTTTTTTCCTGATACATACGGTGGACTTCGCAGTCCCAGTCTATCTGATCTGTCACTTCACGACATGCTTTTATACCGGGCAGGTCGTGTTCGCTGCGTGGTCCGTCCTGATAGAGGAAAAGCTTGGAGGGACGGGCATTCCTGACTTGTTCAAACACTTGCGACAGCTGTTGCGGGCGGTTGAAGAACAAAATGAGTACGGGTACATCTACAAGGAACGGTTTCATAGTTCAATCTCCTTTATTTGTAAAATTCGAGTTTGTTGTAATGCGGATGTATATTCTCTAAATCTGGTAATTGCATATAGTCACCGTATATCTTCCTTAGCACAGCATCTGTTTGGCGTGGTACGGGGAACATTTTTCCTTCAAATTCCATTTCTGTCAGTGGAAAAATATCGTCTGTATAGCGCGGTTTGAAATAGGCGGTGCCAAAAGAATGGCGTAATTCTTTTCCGGGGAATAACTTGGCAATGAACCTTAGGATGGGAAAACCGATGCGGGTATTAAAATGATAAATCCTACGAATCCGTTTGTATAATGTGCTTTCTTTTATATTTTTATTATTCAACTGATTGTATATCTGCCCTTGCATGTGTCCTCCTATCCAAGCCAGACAATAAGGGATCTTTTCTAAAGGAAAAATATCAATGTAGATACCGGTATAATGGAAAATACGGTCATATGAATTTGTTTCTTCCAAATGAGAATCCTTATCACGTAATTTGCCGTATATAAAGATGTAATTGGGATCTGTTTCATTAGTTTGCAATGCAAGATTGTCCGGAAGTTCTTGAGGAAGAACTTTCAGCAGACGCAGGTAATCTGAGCGAAGCATTTCTATGTCCAGATCATCATCCCAGGGAATGAAACCTTTGTGACGTGCTGCACCTATTAGAGTTCCGGAACTGAGCCAATAGGGTATTTGGTGCTTGCGACAAATCACATCAATAACCTCCAGAAGCTCTAACATACGTAGTTGCTGGCGACGGAGAAGGGAACCATCGGGATTAAATCGCTTTCTTAGTTCACTATCCATACATTAATTTTTTAGTAGTTTATAAAACAAATCAGCGTTGATGTAACCTGTTTCTGACAGGTCTTTTCCTTTTAATTCTCCTTCGTGGATATATTCTTTGTTTAATACATCTTGCCCCCATAGCAATATTTTATCAATGTTTGGGGTACAAATATTTAATACATCTGCTATTGATTTGATTATCAATAATCCAAATGGAAAATCCTCAGTGAAATACCGGCTTTTGAAATCAGGCAGAAATCCTTTTTCTGTTTTTTCCATAGGAGCTGGAATATGTTTGAAGGCAATGATGGAGCGTATCTTGCGGGTAAGTGACCTTGCATCATAACTGTCATAATATTCCAATAAAGTAGGAATTGGCTCTATTCGGACTGGCAGTGCTTTCAGAATTTGTTGGAATTCATTGTCACAAGCAATGAGGAGCTCTGAACTTTCTTCATCCCAACTATTATAGAACCCGGGAATCTCATGATATGCTTTTCCTCTACTCCAGGTATGGAAAAGTGAATAAAGACGGGCTGGATGAAGCAATGGATTGCTATTGGTCAGGCTGGCTTCTAGAAAATGATGAAGCATACGCACCGGCGTATCTAACATTTCTTGAAGAGTTCGTAGTAAAATATCGGATTTTGATATGTTTACGGTGGCTATTTGTAATTCCTTTTTGTATCCCAACAAGAGTGCTTTTTGGCCATAGGTTTGCACACGGGCAATGAATGGAGCACGCTGGAATCCGAAAAGTGAAGCTGTTTTGCCTAATATTCTATAAGCGGTAAAGAAAAAACCGGTACAACTGACTACACTTCCTATGCAAGTTTTTTCCTGCAAGAACGGTTGTATGTGGAGAAGTTCTTCCTCAATGGCAAATCCGGGGAGACAAAGCAATACGATATCAGAGTGTGGAATGACCTCTGCCGGGTTAGCCGTAACGCAGGCTAATGAGCCGGAGAATGTATTTCCCCGGCAATTTTCAATGAGTAATGATGGATTCCATTGCTCGGGATGCCGGGTGAGGACGGAAACATTAAAGCCTTTATGTGCAGCTACTCCTGCAATGACGTGCCCCAGACCGCCACCGCCACAAATACAGATATTGATACTCATGCTTGCAGTTTTTTTTAAGTTTTCAGCCAGATAATTGTTGTCTTCAGTGTCGCGTATGGCGATACGGATGTAATTCCTGCCATTGAATCCTGTCTTGGTACTACAATCTTTTAACAAGAGATTATGCTCCAGCAATAAAGAAACGAGTTTGGTGGAACTGAAGCGGGAAGTTACTTCGCACAGGAAATAATTGGCTTGTGAAGGTATGACACGTAGGAAGTCAACCTGTTGCAATACCTCGAAAAAGCGTTGGCGCTCGGCTATGAATTTTTTACAGGCATTTTGATAATCATTATTATACTTGCTGTATATCTGTAAATAGAATTCGGCGAAGGAGTTTATATTCCATATAGCCATGTTTTTTTCGTAAATAGGCTATTATCTCTTTGTCGGAAGATGCGGCTATCCCCAAGCGTAATCCCGGAACTCCATAAGATTTGGAAATACTTTTAATGACTGTGAGGTGTGGGTATGTTTCCAGAACTTCATTCTTAAGCAGCGTATTTTCGACACTTTTTTCGCTGAAGTCAACAAAAGATTCATCCAGTATTAAGTGGATATTTCGCTGCTGCGTCCATGCCAGCAAATCCATAAGTTCGTTAAGGGGGATGAAGTTACCTGATGGGTTATCCGGATTGATCAAGAGTAAATGGCGGATATCTTTGTCCGCATAAAAAAGCATCAGTTCTTTTGCCGTATAATGAAAATCGGCATTCTGTGGATAGAATGCAATGATTTCTTCTGATTGCCGGTTGGGATATTCTTCGAAAGTGGGATAAATTACTCCCATTTTGCCATCTGAATGTTCCATCAGCGCTTTGATGATTTCGGCGGCTCCGTTGCCAACAACCACATAATCTTGCCGGATACCGAAGTTTTTTGCCATGACAAGCGTGTTCACTCCCATGCCGGAAGGGTATTCACGGAGAAGCACATTAAAATTAGCCTGTAGTTCTTCACACATTTTTTGTGGTGGAAAATAGGGGTTTACTAAATAGCAGAAATCTTTCAGCTTTGGGAAACGCCAGTATCCGCCATATCTTTTTTGGTAGCGTTGTAGCTGGTCCTGTTCGGCAAAAATGGTTTCAGCGATGTCAAGATCTTGTATATCATCAATCTCATACCAGCGTTCTCCTTCCAAAGGGAGTCCTTTCAGTTCACATCTCTCCAGCAGGGTGATTACCCGTAATACCTGTTCGTAATATTCGTTATTACCCAGGGCTTTGCTGTAGGCTTCAAGAAATGGCACATAACTGTTGCGGAGAAACTCCTTACTGAATTTATAGATATTGACGGTTTTGTAGTAATCGTCAATATCTGCGTAGCGGAACGTTTTTTTTTGAGATAAAATCAATGATGTCATTTTCAGTATTGAGCCGTACCATCGTGCCGTCCATCCATGGCTCATATTTAGCTACAAGTGCCAGATTGGGATAGGGGTTATTTAAAAATTTTGTGGAAAAGTGTATCCTCAAAAAATCAAATCGGATTCAATTAATAAAGTATCTTGCTTTTGCAATTCCTCTTTAGCAAGATAGAGAGAATAGATATTATTGGTCTTATTGTAGACAGGATTGTAAATATATTCTATCGGAGTATTTCTACTTTGTTTCTCTATGTGGGTACGTAATTTCTCTCCTTGGTAGCCTATGACTAAAATGATGCGTTCCAGATTTAATGAATCTAACTGTGAGAGCAGACGGTCTATCAGATAGGTCCCGTTTACTTTAATCATACACTTGGTGTTATCTTTGGTAAGATCTCCCAAGCGCTTGCCCATGCCGGCGGCTAGAATGATTGCTTGCATAATAAATTAGGTATATATATTGCAAAAGTAGTAATTAATTAGCATTTATAAGCGATGTTATTTATATTTGCCTCAAATTTTAAACAGGAATGGGTAAAATAACATTTGTACCGGTAGGAGGATTGGCCAACCGTATGCGTGCAGTGGCTTCGGCGGTAATGCTGGCAGGAAAGACGAAAAGTGAATTAAGCATCATTTGGTTTCAGGATTGGGCACTGAATGCACCGTTTTATCAGTTGTTTAAGCCTGTAGACAGGGAAGTGGCTTGTTTACGGGATGCTTCGCGGTTGGATTATGCATTATTAGACAGACCTCGTTCCAAGAATTTTCATTTCCCGCTTTTGTTTCAGAAACTGCTTTTCAAGTCTTGTCTGTACGAGCGTTCCATTACTCCTTTATGTAACCGGCATTTTGATTTTGAACGGTGGGTTAAAGAAGGTGGCTGTGTTTATATGGCATCATACACCGCTTTCCAACCTTATGATTATGCATGGATCAGTCGGTTGTTTGTTCCGGTAGACGAGATTATGGAAGAGGTAGAAAACCGTTGTCGGAATTTTTCGGATGCTATGATTGGTGTGCATATCCGTCGTACAGATAATCTGGCTTCTATCAGGCAAAGCCCTATCGAGTTGTTCTATCAGAAATTAGATGAGAAGATAAAAGAGGACGGCAAGGTGGCTATCTATTTGGCTACAGATTCGGAAGAGGTGAAGCGGGAGATGAAAGAGCGTTATGGCGACCGGATATTCTGTTCCGGAAAAAAGGCAGACCGTGGATCTTTGGAGGGAATAAGGGAGGGTATCACGGATATGTACACATTGGCTCGTACACAAAAAAATATATGGTTCTTTTCAGAGTTCATTTTCGGATATGGCAGCTCAGATAGGAGGGGTTCCATTGGAGATTTTGAAATTATGAGTTGCGGAAATAAATCATTGTTTTAATGATTATCTGCAAACATTTTTATTTTTTGCTCCTCTTTTTTTCTATGGCATTTGCCAATTTATTTTCTATTTTTCCTAATAGCAGCCGTCTGCTCCATTCTATAACAAGCGTTGTCAGACAGATAGAAACAAGTGTTCCCATAAAAATACAGAACAAGTAGGTTGCTGTCTGCATATGGGACATACCAGGGTTGTAAACAGTGGATAAGAAGTCCTTGAAGCATATATAAGGCAAAAACGTATCCTGCTAGGTAATTGATGATGCGGGATGAAAAATGCCACCGGGTAAACTGGTAGAAAATCATGATGGAGGCGATGATAATCAGTAGATTATTATCTCGGGCGAATCTCAGTATGATATTTCCACTCATTGCTGTAAGCAGGGAATTTAGTATAAAAATACAGGCAAGGCTGCCTGACAAGATTTCCCGGCTATGTCGTTTCATATTTTCCGGAAGACCATAGGTCTTCAGATATTGTCCTATGAGATAAGCTAGTGTGACATTGATAATTCCCTTGCCCGTGTCATTCTGAATTTCAAAAAACAGGATTGTCGGGGCAAATACAAAAAAGAATCCCCATAGTAACAGTAGTTGTTTATAACTTTTTTGTGAGAGGTTATGAACCAGCCGGTTTAAATAGGGCGAGAAACAATAAAGTACTACATAGCAGGTCATAAACCAGTATTTTTTGCTAAGTATCGGTAGCAATGAGGAGGCCAGCCCTGTCCAGGTATGCGGAGTGTGAAGCCATATTGTTTCGATCAGATAAGAAACGATGGAATAAAACCATACGACAACCAGCATTTTGAAAAATTTATGTGTATTGAAACGGATTCCAAAATAACCTGAGATCAGAATGAACAAGGTTACTCCGGTGTTTCCCAGTGTATTGATAAATAGTATGAATTCTTTGTTCAGCCAGTTACTGGTGTGGAAGGTATTTCCTAGAATATGCATGGATACAATCAGTATGATACTGATAATTCGTAAACATTCTAATCCGGAGTGACGTGTAGCAGCCATTATTTCTTGATTATATAGTGTAAACTCTCTTTAAAAGTGACGGAGCCGCTCAACCACAGGATGGCTGTGTAGAGTGTGCCGGCTATGATCATTTTGCTTGCCATTAATAAATACAGATTGGCAAAGCCGATAGTGATATAATAGGTAGCCGCCATTACCGCGGTAGCTATGAAGGCAAACGGAAGGATGTCTTTCAGCGCTGCAAACAAGCTGAGCCGTATTTGTTTCCATACAAAATAGTGCCATACAAACAGCCAGCAGATATTGATGGATACATACACTATAATCATGGTATGTACGCCGTATGGATAGAGCAGCAGCATGGTTGTTAACTGGATAATGCCTAAGCTGATGGTATTCCACATATAGATATCCGATTTTCCTTTGCTGATGACTAGGTTGGAATACAAATTGGTTATGGGAATGAATGCGCCACCGATGCAGAGCAATTGCAGGATGAAGGCACTGGGTAGCCATTTGTCTGTAATAGTCAGTATAATCAGTTCGGGTGCGATTAATGATAATCCTAACATAGCCGGAAAAGAAATAAAGGCAGTGAAGCGGAGCATCTTCCGGAAAGCGCGTTGTTGGCGTTCCCTTTCATCCGACAAACTGGAAAGTACAGGTTGGGCCACACTGTTGACTGTTCCTGAAATTAATGAATGTCCCATATAATTCCATTTATTAGCTTGAGTAAAATAGCCTACTTCTTGTCCCGAATAGAATTTACCAAGGATAACGGTAAAGATATTATTATTGATGTGGTTGAATATATTGGTTACTAATAATTTGCTGCTGAAAGAAAGCATCCCTCTCAAAGGCTTGAAGTCGAAAGTAAGTGTAGGTCGCCAGGGTGAGAAGCACCAATAACAGATATTAATGGTTCCTACATAGACAATGCTTTGTGTGGCTATCCCCCAATAGGCAAATCCCAAGCAGGCCATAGTTATACCGATAGTTCCTGAGGCGGTTAATCCGATAGTGACCGCCATTGCCTTTTGCTTGACCATTAAGTTGCGGAACAGGTAAGCACTGTGGGCAATGCCCAAACTGGCTACAAAGAAACCGAGGAAAGTGTATCGTGCCAAAGCTGTCAGTTCGGGAGTGTGATAGAATTCGGCAATGAGTGGGGCGCAAAGGAACAGAATGAGGTAGAGACAGGCACTTAGCCCGGTACTGAACCAGAATACGGCATTATAGTCTTTGTGGGAGATATCCCGTTTGTTGGCTAGGGCGGCCGTGAACCCGCTTTCCTGCAAAGAGCCTGCAATAAGGGAGAAGATGGACAGCATTCCCACCATGCCATAATCTTCCGCATTCAGAATGCGTGACAGGAATATCCCGAAAAAAAAGATTCAGCAGCTGCTGTACTCCATTGCTTAATCCGCCCCAGAAGAGGCCTTTTGCTGTCTTTTCTTTCAAGGATTGTTCTGTCATTTTTATAGATAGATTATAAAACAGTCAGGCTGAAAGCGGACGTTTCAGTTGCTTTCAGCCTTTTCTGTATTTGGGTGTATATTATTTCACTTCACTGCCCGGCTTTACCTCTCTTAATAAAGAGGTCACCGCTAAGGTGCCGTCAAAGTTTTCAGCACTCAGGATCATGCCTTCGCTCACCAATCCGTTCTTGAATTGGCGTGGAGCAAGGTTGGCAATGAATAAAACTTGTTTGCCCACCAGTTCTTCCGGTTTATAATGTTGTGCGATACCGCTGACGATGGTACGGTTCTCCAGTCCGTCAGCAATCTTGAATTTCAGCAGCTTTTTCATTTTAGGCACTACCTCACACTCTAATACGGTACCTACACGGATATCTAACTTTTCAAATTCTTCAAAAGCAATTACCGGTTTTATCGGGTTAGCTTTATAGTTGGCAGCCTCGTTTGCTTTTTTTGGTAGCCAACAGTTTGTCTACTTGTGCTTGAATGGTTTCATCTTCGATCTTTTCGAACAACAGTTCTGCCTTATTCAATTGATGTCCTTCTGCCAGCAGATCGGTACGTCCCAGTTGGTCCCATTCAAATGTTTCCATATTCAGCATTTGGCGGAGCTTTTCGCTGCTGAAAGGCAGGAAAGGTTCGAATGCAATAGCCAGATTGGCAACTAGTTGCAATGCTATGTTAAGGATGGTGGCTACACGGTCCATATCAGTTTTTGCCAGTTTCCAAGGCTCTGTATCGGCTAAGTATTTATTACCGATACGTGCCAGGTTCATTGCCTCTTTTTGTGCATCGCGGAATTTGAATACATCCAGTAGCTTTTCTACTTCTGCCTTTACGTCTGCAAATTCTTTTAATGTTTCTTTGTCGTAGTCGGTCAATTCACCGCAAACGGGAACTTTCCCGTCGAAATATTTATGAGTCAGCACTAAAGCACGGTTTACAAAGTTACCGTAAACAGCCACCAACTCATTGTTGTTACGTGCTTGAAAAATCTTTCCAGGTAAAATCGTTGTCTTTTGTTTCGGGGGCATTGGCTGTCAATACATAGCGCAATACATCCTGTTTGCCGGGGAAGTCCTGCAAATATTCATGCAACCATACTGCCCAGTTGCGTGAAGTGGAAATCTTGTCACCTTCCAGGTTCAGGAATTCATTGCTAGGTACGTTATCCGGTAAGATATAGCTTCCTTCCGCTTTCAGCATAGCAGGGAAAACAATGCAGTGGAATACAATATTGTCTTTTCCGATGAAGTGAATCAAACGGGTTTCTGGATCTTTCCACCAAGTTTCCCAGCTGTCGGGAAGTAATTCTTTTGTATTTGAAATATAGCCGATGGGGGCATCGAACCATACATAAAGTACTTTTCCCTCAGCGACCTTCTACAGGAACAGGGATTCCCCAATCCAAGTCACGGCTTACCGCACGGGGTTGCAAGCCCATATCCAACCAGCTTTTACATTGTCCGTATACATTGGGGCGCCATTCTTTATGATTTTCAAGAATCCATTCACGCAGCCATCCTTCGTGTTTGTCCAATGGCAGATACCAATGTTTGGTTTCACGCATCACTGGTTTACTGCCACTGATAGCACTTTTTGGATTGATCAGGTCGGTCGGAGAAAGTGATGTTCCGCACTTCTCGCATTGGTCACCGTAGGCTCCTTCTGCATGGCAGTGAGGACATTCACCGGTAATATAACGGTCGGCCAGGAACTGATGGGCTTCTTCGTCGTAATATTGCATGGAGGTCTTTTCAATGAACTCACCTTTATCATACAGGGTTTTGAAGAATTCGGAAGCCAGTTCGTGGTGTGTCTTTGATGTAGTACGAGAGTATATATCGAATGAAATTCCAAATTCTTTGAATGATTCTTTTATCAAGGTATGATAGCGGTCCACCACATCTTGTGGAGTAATACCTTCTTTCTTTGCACGAATGGTGATAGGTACTCCGTGTTCGTCAGAGCCTCCGATGAAAAGAACATCTTCTTTTTTCAGGCGGAGATAGCGCACGTAGATATCAGCAGGAACATATACACCTGCCAGATGACCAATATGTACCGGACCGTTTGCGTAGGGCAAAGCGGATGTGACGGTGGTTCTTTTGAATTTATTTTCCATTGTATGATGTCTTTTTTGTTATTTCTACCAGTAACGTGCAAAGTTAGTGATTTTTTAGTAAGTATATGGAATAATCAGAAATATTTCTCCCCTTAAAAATCTCTGACAGGCCGTACTTATTATAAAATATGGTTATTCGGGGGCTTTGTCGGAAGAAGTGAAAATACAGAAAAATGTTATATCGTGATGCAGTGATTTGCACTTATTTGCATTTAATCTTAAGGAGAGAAAAATGATGAACTAAATTTTACTTATCCTGTTTTTTATAAAACCTTAAGTCGAACGAGACATGAATACGTGGTATAAATTCATTTTAAATGCACTTTTCTCTAAAAAGAGAGAGGATAAAGATTGGGAAACGACCGATAAGGAAGAGGATGTTCTTTCAAATTACATTGAACTGGACTCATTGATGCAGGTCATTTATCATGCAAAGGAAACTGAGTCGGGCAGCTAAACTAACCGGCCCAGTCTTCTCTATCAAGATTTCTATAGCTTATCGCTTCTGCCAGGTGGATGGAAGTAATGTGTTCGCTGTTGTCCAGATCGGCAATGGTACGCGCTACTTTTAGAATGCGACCGTATGCGCGCGCCGACAGGTTGAGGCGTGTCATGGCAGTTCGTAATAATTTTAGCCCTGCTTCATTGGGTTGAGCGTACAGATGGAGTAACCCGGCCTTCCATTTGTGCGTTGCAGTAA
>ENA-OPYZ01000003-OPYZ01000003.1-human-gut-metagenome-genome-assembly--contig:-NODE-3-length-23996-cov-0.738950_pt1 | contig 23996 bp, 25 predicted proteins | sample MGYA00242475_ERZ504487 | MGnify/ENA primary metagenome ERZ504487 (study PRJEB26092, sample SAMD00036292) | human gut metagenome | host: Homo sapiens | study: EMG produced TPA metagenomics assembly of the... | reverse complement strand
CCGATGACAAACACATGCTCCGCTTTCCATTCCGGAGCCTTCCGGCAACCCGACAACACCATTACGGCTATGCACATAGCCCATAAAGCAATCTTTTTCATACAATATCTATTTTGGGTTTATAATTACAAAATTAGCCATTTATTCCCTTTCGACAAGAAAATAAATGGCATTATCCACTTCTCTTTCCACCTAAAAAACAGCCATTCCGCATTAAAAAACGACTTTATCTTATCAATGCCTTTATATTCCTTCTATTTTACCCGTTCAGAAATGCCTCGTTGCGATCTATCAGCGCGTTCACCGCCGCCACTGAAGCTGCGGAACGCAATCCGTCGGCAGGCGTGTGCAGACAGTAGTCCACCAAGCGATCCACCGTAGAGACCGCCACGTGCATCCGCGTGTCGCTGGAGGCATAATAGATGTATACCGTACCGTCGTCATCGGCTATCCATCCGTTCGAGAAAAGCACATTGGACACATCGCCCACCCTTTCCCCCGCCAGCGGAGCCAGCAGATAGCCGGCTGGTTCAGCTATGACGCGCCACGGTTCATCGGCTGCGGTCATATACAGATAGAGCACATAGCGCAGTCCGGCGGCACATCCGCGTACTCCGTGCGCCAGGTGCAGCCACCCTTGGGAGGTGCGGATGGGGTGCGGTCCCTCTCCGTTCTTCACCTCTTTGATCGTGTGATAATAACGGTGGTTTATTATCATTTCCTCCTTCACCTCCGCCCGGGTGATGTCGTCTATCAACGCCCATCCTATTCCTCCCCCATTTCCGGCATTAATAAAATCATCCTGCGGACGGGTGTAGAGGGCATATTTTCCATTCACAAATTCGGGATGCAACACCACATTGCGCTGTTGGCTCGCCGCTTTCAAGTCGGGCAACCGTTCCCAGTCCACCAGATTGCGCGTGCGTACGATTCCCGCCTTTGCCACCGCCGCCGACAGATCTCCCGCCGGTGCCTTGTCATCATGGCGTTCGCTGCAAAAGATACCATAAATCCATCCATCCTGGTGAGCGGTAAGACGCATATCATACACATTGGTTTCCGCCGGATCCACATCGGGCAATACCAGCGGACGTTTCCAAAAGTGGAAATTGTCCACCCCGTTAGGGCTTTCGGCTATGGCAAAGAACGACTTCCGGTCTGCTCCCTCCACACGCACCACCATCAGATACTTTCCGTTCCATTTCAGGGCACCACTGTTCATGGTAGCATTAAAGCCGATACGCTCCATACAACAAGGGTTGGTGGCAGGGTTGAAGTCATAGCGCCATTCCAGGGGAATATGCTGGCGTGTCAGTACCGGATAAACATAACGGCGGATGATACCGTTCGTTTCTTCCTGCATTTCATTAGGACGTTGCAACAACGCTTCATGGCGTTGGCGCAATGCTTCTATTTGTTTTTTGAAATATCCGTTCATATCTTATTTTCTTTTCATTGTTATCAATCCATCTTTTACAGTAAAAGAATGCTATCCAAGCATCTAGAATTATACTATTTTATCAAAAATCAATCATATTCTATACAGTGTTGTTATTGGTTCTCAGGATAAAGAGACATACGGTAAACCCGCTGGTAAATCGCATCTTCCAATTCCAACTCAAACACAACATCTTGTGTTTCAGGATCTACTTCTGTCACGCGTGCACCACGATTGCCATTGCTAAGCACATTGCTCATTCCCGGACAAATTAATCTGTTACCCGTTTGTTCCAAATATTGCACCCCGGAACGGGCCGGAGTAAAATACGCGGCACCACGCTCTTTTCCATACTGCCAAACTTGGCGAACCGTACGGTTCACTTCATCCACTTCATATTCTATGCCGCAAGTATAAATATTTTTCCTGTCTGTAAAATCCAGTTTGAAGTTACGCCCATAACCATTATTGAAATAAAGAATGTGTCCATTAGGTAATGGGACAGCTGTATGACATCCCCAAGGCCATTCAAAATCATCACAATTCTTCGTTCCGGCTATCACCTCAGGATCAGTAATAGGAGTCCCGTCGGCATGAAGAGGATTCAATAATAATTTCAAGTATTTATCTCTCCAATACCCATGAGGCGATATAATCCACTCAATACCTCCAGCTTTATTAAACTTAAAGATTCCTTGATAACGAGCTGTAGCCAGATAATCATCTCCCCACTCTACTATACCATTATTATGCGCCCAATTACTGGCACTTTGTGCAAAAGGGTCTGAGGTTAGATCATAATCGGTCATTCCATAGCGAGCCGAATCCAACATGTGCACCAAATCCCATTCTTGCAATATCTCCCCTTTTTCGGGATCCATCATAATAATAAAATCATTTATCCGTACATCTTTCCCATTGGCGATTTTAGCGGAAGTCTTGCTCACAGTCGCTAATATATTGCCTTGCTTATCTTGAGATATGGCATGATGCATAGTGTATCCCCTTTCCAGCATATCCCAATTATGAATTGTATTTCCCATCATATCCACCTCCACCATCCGATGATGGTTCCGTCACCGGTCATATAATGTCCGTTCTGCATCCGGATCAATCCGCACCCGATTCCGATATATCGATGTTCATCCGACTTCTCCCAATCAAGAATCCAACGGATTTCTCCGTCAGCATCTATCATATAAGGAATAGATGTGTCTGTTTCATCCTGTCCGGGGGAGTTTACCAAATTCATGCCTGGCTCCATTCGGTCATATTGAGCCTTTACCACTCTGATTTCCTTAGGCAGCCTTCTGCTTTCCAATGTTTTCGTCTGAAGCTTTAGATTGGACCGAGCACGTTCATTTCCTTGCAAATCCGTATAAATTAAAGTGATCTGGTTATTATAATTGGGATAAAGTCCCAATACCGGAATATTCTGTTTTAATCCCACATCTTTAAATGTATATTCCACGTCAGGCGTATGCTTTCCCGGTTTGCTGTGCACAATCAGTTTAATGCGTCCCAATACAGGTAATTTTACAACTACACTGGCCGATAATGGATTGCAACCGGAAGGATTGACTGTAGAACTCAATATCAAGTTGTCAATCGAAGTACCTAAGGTAGGTATAACATAAGTGCTTCCATTGGCAAATGTCAAAGTCGTTTTCCAGTTTTCCGCATCCACATCTACACTTTGGATTAACTCTTGCGGAAAAATTATCTTATTGGACTCAAATAACAAAACACATTGTTCACGTTCTTGAGAAACAGATTTCAATAAATCATTTTCCTTCAACTGGTTTTGTATATCCTGCATAGCTTGGGTACAATCCTGTTCTTCATCACGACATGACAAAAATACAAATATCATAACCAACAAAGAGCATAAATAATATCCTTTCCTTTTCATTTGGCTTCATTGTTTTTATGGGAGTGTGTCAAAACTAAACCGGGCCTATCCCATCGTCAGTTGTAGGGGAAGGGTTTGCCTGCCCGAAGACACAAAGCAAACTGTTTTCGGGCGAGCGGACCTCGCCCCTGCGAACTAAACGATGGCATTATCCACGTTTTGACACACCTCTCATACTTTTTAATTATCAGTTCAATACAATCATCTCCATTCCGGCTTTTGCTCCAAATTCAAATTAGCGTCCACCTCTGCCTGAGGTATCGGGAAGTACAAGAATTTAGCTTCAAAATGGTCAAATCCTTGTGTATCCGAAATGCGGTCTGTCGGTTTATATCCTACCAATTCCTTTTCACCACTTTCATTTTCTTCGTAAAGCAATTCATAATGTTGAGAATCGGTCTTGCGTTCGTGCATGATAGCTTTCAACTTAGCAGGATCATTTCCGTACCAACGAACCATATCATCCCAACGTATATTCTCTCCGGCAAATTCCAGCAATTTCTGTTTCTGGAGTTCTGTCATTATAGCATCTTTTCCACTCAAGTTTTTCTCCGGCAGCCCGGCACGTACACGAATCCGGTTAATATCTTTCATTGCTCCGCTTTCATCATTGGTTTCCAGACAAGCCTCAGCGTGGAGCAACAAAACTTCTGCAAAGCGCATAATACGTAAATTGTTGATACGTCCGGCATCGTTAGAATACATCGTACATCCTGTGGGAACCCACCAAGCTGCAAACTTCTTCATCATGAAACGCCCTTGAACACCCTCGATAACCGGATAAGCAGGAGCATATCCTTGCTTGGCAATACCATATTTGCCATCGCCTTCGGGCAGTACCGTCCATTTAAACATATCATCAAATTCCACTTTACCACCATAGAATTTTTCATCCGGCTTCACATCACCGAAATCAGAATATTTAAAGAAGCACGTAGTGTACAAACGCTTATCCCATTTGGAATCAGATCCTTCCGGACGCTGTTCGGAAATGAATTCTTTTATCAAATAGGGAGAAGGCTGCATCTTATACCAACCACCGCCAATATTCTCACCTTTCAGTGTCGGGCCAAAATAATGAGCAAGGTTGTTTCCCATAAACGAGTCGTCACTAGTGCCATTGCCCCAAGCGTCACCCGAATTACCTTTGGCATCATAATTGATTTCCCAAATAGATTCAGCATTAAATTCCGTATCGTCACGGAAGTTGTCCTCATACTTTTGAGTCAAATCGTAACCATAACCATTCATTATAATTTCAAACTCATCCTTAGCGGCCTGATAATCCCCTTTCCAGATATAAGCTTTACCCAACATAGCAATAGCCGCACCTTGAGTTACACGACCGTTCTCATCGCTTGAACGAAGCTTAGGCAAACGAGACTTGGCTTCCTTAAAGTCTGAAATAGCCTGTTCCAGCACTTCATCACCGCTAGACAGTCCATGAGTTTCCGGATCTGCATCCTGCGGGAGAGTACGGATAACCGCATCACGATAATCAGTACGCAAACGGAAGTACCAGAATCCACGTAAGAAATAAGCCTCACCTATCATTTGCTCACGTTTGGTTTCGTCCATATCAACCGTAGCCGCACGATATATGAATTCGTTTGCCATCTGAATGCCTTCATAGATGTTTCCCCAGCTCAAATCCTTTGTATTCGTTGTGTTGACAAACGACAAATATTCCCAAATATAAGGTTCTTCTCCACGAGTGGGGTAAAGGTCGTCACCGCGCATCTGAAGATGCATGATGCCTTCCAACCCACCATAATATCCACTGGTCATACGGCGGAAAGGATTATAAACTGCGGACAAGCCTTTCATCACATTATCCTCGGATGTCCAAAAAGTGGTCGGAGTCTGACGGTTAGGATCAATCTCATTCAGAAAGTCATCACTACAAGAAGACAACAACATTGGAGCTACAGCCAATGCAGCTATGTATTTTATAAAATTCTTTTTCATATTCTGCAAATATTACTTATTCCTAATTAGAAATTTACTTGTAAACCAAAGGTGATAGTACGTGCCATCGGATAACGACCGTCATCACAACCACGGGTCATTACACCCGAACCACCTGATGTACCGGCACCATCGGCATCTACCATACCCAAGTCAGGAGTATATCCTTTATAATCGGTTATAGTGAAAAGGGTTTCCATAGCCGTATAAACACGCACATTCTGCAAACCGGCTTTAGATACCCATACTTTGGGCAACGTATAACCTAATTCCAAAGTCTTCAAGCGCAAGAATGAACCATTTTCCAACCAACGGTCCGTATAGCCCCAGTTTGTACCATTAGGATCGCTAGTACCAAACAAACAGCGAGGAATGTCAGAATGATTGTTTTCAGTCCAGCTGTTCATGCGTTCTGCATATTGGTTTCCCGTTGATTCATTATAAACCGTACTATAATACTGGGCATTGTAAATCTTGTTGCCAAAGTTTCCGTCAAAGAACATATTCAAATCCAAACCTTTCCATTCAGCACCCAGACTTACACCCAAGTTAACTTTCGGGAAAGCAGAGCCTACATCCTGACGGTCATTATTGTCAATCTTACCATCTCCGTTATAATCCACGAAACGCAAGTCACCCGGTTGTGCATTAGGCTGGATCTTATTACCGTTCTTATCCACATACGCATCAATTTCTTGTTGGCTTTGGAATACACCATCCGTCTTTATCAAATTGAAATAACCTATGGAATGACCGGTCTTGGCATAAGTAATCGTTCCTTTGGCATGAGGATTGAATCCCTGCCATTCATCACGACTTCCGTTTACTTCCGTCAGTTCATTCTTGATAAAGGTGGCATTGACACCTACATGATAATACAAATCGCCTACATTATTACGGTGATTCAATGAAATTTCAAATCCTTTGTTTTCTACTGTACCTGCATTTACTGTAGGATTCCCACTCAAGCCAAAACTCAAAGACTGCGGCATAGACAACAACATATCTTCTGTTTTCTGAATAAAATAATCAGCACTGACACTGAACTTATTGTTCAAGAAAGCAAAATCCAAACCCAAGTTCAAGGTCTTCGTCTTTTCCCAAGTCACATTCATGGGTGAAGTCCATTCCTTACCGGTAATGGCACCTTCCCAAAGTTCTGTGCCCATCATGTTATTCATACCTTTATAAACAACAGACTGGGTAGCATAATTGCCAATGCCGCTCAAATTACCCAGTACACCATAACTGGCACGAATTTTCAATTCATTCATGGTTTCCTTGATATTTTCAAAGAAATCTTCATTCATCACATTCCAACCCAAAGATACAGACGGGAATGTGCCCCAGCGGTTTCCATCTGCAAATTTGGAAGAACCGTCCCGACGAACAGAAGCAGACAGCATATAACGATCGGCATACGAATACATCACACGCCCAAACATAGAAATCATTGTATTGGCCCACGCGCTACCCGATGTATTTTGTGAAGAAACCGAACCGGCGTCAATCACAGAGAAACCTTCCGGGAAACCCTTACGTCCTGCACCAAAACCACGCGCATTGTTACGCTGGGCAGAATAACCCACCAAAGCAGAAACCGTATGATTGCCAAACGTATTATCATAATTGATTGTATTTTCAATCAACCAATCGTTCTCCCAGTCTGTACTTTCCGACAATTCCGCTTCATTCTTTTGTGAAGTAGAACTGAAATAATAAGGAGAACTATAGGCATAATTACGTCTTGTATATTTGTTTATACCTACATTGAATTTATATTTCAATCCTTTCAAGAACAAATCCACTTCGGCATAGCCATTCAATAAAATGTCTATCCCATGTCTTTGGTAATCATAGGCTTCTGTCCAACCTACAGGATTATCTCCTCTGGTCCATTCCGGAGCGACACCCCAAGTGCCATCTTCACCATATACATTCCACATAGGCACAGCTGTCAGAGCGGAGGTATATGAAACATCTTCGTACTTCTTTTTATAGAATTTCATCATCAACGTTAGTCCCCCATACGCAAATGATTATTGAAAAAAGAAAAAGTATTCTTAGCACGAATGTTCCATGCCTCATAACCGGTAGTATTCACAATACCATCCTGGTTAAGATAGCTTCCCGACAGATTATAGGTCGAAGTCTTGTTTCCTCCAGATACATTCAAGCTAACCTTGCTCACCATAGCCGAGTTATAAAGTTCTTTCTGCCAGTCTGTTCCAGCACCTCCATTCCAATTCAGCAACCCTTCTGCCGAACTATAACCGGTAGCCTTTGCCAAATCGCGAAGCTGATTACCATCCATTACATCAATGTATTTGACAACCATCTGAACGCCTGTATAGGCATCCACTGTTACACGGGCAGGAGTTTCCAAACGACCGCCTTTAGTAGTGACCAATACAACACCATTAGCAGCACGAGAACCATAAATAGCAGCAGCCGAAGCATCTTTCAACACTTCAATAGACTGAATGTCAGCGGGATCAACCATATTGATATCACCATACACACCGTCAATCACATAAAGCGGACTGGTGGCACTCAATGAACTGATACCACGGACATTAATATTCAAGCCTTCCCCCGGCTGACCGTTGGCAGCCGACACAGTAACACCGGCAACTCTTCCTTGCAAAGCAGCTGAAGCACTACGTGCAACATTTGCCTGTAACTCTTTACCGGAAACAGAAGCGACCGCACCTGTCAAATGGCTTTTCTTCACTGTACCGTAACCGATAACCACCACCTCGTCCAACAATTCACCTTCCGACAATTTCACATTAATCACACTGCGGCCATCAACCTTAACAGTTTGCTCCTGATAACCTACATAAGAGAAATTCAAAGACTGACCGGAAGCGGCCTTAATGGTATATTTGCCATCAAAATCGGTAATCACGCCATCCGTAGTTCCTACTACAACAACAGCCGCACCAATCAACGGATTATTCTCCGCATCCGTCACTGTTCCGGTAACAGTAATTTGCTGAGCATAGGCACATATACTAAGTATGCACAGCAACCATGTAAATGCAATTTGTTTCATAAATAATGTATTAGAGTTTAATTAAAAAATATTGCTGTAAAATTAACTAAAAATAGATTTCCAACACGTTATTGCTTTCGCAAACAACGGTAATGCCCCATGGATGGAAGAATAGCAGCTGAAATTAAGAATGTCTTTGTTTTCATAGTTATTTGAATTAAAAATTAACATTGCAAAGATGGCAATTCAAGCAAGCAGGAACAAATACAATTCAAGCATTAAACAATGAAATCTTATCAATATCAAAAAAAAATTCTTCAAGACAATGGAAAACACATCTGAATTGAACGTGAAATATAAAATTTTTCCTACACAGTATTCTTCTAATTATCAACCAATTACTGTGAAAAAACATCCATAAAGGCTCTCAACCGGTAGGTAAGCGGCGGTATCGTTCATCAATGTACAACACAACAACCGCCACACACAAAATGACAAAACTTCAATAGATGTATTTTATCAACAGGATGCAACCGTGAAAACAGTCTTATGACTTTATTGCTTCACCTTGGTGAAGCAACCGTTTCACAGAGGTGGCAACGGCACTTCACTTGAGTGAAAAGGCACGTTCAGCCGAGTGGTGCAACAAATGATGCAGTCTTCTTGCATGGAAACTCCCATCCCCTTGCACGGATACTGCCGTACATATATAAAGATTACGTACCCGACATGGAAACCGATATCCGACGAACCGGCTTCTGCAAGGAAAAAACGAAAAAAGTACTTCGTGGGGATACAGGAAATTCCGTCACCGCATATTACTGTTTATCAGCGCAATACAATGACGGAACAAAAAACTATTGCAGCGTAGAAATAAAAACAGAATCAACGTTACAAAGACGAACTACTCAACACAGTTCCGGTATAGGAAACCACGCTACGGGCCGGCAATGTCAAGGTATAGACACCATCGGCAGGTTGAACAGCTTCCACCAGCTCCCATTTACGGGTGTCATCGGTGACATAGCCTTGCAAAGCACCGGAAACCTGAGCGCTTTCAAGAGCCAACGAAATAACTACTTCATGATCCGCAGGGTTGATGGCTACAACCGTGTAACCGTTGTCACCATATTTATAGCCAGACACCATATAGCCTTGTTCGAAATCATATTGCGCCGAGATGCGCTTGCTTCCTACAGGGATGTAACGGGAGAAGTTGCCGAACACCTCGCAACGCTTGGTCACTTCATAGTCCACGCGGTTCTTTTCAATGTTAATCAGCCCCTCGGTAGTTCCGCCATCCGGTATAGCACCTGCCCACCACACAATAGCGCCGGTATTGGCCTCACACAAGAAACGATGGAACTTCTTCGCCCATTTCAAGCCACTGGTCATGGTAGCATCATAACTTTCCGTAGGATCGCTGATTTCGGTCAGCCACACGGGAATTCCCTTCGATTCGGCTTTGCTGAACGGTTCAATGGCAGGATCTTTCCCGGTCACAGGATCCACATAGCCGTGTCCGGCGGCAATAACGGGAAAGTTGGTGATTTTAGGATTCAGGTTCAGAATGTCGCGCACATAGTTTTTACTGCCCATGATAAAGCCCAGAATGGCAGACCACTGGGCATTCTCGCCAAAGATAATCCGGGTTTCGGGATGGGTCTGTCGCAACTTGGGACCTAAGTTATTCACAATGAACGGTCCCAGCGTAGTGGTACCGGGAAGCCAGAGGCATGAGTTCCAGCTTGCCGCATACTCGGGCTCGTTGGCAGGAGAGATGGCATAGACAGGCAGACCTGCCGCTGTGTAGGCATCACAGAAATTGGAAAGATAGTCGGCAAAGGCCTGGTAGCTGCCGCGTTTCAAAAAACCTTGCGAGGTACTGCCGTTGCTTTTCATATAAGCCGGAGCAGACCAAACGGAAAAGATGAGTTTGTCCACACCGTATTCCTGCTTCGCTTTTTTCATGATCCACAACTGTCCGTTGCGCTGTGCGATGCCTTCGGCAACACGATTCTCATCACGGTTGAAATCAATATCGAAAAAAGGATCGTCCAAAAGACAGATTGATAATCCTCGTCCATATTAAACGTGGTTTCATCGTAATGGGGGGAATACCTCGCCCCTGAGGATACTGAGGCGAAGCCCGTCCTGTCCGAACATCACATCCATAATCTCCTGACGCTTGCGGTGGGCATAAAGATAGTCGGACCAGCCGGCCTGCGCCACACCAAAACCATCGATGGTTTTGTTCTTCGTTGTTCCACTGAAGAACTACGTCGGCCCCCCAAGGTACTACGTGCATCGGCCGGGATTTGTTCTGCCGGAAGAGCATCGGTAACATCGGTACAGGCACAGAGGCAAGCGGCGGAAGCCGCCACGGCAAAAAAGGTAAGATAGCTTTTTTCATGACACTTGTCTTTTTTTAAGGTTAGTATTCAAAGTTTTACCAGGTTGTAACCCAAAGGCAAAGATGGAAATTTACCGACAGACAAACCAATACTATCCGAACATATACTTATGATATTTTATCAAAATAGAGACCGTCAATATGAGAAGCCTTGTTCTGGCTATCCGAATAAAGAAGAAAAAAACTTACAAGCCGTTCGTAGTACCGCAAAAAGACACGGAACATTATTTCCAGGCATTCAAATCCTACAACATCCCCGAACTTTCAGAAAATCCGCTTTCTTTTAGTGCTGTCAAAATCAGGCAAGTCCATGAGAAAGTTCCGGCCGAACCTTTTAAATGATAGTCTTGTTCTTACGATAATTATCACGGAACTCTTTAGGAGTCACTCCTTTTTTCTTTTTAAAGATACGGTTGAAATTGGATAGATTATTAAAGCCACAATCATATCCTATTTCAGCTATTGACAAGGAAGAATCAACCAAAGCACGTGAAGCGGCCCCCAAGCGGATATCAGTAAGGAAATCGATAAAACTTTTGGAAGTATGCTGTTTGATAAAACGACAGAATGAGGCCTCGCTCATATTTACCATTTTAGCCACATCTGCAAGACGGATCACTTCCGAAAAATGAAAATGAACATAATCCAGCACCTTGTTCAACTTCTCGTTAGTATGCTCTTTGGAAACAGAGTTAATGGCAAACTGCCCGGTTGACAGCTCACGCATCCCTTTGTCCAATGATAATTCATGAAGAATAACAAGCAGTTTTATCAAGGAATAGAAACTATCGTTCTCGCAAGACAGCGTTTTCAACAACGGACGGACTTTCGCGATAGTCTCCCTGCTGAACACGATTCCTTTACGGGCACGGTGGAAAAGTTCCCGAATGCTGATCATCTGGTTCCTGTTCAGAATCTGGTCGGAAAGCAGATCGGAATGAAACTGAATGGTTATTTCATGGATATTCTGCGGCTTGTTGTTATAATCCCTCCAAGCATGTTCCAATTGAGGATTGGTGACCAGCACCAGTTCCTCTTCTTCTATTTCTTCTATGGAGTCTCCCACAATGCGTTGTGCGCCTTTTGCATTCTCAATATAGTTCAGTTCATATTCGGGATGTATATGTATAGGAAAAATTAAAATTCGATTTCTGACGCTCTATCAAAATAAAGCAATCCTTGGCCGACAAAGGTGACACTTCTTTGAACAATTCTGTGTTTATCATATTTCTCTTTCACATTAGATCTGATCTTGTATAGCAAAGATAACATGAAATATGAAATCGGAAACAAAAAAAGTGAACATATTTTTATACTAAACCTGCAAAAGTACCTTCTATAAAAAACGTAGATAACACAATACACAAAAACGAGAACCGTGTTATCCACGTCATTTCCATGAGGTTGTTTCTATTTCAGACAAGCCTTCATTGCTTTAATGATCGCTGAGTCAAACCCTTCGTGATCCAATTCATTAATCCCCTTGATAGTCATACCACCGGGCGTACACACCTTATCTATTTCCACACTGGGATGAGTATCATTATTCAATATCAAGGAAGCGGCTCCTTTCACAGACTGGGCAACCATTTTCTGTGCATCTTTCGGATAAATCCCCAATTCAATACCTGCCTGCATAGCTGCCTGAATATATTTCAAGACATATGCGATACCACATGAAGTCAAAGCCGTAGTAGCAGCCATCTGACTTTCAGGAATAAGCATAGCCAATCCTAATTCATTAAAGATATCCAGCATCAGTTGTTCTTGTTCCTTACTGGCGTTACGACTGGATATCAAAGTCATACTTTCCAACTGAGAAATAGCAGTATTGGGAATCAAACGGAATATGGTCTGTTCCGGACCTACACTCTTTACCAGCTGTTCGAAAGTTACACCACCTGCAATAGAAACCAATACTTGCCGGGGAGTCAAATGAACCACACTCAACACTTGGTCTATCAACCACGGCTTTACAGCCAGAATAACGATATCGGCATCCTTTATCGCTTTCGGATTTTCCGTTGTCACATTAATCTCCGGATAATCCGCCTGTAGAGTTTCCAGACTTCCGCTGAACGGATCGGCTACTGTTACATCACTCGCTGGAATGATAGTGCCTTGGGCAAGGCCGCGAGCAATGGCCCCTCCCATATTTCCCGCACCAATAATTGCTACTTTCATATTATTAAAGATTAAGTCTATAGCTACAAAGATAAGGAAAAAAAGGAGAAGAACGTATTATGAAAAGCTAAAAAATAAAAATTACTTTGAAGAAGATGAAATCAAAAAGTCTCGCCGGAACCGAAATGTTTCCTGACGAGACCTTATTTTCTTTCGCTGATTATTATCCCTCTTGAATCTCCAGCTTATACCAACACTTTACGAAAGCGTTCAATAAATTCATCAGCCTCAGCCATAGTCAGACACAAAGGCGGGAGCAGACGGATTACATTCGTACCACTGACTCCGGTAAATACTTTCTGTTCGAACAGCAGACGCTGACGCAGTTCCTTAATCGGTTCGTCAAATTCCATACCGATCATCAAACCTTCGCCACGCACCTCTTTAATCTGTGGGAATTGTTTCAATTCTTTCAGCAGATGAGCACCTACCTTGGCAGCATTCTCTACCAGGTTCTCACCTTTCATAACATCCAGCACCGCGATAGCAGCAGCACAAGCCAGGTGGTTACCACCAAAAGTGGTTCCCAATTGTCCATATACGGGTTTGAATTTCGGACTGATCAGGACACCAGCCATCGGAAAGCCATTGCCAATCCCCTTTGCAACCGTAATCATATCGGGACGGATACCTGCATGTTGGTGAGCAAAAAAATTTACCGCTACGCCCGTAGCCGGATTGTATTTCATCCAAAACAAGTACTGCATCCACTTCTTCGCAAGCCTTACTCAGTTCTTTCAAGAATTTCACTTCCGGAACCTGAATACCGCCTACTCCTTGAATACCTTCAATAATCACCGCACAGACATCTCCTTTTGCCAATTCCGCTTTAGCTGCTTCTATATCGTTCAAAGGCAGATAAGTCACATGCCCATTGTCATTGATTGGGGCTATAATTTTCGGATTGTGGGTTACCTCCACTGCCAGTGAAGTACGTCCATGAAATGCTTTGCAAAAAGAAAGCACACGTTTGCGACCATTGTAAAAAGAAGCCAGTTTCAACGCATTTTCATTAGCTTCGGCCCCACTGTTTATCAAAAACAATTGATAATCATCATAACCCGAAAGTTTCCCTAAACGGTCTGCCACTTCCTGCTGTAGCTTGTTAACCACGATTGGAATAAAATCCCAACTGTGCAACCTGCTTGCTTATCATTTCCACATAATACGGATGTGCGTGACCGATAGAAATAACCGCATGACCACCATACAAATCAAGGTATTCCGTACCTTGATCATCCCATACATGACAACCTTTTCCCTTGACAATGTTTATGTCAAAAAGAGGATATACATCAAATAATTTCATAAACTCTTCTTTATTAAAAAGCAGACGGTTTCAACCTCAGCCCTACGGTTTCTTCCAGATTGAACATGAGATTCATATTATGGACCGCTTGTCCGCTTGCCCCCTTCAACAAATTGTCAATGCAAGAGATAACCAGCAGTTTATCGCCATGCTTCTCCAAATGAATCAAACACTTGTTGGTGTTCACCACCTGCTTCAAATCTATATTTTTTGTCTACAATATGAACGAAAGAATCCTCGGCATAATAGTCTTGATACATCTTCACCAGTTCTTCCAGTTCCACCTTGCATTTGACTACCAGAGTAGCAAAGATACCACGCGGGAAATCACCCCGGTAAGGAATAAAATCTATTTCAGCATTAAAGCTGTTTTGCAACTGTTTCATGATTGCTTGATTTCGGGAACATGCTGATGAGAAAACGGTTTATAGATGCTCATATTATTATTACGCCAGCTGAAATGGCTGGTAGCACCCGGTTTCACCCCTGCCCCTGTACTTCCGGTAATGGCATTTACCATTACATCCTCGTTCAGTAACAGATGTTTGGCTAACGGCAATAAACCCAATTGAATACAAGTGGCAAAACATCCCGGATTGGCCACGTGCTTGCTATGGCAGATAGCACGACGGTTCAGTTCCGGCAAACCATAGATGAAGTCATGGTCATCACTCTTGATACGGTAGTCCATACTGAGGTCTATGATTTTCAAATCCTCGGGTACATTGTGACTATCCATAAACTTCTTTGTATCTCCATGAGCCGTACAGAAGAACAATACATCAATCTCATCCAGAGGAAGTTCGTCGGTAAAAACCAAATCCGTTTCACCATAGAGTCCCTCATGTACGTCGGTAATCTTATTGCCGGCGTTACTGCTGCTGTTTATAAACTTTATGTCTACATCAGGGTGATTAATCAGCAGACGAATCAATTCGCCCGCCGTATAACCTGCCCCACCGATAATTCCTGCTTTAATCATACTTATTAAATTTCTTCGTCCTTGTGGTTATTATAATAAACACGCAAAGGTGTAGAAGTCACTTTGATAAAGCCTTTGGCATCTTCTGCTGTCCATCCCTTCTGCATTTCACCATATTCACCGAATTTGGTCTTCACCAGGTCGTCTTTCGATTCAACACCCACAGTAGAGAATGAAAGCGGACGGAGTTCCAAGATAGCTGTACCGTTTACATTACGCTGAGATTCCTGCAACATTGCCTCAATATCGCGCATTACCGGTTCCAGATACTGACTTTCATGCAAGAACATTCCATACCAGTTGGCAACCTGGTCTTTCCAGTATTGCTGCCACTTGCTCAACGTATATTTTTCAAGGAAACGATGGGCTCCGATAATCAGCATAGGAGCAGCAGCCTCGAATCCTACACGCCCTTTGATACCGATAATGGTATCCCCAACGTGCATGTCACGGCCGATACCGTAGGGTGCACCGATCTCTTCCACTTTCTGAATAGCCTTGATAGGATCATCAAACTTCTCGTCATTAACAGCCTTCAGCTCACCTTTTTCAAATGTAAGACGAAGCTGTTCGCTTCCTTCCTTGGTCACCTGTTTCAAATAAGCACTTTCGGGCAAACCCTGCGCAGAGTCCAATATTTCCCCACCGCAGATAGAAGTTCCCCAAAGACCTACATTATAAGAATATTTCAATTTTGTAAAGTCAGCGGCAAAACCATGTTCATTCAAATAATCAATTTCCTGCTGACGGCTTAATGCCATGTCACGGGTCAATGTGATGATCTCAACCCCCGGAGCCAATACCAGAAAAGTCATATCGAAGCGAATCTGGTCATTACCCGCACCAGTCGAGCCGTGTGCGATAGCGTCCGCACCTATTTCATTAGCATAACGCGCTATGGCCAACCCTTGGAAGATACGTTCAGAACTTACAGAAATAGGATAAGTACCATTACGGAGCACATTACCGAATACCATATATTTCAAGCTCTTCTCATAGTATTCCCGGGTCACATCCAATGTCACATACTTCACAGCACCCAGTTTGTAAGCGTTCTCTTCATTCTGCTTCAGCTGCTCCTCACTGAAACCACCCGTGTTTGCACAAGCTGCATACACTTCATACCCTTTTTCCTTAGCCAGATACATTACAGTGAAAGAGGTATCAAGCCCCCCGCTGAATGCTACTACTACTTTTTTCTTCTTTTCTTCCATAATGATATTATTTTAATTGAGAATTAAAAATTGAAAACTGAGAAATAAGTACATGAACGCGCAGCCATCTTTTAATTTTTAATTCTTAATTTTTAATTTATTAAATAGTGTCTTCTTCGTGCAAAGCCGGATCGTAAAGCATGGCTGTACAAATACAGAACTTACGGTTCTTTGCCACTAATATATCGTGATTGATACAGCCTTCACAACCTTTCCAAAAGGCCTCATCATCAGTCAGTTCATTGAAAGTTACAGGAACATATCCCAGTTCTGTATTCATTTTCATTACCGCCGCACCACTGGTCAGACTGAATATCTTCGCTTTAGGCCATCGCAGACGTGCCAATCGGAACGAAGCCGCCTTTATACGCTTGGCCAAGCCCATCCCACGATAATTGGGATGCACAATCAATCCCGAAGTTGCTACATATTGCTTGTTTCCCCATGACTCAATATAGGTAAATCCTGCAAAATCCTCTCCACATAAAGCAATAATCGCCTTTCCTTCTTTCATCTTTGTAGTCACATATTCATGTGTGCGTTCTGCAATGCCTGTTCCGCGTACCTTAGCCGCCTCTCTAATAGTATCTAAAATTTTATCAACGTAAACTTCATGTGAGGCATCTGCCACCATCACATCCACTTGTTTAGCATCCATTTCCTTTTTTATCTATATTATTTTATTGTATATTCGGTATAATCAATGAAAGCGCATTCTTCACTCCCGCTCTTGTGCAGCCTTCACGAATGACAAGCATAATAGTATCATCACCAGCAATAGTTCCCAATATTTCATCAAAGTTCCGGTTATCAATATCATAAGCCAAACTACTAGCATATCCGGGACGAGTCTTGATTACTGCCAGATTAGCCGAAAATTCAATGGAAATAAATCCATTATGCATCAACATCTCACTGGCCGAATGTTGCTCAGTCATACGTTTGTACATGGTATTGTTTGGCAATACATATACATAATTTCCGTTCATACTGGCTGCTTTTCGCCACTTTCAACTGCTTCAAGTCACGAGACAAAGTAGCTTGGGTCAATCGGAATCCTTCTTTCGCCAATTCCTGCAACAACTCTTCCTGGCTACCTACTTCCTTGCTCGAAATAATAATCTTAATGGCATCAAGTCTGCTATTCTTGCTCTTCATACTGCATAATTATTCTGATTCGGCTGCAAAATTACAGAATATTCGGGAATATAGATACAAAAAAGAGAATATTTTTGCGACTTTATGCATATTTTCAATAAAGCTCTTATCTATCATCCCAAGAGTAAACCAAAATCACACCAAATTCTTCTTTTCAATGCGATCTTCTTAAAAAGACGGTAATATTATGTTTTACGGCAGGTACAACCAAATCCAACAGTTATAATATCAAAAAAAACAAGGACGACTTTCGGGGAATAAACTATTTTTGCATCACTATTAATTCCTTAAAATCAAAAATAAAGGCATGGAACACACTTATTTCTTTGCGGTAGACCTGGGTGCCACCAGTGGACGTACCATCTTAGGTTGCCTGGGAGAAGGCAAAATGGAGTTGAAAGAACTGACTCGTTTCCCTAATCATATTATAGAAACCGGAGGACATTGTTATTGGGATATTTACGCCTTATACAATGAAATTATCAGAGGACTGAAAGTGATAGCCAAAGACAATCTGCCTATCCGATCCATCGGTATCGATACTTGGGGGGTGGATTTCGTATTCGTGGGCAAAGACGGAGAGTTACTCCGCAATCCTTATTGCTACCGCGACCCTCACACAACAGGTGCACCTGAAGAATATTTTACCCATATTCCCCGTGAACGAGTATATGACATCACTGGAATTCAAATTATGAATTTCAATTCCTTGTTCCAATTGTCAACACTCCACCGCAATCATTGCTCGGCCTTGGAAGCAGCCGATAAAATACTGTTTATGCCGGATGCCTTAAGCTATATGCTGACCGGTAAAATGGTAACAGAATATACCATCGCTTCTACTTCCCAGATGTTGAATCCGCGCACCAAACGCTTCGAAAAGGAACTGCTGGATGTAGCAGATATCAAGGAAGAACAGTTCGGCCGTTTCGTTTTCCCGGGAGAGCCTATCGGAGTACTGACAGAAGAAGTGCAGAAAATCACAGGTCTGGGAGCTATTCCAGTCATTGCCGTTGCCGGTCATGACACAGGTTCAGCCGTGGCTGCCGTACCAGCACAAAACGAAAGATTCGCTTATCTGAGTTCCGGTACGTGGAGCCTGATGGGAATTGAAGTGAAAGATGCCATTATAAATAAGGAAAGCTTTGAACAGAACTTCACCAATGAAGGAGGTGTGGAAGGAACTACCCGGTTCCTGAAAAACATCTGTGGCATGTGGCTGTTGGAGCGTTGCCGCAAAGAATGGGAAGCAACCAACAACTATTCTTACACAGAACTGATAGATGCCGCTCTGACAGTTCCCGCTTTCCGCAGTCTCATCAATCCCGATGCCCCCTGCTTCTCCAATCCGACATCTATGATTCAAACCATCGGACATTATTGCAAAGAAACCAACCAACCTGTACCACAGAGTTATGGCGAAATCACCCGTTGTATATTCGACAGTCTTGCCCTGCGCTACAAACAAGTATTCGGCTATTTGCAACAAATGGCCCCGTTCCCCATCGAAAAGCTGCACATTATCGGTGGAGGCTCACGAAACAATCTGTTAAACCAGTTCACTTGCAATGCAGTGGGCGTACCTGTTATAGCAGGTCCCAGTGAAGGGACAGCTATCGGTAACATTATGTTACAGGCAAAAGCCAACGGGCTGGTAAGCGATATCGCGGCTATGCGCCAACTAATCAGCACTTCCATAGAAACCGTTTCTTTTGAGCCCCAGCAAGCAGAAGAATGGGAAGAAGCATATAAGAAGTATTTAGCTCATTATAGAGAAGATATTTAATATTCACCTTGAAATTTATTCATTAAACAAACAAATAATATCATGAAAGAAGAATTGATTAATAAAGCGTATGAGATCGCAAAAGAACGTTATGCCGCTGTAGGTGTCGACACAGAAAAAGTAATGGAAACCATGCAGAATTTCCATCTGTCACTGCATTGCTGGCAAGCAGATGATGTAACCGGCTTCGAAGTTCAGGCAGGTTCATTGACCGGTGGTATCCAGGCTACAGGTAACTATCCCGGCAAAGCCGCAACATCGATGAACTACGTGCAGACATTCTGAAAGCAGCTTCATATATACCAGGTACTCACCGTTTGAATCTGCACGAAATTTATGGCGACTTCCAAGGAAAAGTCGTAGATCGTGACGAAGTAGAACCCGAACACTTCAAAAGCTGGATTGAATGGGGTAAGGAAAACAACATGAAACTGGATTTCAACTCTACTTCATTCTCTCATCCTAAAAGCGGTGACTTGTCTTTATCAAATCCCGATGAAGGTATCCGCAACTTCTGGATTGAGCACACCAAACGTTGTCGTGCCGTAGCCGAAGAGATGGGTAAAGCCCAGGGCGATCCTTGTATCATGAACCTGTGGGTACACGATGGCAGCAAAGACATCACTGTAAACCGCATGAAATACCGTGCTTTGTTGAAAGACTCTCTGGATCAGATTTTCGCAACAGAATATAAGAACATGAAAGACTGTATCGAATCAAAAGTATTCGGTATCGGACTGGAAAGCTATACAGTAGGTTCTAATGATTTCTATATTGGCTACGGTGCCAAGAACAACAAAATGATTACCTTGGATACCGGCCATTTCCACCCGACAGAAAGTGTTGCCGACAAAGTTTCTTCCTTGTTGTTGTATGTCCCCGAACTGATGCTGCACGTAAGCCGCCCCGTACGTTGGGACTCAGACCATGTAACCATCATGGACGACCCGACTATGGATTTATTCAGCGAAATCGTTCGTTGCAACGCCTTGGATCGTGTACACTATGGACTTGACTACTTCGATGCTTCCATCAACCGCATTGGTGCATACGTTATAGGCAGCCGCGCGGCTCAAAAATGTATGGTACGCGCTTTATTGGAACCGATTGCCAAACTGCGCGAATATGAAGCAAACGGACAAGGCTTCCAACGTCTGGCTCTGCTCGAAGAAGAAAAAGCTTTGCCTTGGAATGCTGTATGGGATATGTTCTGCTTGAAGAACAATGTACCCGTAGGCGAAGAGTTCATTGCAGAAGTAGAGAAATACGAAGCAGAAGTCACTTCGAAACGCTAATCAATATCCAACTACAAGATTGTCTTCCGTAGGGGCGGCCTCAAGTGCTGCCCCTACCGGGAACATAGTTGTAGCCTTAAAGAATATAAACAATGGAAATCATTATCGGATTAATCATCATCGCCATAGGAAGTTTCTGCCAATCCAGTTCATACGTACCTATAAAAAAAAGTGAAAGAATGGAGTTGGGAAAGTTTCTGGCTGCTACAAGGTGTATTTGCCTGGCTGGTATTCCCGTTATTGGGTGCGTTGCTAGGTATCCCTCAAGGAAGCAGTTTATTTGACCTTTGGGGAACAGGAGGTGCTCCGATGAGCATCTTTTATGGTATATTATGGGGAGTAGGCGGTCTCACCTTCGGTCTTTCCATGCGTTATCTGGGAGTGGCCTTAGGACAAAGTATCGCACTGGGCACCTGTGCCGGATTCGGCACACTTTTTCCCGCCATTTTTGCCGGAACCAACCTGTTTGAAGGAAACGGACTTATTCTTTTACTGGGAGTATGTATCACTTTGTCGGGTATTGCCATTATAGGATATGCCGGCAGTCTTCGCGCCAAAAACATGAGCGAAGAAGAAAAAACGCGCGGCAGTAAAAGATTTCGCTCTGACCAAAGGACTGTTGGTAGCCCTACTGGCAGGTGTGATGAGTGCCTGTTTCGCTTTAGGACTCGATGCCGGAACGCCCATCAAAGAAGCTGCATTGGCAGGAGGCGTAGAAGGGCTTTATGCAGGACTTCCCGTAATCTTCCTGGTAACATTAGGCGGTTTCCTGACTAATGCGGTTTACTGTCTGCAACAAAATATAGCCAACAAAACCATGAGTGATTATGCCAAAAGCAATGTATGGGGAAATAACTTGATATTCTGTGCTTTGGCAGGAGTACTGTGGTATATGCAATTCTTCGGTTTGGAAATGGGTAAAAGTTTCCTGACCGGAAGTCCTGTACTGCTAGCTTTCTCATGGTGTATATTGATGGCTTTGAATGTTACTTTCAGTAACGTATGGGGTATTTTATTAAAAGAATGGAAAGGCGTATCTACCCAGACTATCACTGTTCTGATAACCGGACTGGTAGTTCTTATCTTTTCTCTCGTATTTCCTAATTTATTTTAAAAAGAATTACTATATTTGTAGCATACTGTTATTCAGAATGAAAAAGATGAATAACAGTATCCTATGAACAATCAAATAAAAAAAGATATGAAATCAATCTTAGACAATCGCCCTGAATTGGCCAAAGAGGTGAATAAAGTAGCCGAAGTAGCCGGATATTTGTGGCAAAAAGGATGGGCCGAACGTAACGGAGGTAATATCACCGTCAATATCACCGAATATGTAGACGATGAAATCCGTCAGATGCCCGCTATCAGCGAAGTAAAACAAATCGGTGTAACACTGCCTCACTTGAAAGGCTGTTATTTTTATTGCAAAGGAACCAATATGCGTATGCGGGATTTGGCGCGTTGGCCTATGGACAACGGTTCTGTCATCCGTATTTTGGATGACTGTGCCAGCTATGTCATCATTGCCGACAAACCGGTTCAACCTACTTCGGAAGTTCCCTCCCACCTGAGCGTACACAATTACCTCATCAGCATAGGCTCTCCTTACAAAGCATCCGTGCATACACACCCCATCGAACTGATTGCCCTGTCTCACAACAAAAAGTTCATGGAAAAAGATGTGGCAACCAACCTGTTATGGAGTATGATTCCTGAAACAAAAGCATTCTGTCCGCGTGGCCTGGGCATGATTCCTTATCAATTGCCTAGTTCTGTAGAATTAGCCGATGCAACCATCAAGGAACTAGCCGATTATGATGTCGTTATGTGGGAAAAACACGGCATTTTTGCCGTTGACCGTGACGTAATGGCCGCATTCGACCAAATCGATGTTTTAAATAAATCCGCATTGATTTACATCGCTGCCAAGAATATGGGATTTGAGCCGGACGGTATGAGTCAGGAACAGATGAAAGAAATGAGTGTGGCTTTTAATCTACCCAAATAATATTTTATAGTCTTCCCCTAACGGGGAGATTTAAAGATGATTTGACTCCGCATGGGGACAAATCATCTTTTTATTATCGGGACTCAAAAGATAAATCGCGTACTTAACTCATTGACAGTTTGATTATCTTATGTTTTTTTCAGAACAATGAGTATTCTTTTTGGCTATCTTTGGCAAAGACCAGATTCACTAAACCTACAGAGAGATATGAAAGCAAATAAATTATTCCTTTTGGCAGGTCTCCTTCTATCAGGCAGTATGATACCTATAACGGCTCAGAACAAGAAAGAGAAGAAACAACAAAGAGAACAAGCAGTACGCGAGGCTGTTGACGCAAAGGCATACAAAAGTCAATGTGGACCGGGTAATGCCTATGAAAGGAGGCAGCAAACACCTGACTTCCGATTATTCTTTAGAAATAAGAAACGATTCGGTATATTCCTATCTGCCTTATTTCGGAGTGGCGTATAACGTTCCTTACGGAGGTGGAAAAGGATTAAAATTTTAGTGCTCCTCTATCAGAATATACTTCAACATATAGCAAAAAGGGAAATGCTAAAATCACACTAAAAGTACGGAACGAGGAAGACAATTACCTTTACAATATCACCATTTATCCCAATGGCAGCAGTAACATACAGGTCACCCCCACAAACAGACAATCTATTGCTTTTTCCGGAGAAATGGATCTAAAGAAGAAAGAATGAACCATAAATAAAAAAGGGAGATGTCAAAACTAAAAACAACCTATCGAACTATATGATCAGGTCATTTTAGTTTTGCTCCCCTCATTAAATTACAGCTATTATTTACTTATTTCTCTAACCGGCTAAAGAAATTCTCAATGGCTTCCTTATTGACAAAAAACTCCTTTTTACTCCGGTCACTTCCACCGTATCCATCAACAAAGCCAAGCCCTGATAACCGTTTTCATCCTTTGCCAGTACTTCCTTCTGATAAATTTCAGCTGATTGGCAGGCTTTACCATCTTCAGGTAATTTCTCGAACCGGCCAAGGTAATAATTGCCTTCAAAGAAATTATGTGTAGATTCTGTCAACTGGAATCTGCTGGATTCGGGAGCATAAAAAATATTCCCACTAATAAATGTACTATCCGGATATCCGCCCCATGAATCCAAAGTAATCATAGTACGGTCGATATCAGCCGCAGGTTTACGGTTCACATGAATAATGTTACGGGTAATGCGACTATCCTTTACAGGACCTGCCAGATGAACAGCCGGTGAGAACATCCCGGCACGAGTCGGTTCAGGCCGCACTCCGTCACCTATACTCACATTGTAACGGACTATAGTGCCCAAGTTACC
>ENA-OPYZ01000002-OPYZ01000002.1-human-gut-metagenome-genome-assembly--contig:-NODE-2-length-41222-cov-1.464363_pt1 | contig 41222 bp, 45 predicted proteins | sample MGYA00242475_ERZ504487 | MGnify/ENA primary metagenome ERZ504487 (study PRJEB26092, sample SAMD00036292) | human gut metagenome | host: Homo sapiens | study: EMG produced TPA metagenomics assembly of the... | reverse complement strand
TGCTTTGGCTATCCTTATACAAAAGATAAAGGTGCGTCACTGGGTGCTCCGTTGATAGACCATTTGGTGGGAACCTATGAGAATCCTCCCCGTTCTACTGTTGCTCAGGCTTATGATTTTATTATAGAAACGTTGGAAGAGGCGGTTACATTGATGTCCGAAGAGAAAAATAACGGACGTATGAATAAGTATGCGGCTCGTGCATTGCTGGCTCGTATCTACTTGTATCATGACGATAACCGGAAAGCATTTGATTTGGCGGACCAACTGATTAAGGATGCGGATACATCGGGAAGTTATGCACTTTATCCGCATGAGAAATATGTGGCTGCCTGGTCGGTAGAAGCCAAGTTTGGTTCAGAATCGTTTTTTGAGATAGCCAATAGTGTGGATGATACTCCAGGACGGGATTCATGGGGATATTTATTGAATTGGTATGGCTATCAGAAGGGGTTTGTCACTCAGAAATATGCGGAGCAAATGCTGGCTGATCCCGGAGATGTGCGCGGGCAGTTGCTGGAGGAGAATAAATATGCGGGGAAAACGGTATGGTGGTTGTACAAACTGAGAGGGACGGACCTGAAGACTGCACCGCTGGAATGTAACAATGTGGTACTTCGTCTGTCCGAGGTGTACCTTATTGCCGCTGAGGCTGGTTGCAAGTTGGGCGGTGATGCTGCGGTTCAGGGACTTGGTTATTTGAATGAGATTGTGAAGCGGGGCAATCCCGATAACGAAGTGACAATGGCTGACTATACCTTGGACCGTGTGTTGGATGAGCGAAGTAAGGAGCTGGTAGGTGAAGGACATCGTTTCTTTGATTTGCTGCGCAATGGCAAGACTATTGTCCGTAAAGGAGGATATCATCTTCCCAGTGTGGACGAAGAGGTGGATTGGGATTTTTACAAGTGTGTGCTGCCGATACCTGAAGACCAGTTTATCTTTAGTCCTGAGATGGAACAGAATCCGGGATATCCCAAGAATTAACATGCTATTAATCATTATTTAAATATATACGTATGAAAAACAGAATAGTAATATTTGTGGTATTTGTGTGTTGCTTATGGACTATGCCGGGAATAGTACGGGCGCAGTTGTCTGTTCATCAGTTTGACCAGTTAATGAAAAAGATTGATGATGTCCTGTGGTACGAGAAAGTGGGTGATATTGCCCATGTAGATAAGGTGATATTATGTGGACCACCGCGTTGGAAGGAGTCCAATCCCACTTCGATGAGTGCTGGTAACGAACTTAAATTCAGAGCATACATTTTTTATTCCCAAAAGTGTGAAGGAAAACAAGAAATATCCGTTGATCGTATTTCCTCACAGTGGGGTACATGCCGATATGGACACCTATTATGCCCATATCATCCGTGAGCTGATAGCGCAGGAATACATCGTGGTGGCAGCGGACTACCGGGGGAAGCACCGGATACGGAGCGGGAACATACAATAATATAGATTATGGTGGATTGGAAAACGAAGACGTGTACATCAGCCGTAACTATATGGTGGATAATTTCGATATTGTGGATGGTAGTCGTGTGGGTATCATGGGATGGAGTCATGGTGGTATGATTACACTGATGAACCTTTTCAATTATCCGGGACAATATAAATGTGGTTTTGCAGGCGTTCCGGTTTCGGATGTAATCATGCGTATGGGATATGCCAGCGACAGTTATCGCAAAATCTTCTCGGCCAAGAATCATATCGGGCAGACTGCCAAGGACAATATTGCGGAATACAAACGGCGCTCTCCTGTGTGGCATGCGGAGAAGTTGAAAGATCCGTTACTTATCTATACTAATACCAGTGATGATGATGTGAATGTAGTCGAGGTGGAATCAATGATCCGTGCCTTGAAAGCAGAAGGCAAAAAAATTTGAATATAAGATATTTGAGCGTGCTCCCGGTGCGCATAGTTTTGATCGGTTAGATACTTATGAGTCAAGCAAGATTCGTCTGGACATTTATAAGTTCATGGGGCGTTACCTGAAGCCCAATAAACCATTCGGTTCAGTGAAAGAATTGCGTAAAGCAGCTTATAAGTTCTGATAATTAACTTGGTGACAGGATAATGGAGGGCTGGTTGCTTCATGTAATGGGGCAACCGGCCTTTTTATGACTCTTCGGATGGATAAAAATGAGTGAATATTCATCTTGTATAAAAGATAAGTGGAAATATGGATAAAGTGTACGGATAATAAGTGATAATTAAACTTTTTGAATAGCTTGGCGGCTTGTTAGCTTTTAGAACGTAGTTATACATTGGTAATGAGAAATAGATCATGAAAAACACACGTTTATTATTTGTTATTTGGATGTTGTTCTTGGTTTTACCTCAGGGGTATTCACAAGGGAAAAAGGAAGATTCATCCGTATTGGGGCAAGTGAACGGCTTTTTGAGTAAACATGTGAAGCTGACTGCCTACGGTCAGTTCGGTTATAGCTATACGGACAGGAAAGACTTGGATGTGAGTCAGGCGGACAATCAGTTTTTTGGAAGGCTGGGGATGCTGATCCTTTCGGGAGATATCACGGATAAACTGTCGTGGATGGTTCAGTATGAACTGTTTACTTCACAGCTGCTGGAACTCTATGCTTGTTACAAACCGTATTCTTTTTTTTCAGGTCAAGATAGGTCGGATGAAGACCTGTTTTACATTAGAGAACCAGATGTCATCTTCGGTTTATGAAACGGTAAACTTCAGTCGTGTCATTGAGCGTCTGGCAGGTTTCAGTGGAGATGTATGTGGGAACCAGGGTGGCCGTGATATGGGTTTGCAGGTGGGTGGTGAGTTGTTCAAGACCTCTGTCGACGATTATTTTCTGGAATATCGGGTAGGTGTATACAATGGTTCCGGACTCAGCATGAAAGATCATAATGATGCAAAGGATTTTGCCGCATGGTTCACTGTGCAGCCTGTCAAAGGATTGAAGATGGGTGCGTCTGCCTATATCGGAAAATTGAATGATGATTATACGGTGGTAAATGATGAAACGGGGGAAGAAACCATTTATAATACAAATATGAAACGTAACCGCATGGCGCTGAGTACCTGTTATCAGACCCATCGGTTGACTTGCAGGGGGGGGAATATTTGTGGGGAAAAGATGGTAGTATCAACCGCAGAGTTTTTTTATGCTTTAGGATATTGGTTTGCCATTCCCTCCCGATTGGCGGTTGTGGCAAAATTGGAACGCTATGAAGCTGATACGGCAGTTTCTGATTCAGAAATGATTTATACAGTGGGAGGCGCTTATTATATAACGCCGAAAACGCGTATCATGCTGAATTATGCGCATTTTAGTTATGAAAAGAGTGTTTCTGTCAATGAACTTTGGGCGATGTCTCAAATAGGTTTCTGATAGTACAAATATGCAATGTTTGTATTGTGTCTTTTTATACCTTGTCGTGTTTTATAGGTTGCTCAAAGTCATAAAGACTTTGGATGTTAGGTCTTTTTCTATATTTTTTTCTTCACTATTTCTGAAAGTAAATATTGAATCTTTTGACTGAAATAGTGAGAGCGTGAAGCAGAACTTGGCACAAGATTTCACAGAACTTGGTGCAGGATCCGGCAGAACTTGTATCAAGATTCCAGATACTATGGTAGGGAAAAATACAGCTTTTTGAAACCGGACAAGGATCCTTGGACAACCTTTCCCCATAATTATCGGGTAAGTCTTCATCTCTACTATTTGTCTACTGCCCTGTAAACGAGGGCTTAAAGCATAAAAAAAGCAGTTACATTTTACTGTAACTGCTTTAAAGTGAAAAACTTACTTTGGTGGTGCCACCAGGAATCGAACCTTTTGCTTCGGTTTATTCTAACTCCTTGAGTGACTGCACATTTTTTGCTTTATCTTTTATGAAAACCATTGAATTGGCCTTACGCTAAATTCATTGTTTTTCTTTACTAATCTGACAAAATTTGTCTCTTTGACACTGCAAATATAATACACAGGTCGATTTCTGCAAATATTTTCATTCCTTTTAATTATAGTTTTCAACAAGAGAAAAAAATAAAAACATGTGCTAAATCAAATGCATTAAGAATTTATTTATTGTTTGGGGTGTTGACTTTAAAGTTGGAAATTTTGCTTCGCAAATCATTAGAAAGATATACCCCTTGAATCTTTATTTTGCATGAATAAACCAAAAGCACTAAAAGAGCAAAAATACAAATGACGACTATTTCACTAGGCGCCAAAAAAGTTTGGAACTGACTTGGGCATGAAGGCACCTGCAAAGAGATCTACTAAACATAAGATTATAGCTCCCACCTTTCCTAAAGCACTCTTTACCTTTCTTGATTTTGTATCTCTATATCGCTTACAATTTGTGCAATCACAGTATTATTGGTTTTCATTGCATATTCTTTCAACGTAAATATCGAAACTTCTTCATTATTAAATAGAAAAATATATTTCCCAATTAAGGGTACTGCTAGTGTACATAATGCAAAGAGGATACAAGTAAAAAATTTCACAGTCCAAATACAGACAATACCTAATATTACGAATGGAATCAGGTTTATTAGAGTTAAATCCTGAAACGTAATTCCAGGTTCTTTTTGGGGACAACACACACCTAAATACAAATCTGTAAACACCAATAGAATAAGGAAATTTGTCCATATATCCGTATCATAAATCTTGTGGTTGTCAAATAACGCAATCAAATCTTTCATGTTGTTCATAAATACTTTTTTTAAATTAATAGTTTATAGTAAAGCGGCAGTCAACAGTTTTTTAAATTTCCATTGTATTAAAATATAGAGTTTATACAGAAAAGAAACAGGGCTATTGGTTATCAATATCCTAAAACCTTATTCGATATAATGTCTACAGATTATACCATTCAAATATATTATGTGTTATTGGATTCTACAAATATACAGATACTATTCAGAATGTCATAACTTCTCCATAAATATTATTTTGTACAGTTTTGTTTTACTTATAATTCATGCCTTTATCATACTTGCGGCATTGCTGCATGAAGGAGGTGTGCATACCAAAACAGAAAAGTTTTTTTGAGCCATTCATGTAAAAAGGATATACAGGATGTCATCTGATGACTTTTAATGACATCTGATGACATTGCTTTTTATGTTTCGGGTATAAAGCGGTTCTTTGTCGTGTATTAATAGTGAACTAACCCTTGAAAATGAGATGCCATGAACATACAAGAAGCAAAGAACATCAGGCTTGTTGATTTTTTAGCCGGATTCGGATACGAACCGGTAATACAGCGTGGGAACAGCGTATGGTACAAATCGCCCTTCAGGACGGAAAAGGAAGCCTCTTTCAAGGTTGACCTCCATAAGGAACTGTGGTATGATTTCGGTCTGGGGAAGGGAGGGGATATTATAACGTTGGCCAAGGAGATTTATCGGACACAAGATATAGGTTATGTATTACAGTGTATTGAGAATAAAAGAGCCGTACTGAAACCGGTTACTGTTTCCTGTCCGTTTGAAAAGGCATATCCCGCCTTTCAAGATCTGAAAATCATTCCTCTTGCCAACCGGATACTGCTTACTTATCTGAAGGAACGGTGCATCGATTTGGAAACTGCCCGAAAAATATGCAGGGAAGCCCATTTTAAACGGAATGGGAAGAATTATTTTGCCATCGCTTTCCCTAATATTTCCGGAGGGTACGAAATCAGGAACAGGTATTTCAAGGCTTGTATTGCTCCCAAAGACATCAGTCGCATCATTAGCACGCCGGAAAGCAGGATTTGCTATATTTTTGAGGGGTTTATGGATTTTCTGTCTTTCAGACTGGCTTTTCCATCTTTGGAAGAGGGGGATTATATAGTGTTGAATTCTGTCAGTAACTTACAGAAGGCTTTTTCTTTCCTTTCACAATATGACGGCATCCGTTGCTGTCTGGATAATGATACCGCCGGGAAAAATGCGGTGCAGGCATTAAAGGACAAATACGGAATCCGTATATGCGATCTTTCGCATGAATATTCCGGATATAAGGATCTGAATGAATATTTGTGCGGGAAGAACAATCTGCTCCATATCTAATAGAAGTTTTGAAAAGACTGCCTTATGATATACCCTTGTTTCCTTCCTGTCATATGTGGCAGAAGAAAACAAGGGTGATTTTTCATGTGGTGATACTATGTTAATAGTAGAATGTGGTCAGATGCGTTTTATGGTCTTTTACAATCTTTACTTCCTGCATCTGTCCGTATATCTCACGCATGGATACCGGACAATCCATCTTTTCCCATTCTTCCGGGGAAATCCTCATGTCGGAATGCCTGAAACACAGCATGACCATTTCCTGAGAATCCTCTTCTGCGAATATGGTACCTTCATGATCGTTGACAAACTGTTTGAGTCCATCCTCATCCTTACAGGATATTTCTCCGACGTACATATCCTCGCCCGACCGGGTGTTTTTGCGGATATGGATTTTGAACCATTCCCGGCTTTCCGGCTGTTCGGATGCAGTACACTCCCACAAACCGACTTTCGCATCGTAGTAAACCTCCCCGCTCTCACATGCCCCGTAATGGCCCCAATGCTTGAAACGGCCGGTAGTCCATGCCTTGAACCTTACATCGCCCGCCTTTACCAACAGACACTCACCGCCATGCATATCGCATTTGATACCCTCTTTGTCACGGGACACGAATGGAACACGGGAAAAATCCCGGAGTATAATGTTATCTCCATATACGGCATCTATAAAGAACATCCGGGAACGCTCACCATAACCGGAAACAAAGAACAGGTTGTCTCCTGTCCGTGGATACCGGTCGGAGCGTGTCTTTTCGATGTGTTCCACCATGGTATTCACTTTATCTATATCTTCCTGTACAAGTCCGTGTATCCGATCATACCAGTAGTTCAGGCGGATGAAAGTTTCTTTGCTATACTTGTTTGTTGTCTGAATCATAATTTTCTTATTTCGTGATTAAACATTTCCGGCTTTGGCAAAGCCGGTATTTCTATCTCTTACATGTCAGACATTTGTCTTTTGCTCTGATAGTGCAAGGCTTGGCGAAAAAAATACCGCAGCGAAGCGAGGATGATTTTTTCAGCCAACCAGTCCGAAGGACCGCCTTGCGCATCAGAAGCAAAAGGCTACCTTTACATGTAAGAAATAGAAATGCTGACCGATATATGATTCCAAAATAAAAAAAACTTATAATCTGCCGGTTCTGTAATAAGAAAGCCATGAAACCCTCTCTTTTTATCGTTTCCATGACTTTCTTATGTTTATGTCGTGATACTTGGAAACGGGTATTACCAATGATCAAATGTTTCCACCCTGTTTTTTTTCCAACAGAACAAGAATGTCCTTTTCCTTATATAATAATTTGCCTCCTACTTTGTAATAGGGCAACCTGCCGTTCATTCTGTAATCAGCCAGCGTCCTTCGTGTCAGCTTCAATTTCTCCGCCAACTCGCTGTCGGTAATGTAACGCTCTCCGTTCAAGACCGGACGAAGGCTTTTTTCCTGATCATCCAGCATTTTTGGACAGGGTGCTTATGTTCCGAAAAAAACGTATAATCTCAGGGCTTTCTTTAGTCAGTATGAATTGAGTCATAAGGATTCGGGGGTTACATGGTGAATACTGTTTTCCAAATAACGTATAATATCCTGACGCCTGTAATATACCTTGCGGTCTATATGGCTGTAAGGGATAATCCTGCTTCTCCGAAGTTGCAACAGCTTTCGGGGCGAGACATTCATAAGCATACACGCTTCCTGGTTATCAATCCAGTCATCCATACTACAGATGCCTCCTCCGCATGTTTCACGCATTTTCTTTTCAACGGCTTCCAAAGCCTCATTCATTTCCATGAATGCCTTAGCTTCGATACATACAAACTCCATAAACTCTGCTTTTTTTGTCCGGCACGAAAATACGGGAAGTAAAAGTCGTGGGCAAAAGGATGTCATCAAACGGCATCAGATGTCATCAGATGTCAGAGACCGCTCTGTTTGGGGAAGCAAAGTAAAAGAATGGCTAAAAGTCTGTTTCTTTACCGGAAAAACAGTATTTTTTATCCCGGGCAATCTGTCCGAAAATAAAAAAAACAGGAAATATGGAACTGATAATCAATGCAACATTATTACTAGCGGCTATCGTTCTCTGGATATACGGACAATACTGGAGGAAAAAGTGCGGCAAGGTGCTATGCCAATATGCAGCAGCCTACGATGAGCGGGAAGACAGGGAGAAACCGCTACGTCAAGCCATCATAGCAGGAAATCCTCATGCACCGCTGCTATATGCGCTGACTTGTCCTGAGTTGTTTGATAAAGTCCGTCCGTTGCGATTGTTCTCATTCGGGAACATTCGCTGCGTGTTTGCCGGCTATTATTTTCCCAAACGCTTTGAAAGCTGGCTTTGTGATGACCAGTTGGCATTCGTGCAAAAAGTATATGATTTCAAGGATGGAAAAGACAGCTGTACGGAATATTTTTCACAAGCATTCCTGCTTCTTTCCACTGATGAGGATATTACTGCCATGTTTATGCCGTGCAGCACATCAGACCGCTATTACAGACGTTTCTCAGGTATTGCCAGTTTTCTGGAAACGCATGGCTATGTCCGTTCAGGACTGGATTTAATATGCATTACGGAAAGCAGGGAGTGTAAACACGCCTCAGAAAAACGCTCTGAAATAAATACCGCCAACTATATGATGTCAAACGATCTGTACGGAAAGCGCGTGGTGATTGTCGATGATTTGCTGACCAGCGGATCCAGCCTGATGGAATACGCCCATAATTTGGAAAGGGCCGGTGCCAAAGTGGAAGGTGCTGTATTTCTTGCCCGTACCTTTCAGATGCCTTCGCCGGCAAAAGTAAAACGCCTGGTATGGAAACGCCATCTATCAGTCCTGATCTGGAGAAGGTCTGACGACCTGTAAATTGTAAAGTTTACATTCGGATTTTACAATTTTACACCTCGAATTTTTTACATTTCAATTTCCCCTATACTATTTTTTATATCTGTATTTTATTGATTTGCAGTGTTATACAATTTCTTATCCAATATAAACGGATAATGTGGCATACATTTTTCATTGAACATGGCATATACTCTTGAAAGTGCGCACAAGAAAAGGGTATTCCAGTAATAACCTTTAAAAAGACAGGAGAAAATTGCCATGATGTATATAGACAATGAAGTGCTTGAAAAAATGATAATGACCATAGTGGAAGGTTTTGACCGTATAGAAAAGAAACTGGACAGGATGGGACGCGTGAAGGACTGCCTGAACGGAGACGAGCTTTTGGACAACTATGACATTGCCAAACTGCTAAACGTGTCATTGCGGACAGTCGCCCGTTACAGGGAAAAAGGGCTGATTCGTTATTACCAGACGGACGATAACGGGAAAAACTTCTACAGAAGCTCGGAAATACAGGAGTTTTTACAGAAACGTGGGAAAAAAGATAAGGGCGGGAATACCAACATGGGAAAGTTATGCTAACTTTGTTTCATAAACAGTTGTTATGAAGACAAATGCCAATTCAAGATATACCGTTGCAGTCCTTATTGACGGGGATAACGCATCCTTTGAGAGGATGGAAGATATAATGGGCTTTGTTTCCCGTTACGGGGATGCCGTTGTGAGACGAATTTATGGAGACTGGACGAGGAAAGCGCTTTCCGCATGGAAGGAAAGTGCCAGGGAGCATGGATTCAGGCTTGTACAAGCTTCCTCCCATGTTCCCGGAAAGAACACGACGGACATTGCACTGGTCATAGATGCGATGGATATTCTTCGGGACGGGCAGGTGGACTGTTTCTGCCTGGTGGCCAGTGACGGTGATTACAGCCTGCTTGCCCAACGGATACGGGAAGCCGGGGTGAAAGTGCTGGGATATGGGGAAGGAAAGACCCCGGTGTCATTGGTACGGTCCTGTTCCGTATTCCTGTATGCCGACCGGAAGGAAAGCAAGGCAGAGGAGAACACTCCCGAATTCTTTATCCGAAGGGATATGGAGTATTTCGACAAGGCTTTTGAGCAGGCGGCTGACGGCAAAGAAGAGGTTTCCCTTTCACTGATCGGCGGTGCATTGAAAAAAATGATGCCCAAATTCAAGGTCAGGAGATATGGATGCAAGACATTGGGCAAACTTTATGAAAAGTTGGACCGGTATGAGCTGGTCATGACGGAAAAGGGAGTGTCAAATGCCGTACGGCTGAAATATTAAACCGCATGGCAGGAGTGTTCCAAAACGTCAGTTTCTCCTATACATCGTTTTATGTATCAGGAGAAACTGACGTTTGTGTTCTATACCGGGATGGGGTTTACCCGTAACGTGTCAAGATTGAGATAGGCTCCCCGGTAGAACGTTCTTCCTTCCCTGAGCATGCGCCACAGGACGTCGCATCCGATTTGTGCCAACATGGAATTGATGAAGAGATCCTGCTTTTGCAATGCCTCCGTCAGCGAACAGCTCGGTCCCGAATCCTTCTCCCTGATGGTGGAATAAGGAACTTCCTCCGTTATGACGTTCATCTTGGGTATAGGCAGGTATTCAGTGGAGGAGGGCTGCGGTATCTTGCTTTTGACATTTCCTATCAGTACTTGTCCGGTGGTCTGGGCATTGCCGAAATCCATCCAGTATATCGGTGATTTCTCGTCATCGTATGAACGTTCCCTATGCTTTTTCAAAAAACGCCACAGACCGGTCCGTGAACGGGTGGTGTCCGTGCAGGTGATGATGATATTCGCCAAAACGGAATCTGATGTTCCTGACGGATAGCATTGCCCTTTTGCCTCCCATGAAAAGCCGAAAAAGCGGTTGATACGGGTTACAAGTGCCACCGCCTTGTTCAGTCCGAGCTCGGATTCGCTGAACAACTGGCGTCCGATGTTCGCTTCCGTGACAGTATCGGGGTCAAAAACCGTCACGTGCAGGCCCGGATGTCCGAGTGCCTGCAATGCGATACTCATCCTTGCCAGATTGGTGGCCACCTGCGATCCGGTTCCGCCCGCACCGATTATGAAAACGGTTACGGGATGGTGGGGATTGAGCAGGTATCTGTCTGTATAATGAATCTTTTTCATACCAATAAGTCTTTAAGTTGTTTGTCCATAGGTTTCAATTCGTTATAGTCAAACGGATTGGTCCGTGCCTTTTCCGTCACCGAAACCAGATTGCTTTCGGTGGGATTCCTGCTTCCTCCCAAATGGGAAAATTCACTGAGCCAGAAGCGTTTTTCCCAATACTCAAGGAGTTTTGAGAAAGTCATGTTTTCCGGAGGAGTCAACGAGGCATTTCCCAGACAGACACTGCTTCCCGTTACATTGAAAAACGGGGCAAGGAAAAGCGGGCTGTCTTCTGCCGGTGCTTCTCCCTTATAGGCAAAAATTTCCAGTCTGTCACCGGAAACCCTGTAAATGACACCGGGTACATGGAATGTCCCGTCCGGAATATTCAGCCTTTCGGAAAAGAACATCTGCCGTTTTCCCGGAGGATTGTACCAGATGTACCTCTCGTGTCCCTTGCGTGTATCGCACCACAGCATATTGGCGGGGATTTTCCCATGCGGTACATCCTGCCGGTTATCCGTATAGTATTCCACAAGGGAGTCCATAAATTCATACGTAACGGGGACGGCAGCCTCCATCCGGCCTCTGTCGTTGATCGGATGCAGTTCGAGATAATATGTCCCGTGTCCATAGCGGCCATCACTGTATTCGTAAGCAATCAGTGCCGCTTTGGGAACCATCACCTGTTGAAGTTTCTTAGTCAGTTCATTCATTTCATTCGTTTTAAAAGTTGTCATCAATATAGTCTGTAAAACGCACCAACCATCTGGAAAGCCTTTCCGGATAGTCATCCATCTGAAAAAGACAGTCCGTTTCCGGTGTCAGTAGCTTGTAAGTGACCGGAGTAAGGGCATAGACCTCCCGGTAGTCCGAATTCATATACTCCTTGACACACTCCGTCAGCGTATCACCAGTAGAATAGACCAGCATGACCTGGCTTTCCATTCCCACCGGGGGAAAATCGCATTCCTCTTCATAAGCCCAATCGTACTGGTAGCCTGTCAGGACCGGGCTTTCCGGAGTAATCAATGCCATGCCGTCCTCTATCAGTTCCAACAGCTTCAGCTCTTTTTCCTTTTTTGTCCGGTAATTCCGCACAGCCTCTTCCAAAGACTTGCAGAACGGTTTGCCCGACATCCGTCTGAGTGCTTTCATCCGTTTTCCAGACTGATAGGAATCCGCCAGTCGTCTGTTCGCCCTGATTTCCTTCGGGGAAGCATCGGAATCCCGGGTTTCCCCCAGTCTTCCAGCTCTTCTATGGCCAAGTCATAATAAAATGTCTCGGTAACATCGTACAGCCCGTGATGCCGGACAAATTGCCGGATGAACTCCCTGACAATGTCCTTCAATGGTACCGGAAGCCGTTCCGTAAAATCAACCGGAATCCAAAACAAAGTAGGTTCCGGCCAGTCATGATGGCGGAACAGACAGAAATGCAGCCTTCCGCTTTTCTTTTCCAGATTGATACACTCCGGTACACACTCTTCCATAACTCTGTACAACTCGGCAATATTCAGGCGGGGGCACCCCCCTTTCCTGTATCGGAAAGGGAGTTTTATGCCCATAAGTTCCGCATATCTTGATGCCGACCGGTAGAGATAGTCAAAATTTTCCGGAGTCGTGAGATTGACCGGAGAATCATTATCCATATCCTGATGCCAATAATCCGGTGCAAGGGGTGTGATTCTACCGGTCAGAAAAGCATTGTGCTTCCCGGTGGCAGAAGTATCCTTCTTTTCCGTTCCGAGGTTCCCCTTCGGATGTGGGACGAACTTACTGAGAGAATAATCAGCCGTGCCAGTCCATCCTTGGCTTGTTCTGAAAGCTGTCTGCATGTTTCCTTATCCTTTTTTTTTCTTGTTCATACCGCTTACCCTTTCACTCCGATGGTTGTCTTGAAGCGGTAAACCGCCTTGTCGTCCTCCCACTCAGGACCATGTACCGTTGCCGTAGTCAGTTCAGGGTAGGTCATGGAATAGAAGTCCATCACCTCGTTTACGGACAGTTCGCTGTTCGGATCATCCAACACGAGCTCCACGGAGTCCTTCTTGAATTTGAATACTCTCTGCAATCCTTTGATTTCAAGTGCCATATTATTTTTCTTTTATAGGGTTTAACAATATACCATATCCATTTGTGCCATATCCGTCATGCGGCATTCCTTCGGAAAGTCCGGATATTCCGCATAAGGGTCCTCCCTGAGCAGCTCCCGGTCATCCTCGTAATCCTTGTCGAAGTTATACATTGCAGCCTCCTGCACCGTTGCATACTGTGACGGAGCCGGTTGTTGCATCCAGCGATTGTCCGCCAATTGCGGTTGCGGCACCTGTACCGGTTGATGGAACTGGATGTCTTGCGGTTGTGGAGCAGCCTGCTGAGGAACCGGTTGCGGTGCAGGTTGCCTATATTGTACGGGCTGTACTTGCGGCTGTGCAACGGGTTGCGGAGCCGGAGCAGGCTGTTCGGGCATGAACATCGGAACTTGCTCTCCGCTCCGGTATTGTGGCGTCGGGGCTGCCATCGGTTGTGGAGCCGATTGCTGCAAGGATGGCTGTGGAGCAGTTACCGGCGGCTGTACCATGTCGAACAGACTTCCCTCGGATGCCTTCTTCTGCACTTCCGCCATTTTTTTGTCAATGTCCGCCTGTTTGTCCGGCTGTGCCAGTACCTTAGCCTGCCTGAGCCAGGTTAATGCTTCGGAATAATGCTTTCCTGCCGTGGCATCCTCAGCTTTCTTCAGCAGTTTTTCCATCTTTTCCCGTTTTTCACGGGCTTCCTTGGACTCCTTTTCCACCGTAGGCTTGGAGGTTTTGCTTTGTGAAACCGCCTGCTCTGCCTGCTTCTCGAACGATTCCAGGTTGGTAAGGATACCTTGCGCTTTCTGTACGGGTGCACCGACAGCCTGCAGGAATCCTGCATCCAGTTCTTCCGGCGTACCGTTCAGGATGAGCGGGACAATGCGTTCTCCGGCCTTTACTCCCGACCGTCTGGGAACGACGGCTACCGTCAGATTGTCGTTTACCCGTCTGATGTTGATACTCAGGTCTGTGCCTGCCGTAATCATTTGGTTGATTGCTTGAAAAAACATAATGGTAAAATTTAAAATGTTATACATAAGTTTCCTTGAAAAAATCCTTCAGGATTCTCTGCCTGTCCGGATTCGAGGCGATGCCTTTCAACGGTTCCAGATAGTAGCCGATACGTCTGGGCCCGTCTGTCGTACAGGGAGGCTGTCTTTTGACAGGTGTTGTCCGGTTTGTGGCAGGCCATGCAGCCGGCATGACCGGAGCCGAGGAGGTAAATGTGTAAGTTCTCATATCTTCTGTATTTGATGGTTATACAAGCATGCTCATGACAATCAGGACAAGGATTGTTTTCAAGACAAAGGTGAATGTCCTGAAGGCGAGACGGACCAGTGTTCCGGACATAAGGAACAGGACAGACAGGTACACGGGAATGACGCCCTTGCAGTAAAGCAGGCATATTCCCGTAAGCAGAACCAGTGCGACCACTTGCCTGCAGATGTTTTCGATGAGTTTCAGTTTCATGTCTTTAAATTTTTAAGAATGAATAATCCCATCGGGATATGTTTTCCCGATTTTATAGCCTCCGGCCCTTGGATTGCCTTTTTGCGCAAGGCTTGGCAAAAGAAAATACCGCAGCGAAGCGAGGATGATTTTCTTTTAGCCGACCAGCCCCTGAAAGGGGCCGCCTTGCGGCAAAAACGAGGCAATCCAAGACCTTTGCCGCTTAAAAGCGGAAAAACGTATCTTGTACATATATAAAAAAGAGGCACAGACCCCAGTCTGCACCTCTTCTGTTCCGTACCTTCCGCCCAGCCGTCTATATGGAACCATGCGGCTGTCCATCTTCCGAAAGTTTCCGGAAAATCTCACCGGTAACCTCATTTACCGTTTCCAATACGCCATCCAGAAATTCTTTCTGTGTGAGTTCTCCCTGTTCAATCCGTGCCAGCTCCGCTTCCCAGCCGGAGGTGAGGGAGGCGTCAGCCACTTTCATTCCGCGTACCGTTTCATATAAAAGAAGACCTTTCGGGGTCGGGATAATGTATTTGCCCGAATACCGGATATATTTACGCTCCAGAAGCGTACGGATGATATTCGTGCGCGTGGATGCGGTTCCCAGACCGGTCTTGTCCATATAGTCCGCCAGTTCCTCATCCGTATAAGGGGCAGCGGGCAGCGATTTCCTGTGTATAAGGCTGCATCCCGTTACCGGCAGCTTCTCCTCCCGAAAAAGTTCAGGGGGTACGGGACAGAGGTCGTTGTCTTCCGCGACAAGCCGTTCCCTCTGAAAGATACCGAGCCACCCCGCTTCCAGAATACGGTATGTACGGATGCGGAACTTGCGTGCGGCACAGACCGCTTCAACCGTCGTATATTCCACCTTGCAGGGCGGCATGAACGTTTCAAGCATCCTGCCGACAACAAGGGTGTAAACCAGCCTTTCCTCCCTGTCCAGTTCCCCCGGCTGTATGCCGGTGATGACAATGGCATGATGCTCCGCCGTGTCCTGATTTCCGGTTACGCCTTTCCTTGCAGCAAGGTCGACTATACCGGCATATTGACGGAATTCCTTGCCGGACAGCAGCTTTTCCATAACCGGAGGCAACATGTCATACACGTCTCCGGGCAGCAGACGGCTGGAAGTGCGCGGGCAGGAGATCAGTTTTTTCTCATACAGGCTTTGGGTAATTTCCTGCACCCGTATGGCTGTCAGGTTATGGTAACGGTTCGCATCCTTCTGAAGCCCGGTCAGGTTATAAAGGGCAGGTGCGGTGATTTCCTCAGTCCGGCTGTTGACCGCCGTGATACGGGCATATCCTGCCGCCTTGCAGTCCTCGTAAAGTTCCAGGGCATCCCGGCGGTTGCAGAAATCTTCCACATGCCGCATCTTTATTATCTTCCCGTTCTTGCAGAGGCTGACGAATACGGGCCAGCTGTCTGCGGGAATGTGATTTTCCCTTTCCCGGTACCGTCCGCTTATCGCTGCCAATACAGGGGTCTGTACCCTTCCAAGCGAGTTGTTGCCGAAACCGACCGCCTTGCAGACGGCATAGCTCGAATTGACTCCAAGAAGCCAGTCGGCCTTGTTGCGGCTGTCTGCCGCCAAAAACAAGTTGTCGAACAGGCTGCAGGGACGAAGGTTTTCCATTCCTTTGGCAATGGCTTCGTCCGTCAAGGAGGAGATCCACAGGCGGAGGCAAGGTTTCCTGCATCCCAAAAAACGATAAAGATACCGGAACAGCATTTCCCCCTCGCGGGAAGCGTCGGTTGCCGCAACAATGGTGTCACACGCATCGAACACCCCGGCTATCACCTTCAACTGGAGCACCGCATTGATGTCGGGATTCCATCCCGTGTCCGTCTTTACATGCCGTACCGTCAGAAAAGGAGGCGGCAGCAGGGGGAAGTTCTCCCGCTCCACCCATGCCGTACCGGTATCTTTCGGCATCGCCAGGGAAAGCATGTTGCCGTATGTCCATGTTACCATGTATCCGTTTCCGCTCATATATCCGTTCTCTTTTCTGTCAGCTCCCAAAACCCTTGCTATCTCTCTGCCCACATTGGGCTTGTCAGTCACTATCGCTATCATATTCTTTTTCCTTTTGATGTTCCGTACCGTCAGGAACGGCACGGAACGTGAGTTATACTTATTGTTTCCCGGTCAAACTGCCTCCTCCTTCTGACGGAGACCGTTTATTTCCATGACCGGCCTGCCGTTGCCGTCGGGTACCAGCTTCAGCGTGGCATCCATTGTCAGGCTGAGGACCGAAATATGGAGTTTCAGCGGAATGATGCCCGTTTCCTTTCCTTGCAGCAACAGTTCCATGTTGCCTTCCGCTTCCAGTTGTTTCTTACTGATACCTGCGGCCTTCAGACCGTTCCAGTCGATATCTTCCGTCTTATAAATATGACGGGTATTCTGATCCGTATTCATACGATTCGTTTTTTTTAGGTTTGTATGATTGATTCTGTTTCTCTCCGGGCAGGTCTATACCGCCTGCGATGCACCCTTCTTCTGCTCCTGCTGCTGTCCCTGTGCGGTCTCCGTCTGTGCGGCACGGCGGGAAGTGTCCCTGCGGATGTCCGGATTTTCCTGAAAATACTGCAACTGCCCGGAATAGGGATTGACTTTCAGGTAGGAACTGAAGGTCTGCCCGTTGTTTTTCAGCCCTTCGACAAGCAAAGTCTTGCCATCCTGGAGGTTCGCTTTTTCCTGTGCCGTGAACACGTGCCCGTAAACCTCCGCCGGAATACGCGGTGCCTGCTGCTCGTTGAATCCGTTCGGCGTGCGTGAATACATCGTCCTGCCGGTATTCATATCCAGCTTGACGAACGAGGAGAATTCCTCCCCGTTGCGCCCGATCATGTTTTCCAGATAGACCGGCTGTCCCTTGCGCAGGGTTTCCCTGTCTTCGGCGGTCAGCTGCACGTTGCAGATTTCCTTTGGAATATAAATCTCTCCGGTTTCCGGATTGTGCCGCGTGTAGTTCGGGCGCCCCGTTACCTTGTCTATCGTTACAAAGGACGAGAAGGTGTCATTCCTGTTCCTGAACTTCATGTCTTCCACCAGAATGGTATGTCCTTCGCTGAGCATTTTTATCTGGGTGGGCGAGAGAGGTACGCCTCCGATGGAACGTTCGTTGAAAATCTGGTTTTTCGGAAAGATGAATTCCAGTCCCCTGCGCTCGGCACTGTACTGGAGTGTGGCATCGAATTCCTTGCCCGCTTTGGAAGTCATGCCCTCCACTTTGACAGGCTGTCCCTCCTTCAGCAGCCTGATTTCCTCTGCGGTAAGTTTGACCCCGCTCACTTCCTGCGGGATGTAAACGTGCTCCTGACGGACGGCAACCAGCTCGTTGGTGCTCTTGTCAATGGAAATCAGACAGGGGGTATATTCACTGCCGCGCAGATTGAGTTCCGCCACACGCCCCATGTTGCCGGTCTCACGCAGGTTCTTCTTGTCCTCCTCGTTAAAGTTAAACCCGAAATAAGGACGTTCCAACTGCGGTTCCTTGCGTATGCCGTGAATGGCCAGTCCCACCTGTCCGTCCTGTTGCGGGATGAGTGAGAGCCTTGCATCCAGTTTGGCTGTCAGCAAACCGGAAAGATGGATGGTCAGGGGCACCAGTTTGTTGGTCTTGTAGCCCTTCAGCATGGAATCAAGGAGTCCCTGCTGTTCCAGCGAAGCCTTTGAGATTCCGACCTTTTCCAACTCCTCCCAGTTGACCATGTTCTCATTATACCGGTAACGCGGTCCTTGCGACTCCTGCGCTGCCTGTTGAGCCTGGGGCTGCTGCTGTTGCTGTGCCGCCTGCTGTACTTCGCTCTGTTGCAGGGGTTCCTGCGGTTGTGTCTCTTTGTCTGCCATAGCTGTTTTTTCTTTTGGGTTTACACTTTGTTCCTTCTTGTTTTCTCTTGGACGGATTTCGTAGCGTTTGAGGAACTCTTTCACCGCATCCGTCTGCTTTCCCTCCGACAAATCCCTGATGGCCTGCTTGTTCACCTTGTAGTCGTGGTAGGTCATGCGGAGCAGGCGGAAATGGGTAGGTTCCTTGAGCTGGCTCCAAAAATTCTTGATGAAGTTTTCGAGAATACTCGAATTCTTGTCGAATTTCAGGAATGAGTTTTCATTCTTCTCGTCCGCCGGAACCGTCTTCGCTTTTCCGTCCTTGTCAATTTCACTGACAGCCTGTACTCCGAATTTCGGATCGTTCTTGTTATGAACCAGCATCAATTCCGTAATCTGTTCCACCGGAAGAGCATCACTTCCGGCCTTCGGCTTCCGGGTCCGTTTGGGCTTTTCGTTCGGGGTCTTTTCTTGTGCCATACCTTTTCTTTTAGGGGTTAATGAATTGCTTTGACGCTTCAAAGGTATGGGGTATTTCCAAATAATATGCTGATTTTCAAAAAGGTGTCATCAGATGTCATCAAATGTCGTCAGATGTCATAAACATAACTGTTTCCAACGGCTAAACCGTGAACGGAGAAGAAGGGAAGTGAATAAACGGAAAGAGAGAAGATACGTGAGGCAGAAGGGAAAAAGCCTGCGCATCCGACACCAGAAAAAGAGCGGGCGGGCAGGCAAGACAAAACCATGCAGAACAGAGGGAGCTGAAGCCCCCTGTCTTCTCATGCCTTCCGCTTTTTTACAGCAAGACTTTCATAAGACCTGTATTCCGGCTGGATATGTGGAATTTCATGGATTATGAAACACGGCCTCTTCAAGCAGCCCATATCCTTTATCCATGCGTCACGTCGGTCGCAGTTTGCCCCTGTAATCGTTTTTCAAATCGAATCTGGATTGCCGCCGCATTCTTTTTCGTGAAAATTTTCCACGGCGAAGCCGCAAGGAAAATTTCCACGAAAAGATTCGGCAAATGCGGCCGGCAAGACAAATTCGATTTTCCTTTGATGAGGGGGAAAACTGTATCGCAAACAAACCTATCTGGAAATTCCGTGCAGGCTCATTCTCTTGTAAAGGGTCGGGCGGCTGATTCCCAACAAGGCCGCTGCCTGTGTCAGGTTCCCTTTAGAGATGGAAAGAGCCGTCTTGATCTGCTCTATGTTTCTTCTTTCATCTTTCTGCAAACACTTGTCTATCTTCTCTTTCCCCATGGGGTCAGAAACGGACTCTCCCGTATATTGGAGCCGTAAGGAATTGGGGGTAATCAGTTTTCCTTTGCATATCAATACCGCCGCATGAATGACCTGCTTCAGTTCCCGTACATTTCCCGGCCAACTGTATCCCAGCAGCATCTTCTTTGCCGGTTCGTCAAAATCCAAGACCTCTTTCCGGAGCAACCCGCAAGATTGCTCCCGGAAAAAATCCGCCAAAGGCAGTATGTCCTCCAGGCAATTATGCAATGCAGGTACGGTGATGGTAAAATCCTGAAAGCGATAAAGCAGATCCTTCCGGAAACGCTTTTCCGCAACAGCCTCCTGCAAATCCTCATTGGTGGCCGCAATGATGCGCACATCCATCAGCCTGTCCCGTTGTCCGCCTACCGGACGATACCGCCGTTCCTCCATGGCACGCAACAGCATCCGCTGCGTTTCTATCGAAAGGTTCTCCACCTCATCCATGAACAGGGTGCCTCCCTGCGCTTCCTGAAAATATCCTGCCTTTTCCTCTGTGGCTCCGGTAAACGCTCCCTTGACATGGCCGAAAAAGGCGGAAGGTGCCAGCTCTTTGGACAAACTGCCGCAATCGACCGTTACATACGGCTTGCCGGATCTGAGGCTCTGCCTGTGAATCTTTTTTGCCAGGTGTTCCTTTCCCGTTCCGGTGCTTCCCAATATCAGTACCGTCATATCCGTCGGCGCTACCATGTGAATGTACCGGTTCAACTCGCAAAAAGGGGTGCTTTTGCGTTCATAGATTACCTTGGTGAAAGCCTCGTTCACCGTCCTTATTTTTTTGATGACGGGCAGCAGCCTGGTTTCAACCAGCGGTTTGAGGATATAATCTTCCGCACCCAGCTTCATGGTATGAACCGCAGAATGTATCTCTTCATAATTAGTCATCATGATGAACGGGTGCATATAGCCGTTCTCCCTCATCCACTGCAACAGCGTGGTACTTTCCCCGTCAGGCAATCTTAAATCCGCCAATACGATGTCATCCTCACGGATGGATGTCCCAATGATCTTCTTAGCCTGTGCCAGCCTGTAAGTCCTTACAGTATCCAAATCCGCCTTCTGCAAAAAAATTGCAGATATAATTACAGAACAAGACATTGTCCTCAACAACAATTACTCTCATAAGCCTTCTTAGCCTGTTGTGCCAAACATATTATTTCTTTTCCTTTATCCAATACCTGCTGTACAGTCCGCCCGAACTCGTCCACAGAAAACTCTCCCGAATCCTGAAGCAGTGCGAACAACTCACGCAGCGGCTTGCCGGCATGAATGATCTCCCATGAGCCTGTCAGATGATGTATCCATTCTTTCAGTGCCTCATGATCATTCTTTTCTGCACATTCAGCCATAGCCTCCATATCCTTCCTTGTCTCCCGAATCAGGGTATCCAGCATCTTCCTCCTGTTCCCATATTTCAGCAGGGCATCGAGGTCTATCTGTTCAGACTGCCTTTCACTTCCCAGACATTCCGTACATACCTGCAAAAGTTCTTCGGCGGAAAACGGCTTTTTCAAACAGCCCGAAAACCCTGCCGCATACAAATCCCCCGTATCGCAGTTTCCCGATGCGGTACTTGCGATAACCGGAATGCTCCGTGAATTTCCCACATTGGCCATGCGCAGGAGCTTCAACACCTCGAATCCGTTTGTCCGGGGCATTTTCAAATCCGTAATCAAAAGGTCATAACTACGGCTGCGGACATGCTCCATCAGATCACGCGTGTTCTCACATACCGTGCAAGCCACCCCCGTGATACGCAAACATTTCCCTGATTGCCGCCAGCAAAACGGTGTCATTGTCCAATACCAGTACCGTATAGGACCGTACGGAAATCCGGCTCCTGCCGCTCTCCGCCATCGCTTCCTCTGCCACAGCCAGAGGAAAACAGACAGTGAACCGGCTGCCCAACCCTTTCCGGCTTGCCACTTCAATCCTGCCGTCCAACAATCCGACCAGACCTTTTACTATTGAAAGTCCCAGTCCGACCCCTTCTTCCGCAATCGCATTGGGAAGCCTCTCGAATGCAGTGAAAATGCGTGTCTGCTCCTCATCGTCCATTCCGGTGCCGGTGTCTTCCACGATAAGCGTCAATACGCCCTGGTCAAATTGTGTGCGAACCGTTACACTTCCCCGCTCCGTAAACTTGATTGCATTGGACAACAAGTTGCTTCCTATCTGTATTATCCTGTCCCTATCTCCTATAACAACCGCATCTCCGGCACTCAGCACGTTCAGCAAAAGGTTTTTTCCTGCCGCCAGCGGCATAAAATTCGTTTCCAAAATCTCGGTGACGGCACATAACCTGAACGGGACAGGAACGGCCTTTTCCCCGCCACTTTCCAACCGGAAAAATCCCAACAGGGAATTCAGCATGGAAGACATGTGTCCCGCCACCTGCCGTATGTTCCGGTTGTATTCCCTGCACTTCGACACTTCTCTTTCCGTGGAAAGCAATTCCGCATAGCTGCTGATAGAAGCAAGCGGCGCGCGCAAGTCATGGGTTACGGCCAGTATGATTTTCTTTCTTGCCTCAATCAGCTCCTCGTTTTCAAGAACAGTCTGCTCCAATTGACGGACTGTGCCTTCCAGCCTTTTTTTATAACGGTTTATACGCATCATATCCCGGTGTATCACCATATAGGACCATATCAGCAGCAAAACCATGAATGCCGTCAGACCGATGACCGTGGCAAATGACCGTTTCCCGGCTTCCGCAACTTCTTCTTCCTGTCTTTTCAATTCCGCTTGTACCGTTCCGTCCATATTCTCAATCATCTGCCGCAACTGCACGTTCAGCCTTCTGTTCATCCCATCCAAGCTGTCCGTCCGTTCTGCCAGCTTCCGGGCATACGCCTGCTGTCTGCCCACCACGCTCCGGTTAAGTTCATGAAGCATGGAGGCGGCAGAAGGAGAATCCGCCTTGTGGCGTTTTGCGAACAACCTCTTCAGGAATCCCCCTTTGGGGGCATTTTCCCGTTCACTCTGTCTGGCAATGGCCGGAATCTGCGCTGCAATTTCCCGGTCGGCTTCCTCCTGCCTGTGTACCCAATATATGATTTCCCGCATATACCGTTCTTTGGCTCTCCACAAATTACGGATGCTGTCTGTATGTGAGCCGGAAGAGGAGTACCTCAAGCTACACAACAGGCTGTCAATGTGCCGTCTCCGCTTCTGAAATAATAAAAAATCCTGCTCACTCCACTCCATAAAGGTTTCACAGAAGAAAGAAAGCCTGAGCATTTTCACGTATATATCATTTATCTCATGCTTTTTCCGGTTAATCATCCGTACTTCCATTTCCCTGGCCTTAGTCTCTTTCCATTCGCAGATGCCAACGTAAATAATACCACTTATGACTACAATCTTGGCCATATATCCTACCGCTATTTTGGCGAGAAGCGGTTGCAGGCGCAAAGATTTCAACAATTTATTCCTACTTTCCAATTATTCACTTTTTAATTCATTATATTCTATTAAAATTATTTGCAAAATAAACCGACCAGTCGGTTTATTTTGCAAAGATAAGCCTTTTCCAAGAATAATGAAAAAAAACAGGTTCCAGCAAGTAAAGTTTTATCATTTATCAGTCTAAAAGACAACGGAATGAACTGAAAGGGAGGAAAAGGAAAGGAATGCGAGCCTAAATTTCCGAGAACATCCCCAAGAAAGTCTTACCAATAGAAGTGTTCAATGCCTGTCTGCTGAACGCCTTGGCATCCTTCAAACTTATTTTATGACCATAAGCCACATTGGAAAGAAAGTCCTGTTCCCGGATAAGGAGTTGCTGATACATTTGTGGAAATTCGTCCATATATTCATGGGCGGAGGAAACAAACTGCATATAACATATCAGGAGATTGCCATTCAGATGTTCGGGAAAACTGTTTATCACCCGTTCTATCGGATTTCTGTATTGCCTTAAAAACTCATTCCAATCCTTGTCAGCCAAAGAATACATTTCACAAGAAATCTGCGAGTCGGGGAAAAAACGCATCCTGACAACCGCATCAATCAGTTTCTTTTTGGAAGGAAAGTAGTGTATGACAGCCCCTTTGGATTTATGCACGGCAACAGCCACATCACAGAATGAGGTCTGCTTCATTCCTTTTGTGATGAATAACCTGTATGCCTCCTCTATAATCCGCTGTTTCAAATTCGGGTCCATCCTACTGCCTATATTATAAAAAATAGCACAGACGCAATCAACATCCAAACATGGTAGTGGAATACCTAGAGACGAAGCTGACGCGCCTGTGCTATATATTTTAATATAGCGCAAGCTGTCATATTCCATCTTGTCTCTTTGAAATTTTCCACTTTTCGTTTGGAAGATGATATATGATACTATACTATGTCGTTTTAACAGCGCAAAAATACGTTATTTATCGTTTATTTCCAAATTTATACGACACTTAATAGCACTGTTCCATAAGAAAAGCGTCCGCTTTCAGGGACAAGCAGCAGTATTTTTTCTCCCGGCATGAGCTTATGTGTCTTCCAGAATTGATCCAGAATCGCAAATATGGCTGCTGAAGCAATATTTCCGACTTCCGGCAAATTAGTGAACCATTTGCTCTTGTCGATTCCAATCCCCACTTGTTCAAGCTCATTTATTATTTTATCATAAAAAAACATGGAAGAAACGTGAGGAAGAACATAGGAAATTGTATCCGGCAATACATTATGTTTCTCAAGACAATACTTAATGTGCTTAGCCCAATATCGTACAGCATAGTTTCCCAGCAGTTTTACATCTTGTTTTACAACAAACAGTGAACGGTCTATCCTTTCCTGACTGCTGAATGATTTCCAGCTTTTCAACTCCCCGTCATCTTTACTCTCTGCTCCCATAAACATACACGTGGGCAATTCATTCGCAAATGAAGTCATTTCCACCCACTCAACTTTTAAAGTCTTTTCCTTACCCGGTTGATTCTGAAGCAATACAGCACTGGCGCCATCGCTCAACATAAAACGCAAAAAATCTTTCTCCAGTGCCATATAGGGCTGTGTTCCTATATCGGCACATTTTTCATATTCAATATCATAGTTCTTTGAAAGCAGTGTAGCCGAAGTCAATTCTGAAGTACTACATATCGCATTCTTTTTTTCTCCTGATAAAATACCCCAAAAGGCGGTTTTAAATGCCTGAAGGCATGACAAGCAGATACCTGAAGCAGAAAAGATTTCCATCGGCTTGTTTTTCAGCAATCCGTGAACCATAGAAGCATGGGACGGAAGCATCTGATCCGGACTTGAGGTTGCACATGCCAACAATTCAATATCCGACTCCGAAACAGAAGAATCCTGTAACAGCTTCCGTATTGAATCAGCCGCCATTTCCGCATTTGTATGCGTTATTTCCTGTCTTTTTGTGAGTGCATAATAACGTTGTTTGATACCATTCTGCTTTAAGATGACAGGCTTAACTCTTGAATGTTTTCCTGCAATCAATCCTAAAAACTCTTCCATGTCCTCATTAGAGACCGGTTTATTAGGGAAATAACAAGATGTTCCCGTAATAAAAACATCATTTTTCATTTTCTTACTTGTTTTTAATTAGAAAATATATAAAGTACAATTGTTCTCTTAAGGAATTCACATCCAATCCATTTCTTAATGCATCCTGATATGATTTACCCAAGAAAATCAATCTGATTTGTTGAACAAGCAAATCTGTATTGCAAGAGCTGCGTATCTCACCGTCCTTTTGTGCTTTGACAACAACCTGTCTTAACTGCGCCATCTCATTTTTTTCAATCTCACTCAGCATCTGGTGAAATCCGGGATAATATTTTTCAGCCTGCAAAATCAGACTCATATACGCACGCGTACCATTAATATTAGCTTCCGGCATGACAAACTGAGAAAGTCTATCCATTGCTTTTGCAATGTTGTCAACATATTGATTGAAGTATTCGAATAAAGACAAACCTGACAGATTATCTGACGCATGTTTTACCCGCTGCACGTCTAAAATATAAACGTTGATGACATCTATAAACAATTCCTGTTTTGTCGGATAATGATAAGAAGTACAGCCTCTTGACAGATTAAGGCTTTTCTCTATATCCTTTAGGGGGACCATGCTGTAATCTTTTGTCAGAAACTGTTTGAATGCAGTCTCCCTTATTAAAGCTTTTGTTTCTGAACCTTTTGTTCCTTTCATGATAATCTTTTTTTAGTATCACACAAAAGTAGTTTTTTTAGATGAAAATACATTTGGTTTTTTAATATTATTAAATATGTATGCATTTTCAGATAAACTAAATGAACCAAAGGCTTTTATAAATCAATAAACACTTTCATGATACCTTATCGCAACATATTTTTATCCATAATTTCCTGTACCATCATAATTTTGGCTATATTTGTTTTCAAATAAGCCGATTAGTCGGTTTGTTCGGCATAGAGGAACCCAAACAGAAAGTGGAATTTCAAAACAGAGATGTTCCTCTATGTCTTTGTTATTCCATCTTCCGGCAACCGGATTCTATCCCTGTTCCACCATATCCCTAAAAAATACCGACCGGATGGTATTTTTTTACGGCAAAAGTATAAATATATACCATAAAAACAAAGGGAAAGGCCAATTATGCATTCTATCGGCAAAGAAATGCCTATGAAATATACATAATCCGCTTTTCCCTATGAGAAACATTATGTTACCGGCTTATCTTGAAGGCATCTTCATCTTAACCTGTACTCCCTGTGAGTTTAAAACACGAACCGGTGTTTTTTTCTCCGGCTTTCAAATAGAACAGAAGATAATCTTTCGCACGCTGGGACTCGAAGAGACCTTTTTCACGGTATTCGGCAATCCACTTTTGGATCATCGGAATCTGCCAGCGGTTCATCAAAATATAGTAGCCGAAATAATACTCCAAATCGCTCAGGAAAATATTGAGTTTCAGGTAATCCCACCAGAACTGTTCTTTCTTTTTGCTTTTGGCATTGAGTATGATAACCTGATGTTCATAAGTGTCACGAGGATTTTCCCAATCCTGTTGCGAAACAAATACATCGGGAACCACATTATCGGCATGGTCTTTTGCCGGAATGAAGTGAGACAAGGATTCGATGGAATCCTTTATCTTTTCATATAAGGATGGTTCGTACTCTTTGTTGTACAGTATAACATCCCGCAAACGGGTGGAAGTGAGATGGGTCACCACGGAACGTCCTATCATACAGTGATCCGGAACAGTCATTACCGATGCCAGCCTTTTCATGAATCTGATTTCCGCTTTTGCCTGTTCTTCCTTATCCGATTTTTTGAAAGGATAATCTGACCAAGCAATCTTCCGCATTCCCCGATGCAGGTCCGTAAGCTGCAAGCCCGCATAAGCGCAGAAAATAGAAGCACGAATAATCTTGAAGATAGGGGTACGGTCACTCTCGTGTGCCACGTAAGGCAGATTTTCCACTCCAAAAAGCATTTCATTTTCCGCTATCAAGTCGGCAGAGATTGTCTTGCCTTCTTCCAACCGTCCCTTAATCTTGAAATTACGTTTTTGATATCCCCAGGTGTGAACAGGCCGCGTAGCTATCAGCGTCACACAATAATTGCCATTTTGCGGCGTGAAATCTACATTTTGCGGCGTTGCATTGAGCATCAGTTCGTTCAGCAACTTAATCTTTTGGGTATAGTCCATAAACTATTGGTTTTAAGTGAAACATTTTGTTAACAGTGCAAATGTAGGCATCAAGTTTCGTACCGGAGTTCCGTTTTTCGCCGAAAATCACTGCAACCTCAATAATATATTCTATTTTCATTCGAGCAAACACTTTCCGTTCGGCAACAAACCGATTAACGGGTCTGTTTTTGCAAATATATCTTTTTCCTTTTAAACAAGAGGAAAATACAGGATTTATTTTTCAGAAAACAATACATAAACAGGCTATGCAATCAATCCGCAATAAAAAGGGAGCATAAAAGAACGGTGGCAAAGGATACCAGAATCTGACGGGAGACTATAAGAACGAGATTTCCGTATCCGGCAATACATCGGAAATATTTTCAACCGGATTGATGGAAATTTTAGCGGCATGTAACCAAGACAACTTTTGCTTTAGTTTTTGCATCCAAATACTCATACGAACCTTATGTCCTTTTTCATCTGCCACATCCAGTTCTATACAGGCAATAATGACTATCTTTTTCTGCCCGTCAAGCAGCAACCGGTTAATCCGGGTGAAAAAATCTTCATCGTTGGTTGAGAAACGTGCCGCATTGGTTGCCGTAGCAATTGTGTCCCTGACTTTGACTGCAATCCTGCGCATCAACTCGTCGCCTTTTGCCTGAAAAACTTCCTGAGTCTCCGCATCGTGCGTATGCCCCCTGTAATTCTTCACCTCGACCAGAAACAGCTGTCTGTTATCGTGAATGCCCAAGAAGTCCACCGCCTTGGTAGGTTGCAAGGCATTGCTTACCTTTTTGTGTGCCAAATGTTCATCGTACTTGACTACAGCCCATTGGGGAGAGCTGAACTTGAAGCTTATACCGCTTTCCTGAAAATTACTCATATCTGTTGATGAATTGCTGTTCCAAATCGTAAAAAGCCGCATATTCCTCCAATATCGGATTGTTCTGTATGCCTGCCAAGGTGTCGCTTTCCTCTACCATGATTCCCTTATCTTCCTTTTTCAAGCCGAAGAACTTGACGGATATGTTCGTGTGCTCCTTGTATTCGGAATAGAGAGAAAGCGTATGTGTAAGCAGGTAGTCGTGAGTGGCAACGAAAATCTGCAAGCCGCATTTCTGAAGCATACGGATAAACTTTGCCACGACTTTCACAAGAGCCGGATTCAGGTTGGCTTCGGGCTCGTCCCAGAACAGGATGGTGTCCGCATTGATTTCCCCATTCAGTATGAGGTACAAGATGGAAGCCAGCTTGCGGAGTCCTTCCGCCACCAAGTGCGCTTCCATGTTCCCTTTTTCTGTCTGTATATAGAAACGTCCGTTCATCTGCAAGACCTTGAACTGCAATTCCTGCTCCAGCAACTCGATAGCCGGTTTCAACGGATTGTCTTCCGACTCACGCAATATGGGGAGTGACAACGCGTGTGCCAGGTTGATATACGTTTGGTCAAATGAGATTTCACGTTTACTGCTCAAACCGATAAAGCCTTCGAACAAAGAGAACATCTCACGTGGGGGAATATAGATAAAGTGGCGGTCGTCCCACTTTTCGTCCGTTTCTAATTTTACAGTTGTTTTGGATGTGGATGAGAAGCTGTATTGCAACAGTTTGCCGTCTATCGTGACTGTAATGTTTGCCCTGCCTGAAGGCACTCCCTTGTTGACCAGGTTGCCTATGACATCCGGCTTGAAATAAAATATCATGTCTTCCGCCAAGATATACTCAAACTGTTCCTTGGAAGCTGAGTTCTTGCCGAGGAAGTCATGGCGTGCCTGCAAAGTTGCCGCCAAGCATTTGAGAACGTGCGTCTTGCCCGTACCATTCTTGCCAATAAGGACGTTTATCCCTTTGGTGAAATCAAACCGGGTATTTGCAAAGCCTGTAAAATCAGTTAATAATATGCTGTTAATCATTGAATATGTTTCATTTATACTAAGTAACTACAAAGGTAATTTAAAAAACGGAAGCGACAAACCCGGTTTTAAAAAAGTTATGATTATTAGGCTTATGTTTTAGAACTATCAATGATTTGCCGATAGCACCGGAAGCCCGTATCATAGACGAAGCGAAACGGTGCAAGAGTACATTGGCACATGCCATCTGTAATCCGTTTTGGGATGATGCACCCCAACAGGAACCGAATGCGCATTATCCGGCAGATAAAGCGGATGTGTCCGGCAGTTCAGTTGCCGAAGCCACCACCCGTGTGGCCTGTCTTCTGTCGTTTATACGCTCCTTGTATGAGAAGCATCCGGTTGTTGTAACCAAAGACGGAGTTGCTGGGAATATATGGAAGGAGAAGCAATTGTATTCCATCTTGTTTGAAAGGGGAGAATTGCCTCTCGAGAAGTATATCACGACCCGTTTCAGCGGAGGGAAACTTGATCCAGCCTTATAGATGACACTCATGGATTTTCCCTTATTGACAATGAGAACCAAAACGAGTTTATTGATTCGTTCCGCAAATTTGAAGAATTGGATTGGACTGCCGTTGCAACGGACGATGGGTTAGACTACAAAACCTATAATAAGAATAGGAGAAGTAAGCATTACTTTTCAGATGACCTATGGAAGAAAGGCATTAAGAAATTCAGAATCACTCAGCGGAACAGGTGTTTCGGCTATGTGGAGAATGGTGTTTTTTATGTGTTGAGGTTTGATTTGGACCATGAGTTGAGCGATGTGGGGTGATGCTTTGTACAGTCTTGGTGTTATTTTTAATAAGGATAGTAGGCTGTCCAAAAACTTATATCCTGTTATGTGCATTATGCTATGATAAAAGTTCTTGGACAGCTTGATTATACCTTTTCTATTTTAAGTCCTTTTACTAATTAACAAACAATCGTAGATTTATAAAGATTGGCATCTTACTTATTTTCATATACTTTCAGAGGAAAATTTAAGGATTACAAATCCTAATACGCATAATCGGCTGATTATAAATCCGCTGGGAGGATAACATATTTTGCTTTACTTTTTAGTAGTTTGTCTCTACGACAATTCCATTTCCAATAAATTGATATATCGTTTTTCCTCATTTCTTAGTATTATCCCAAATGCATCAAATGCATTCGATTTAAGGAATTGTATATCAACACTATTCCCATTTAATAATGTTATTTTGTTATTTTCGTCAAAATGAAACTCATCTTCAAAATCTATACTGGAATTAGCCCAAATAAAAACTTCGAACAAATGACCTTCTCTTTTATATTTTTTTATTTTTGATTTTTGGAAATATTCTACTTTTTCAATTAATAATGGAGTGTATCCATATAGTTCTTCATCAAATAAGACAATCTTTTCATTGTATCCTTGCCTTTTTGCATAAACCCTTAAAGGTGATTTATCCGTACTTGCAATTGAACCATCTTCGCATAATACCCCTTCAAAATAAACAGAAAATAAAGAGCAATCATCTATAGATAATTGTCCCTTCCAGGATAAATCACTAAACCAATTTTGGTATTTGAAACCAGGAAGATTGTCTATCTCTTTTGTATATTTCTTTAAATAAATAGGTGCATCCATAATCAATGAACTTTTTTAATCAAATCATCCATTTGAGTTTTTATTTTATCAGCATCATAAGGTTTTTTTATAACAATAACCTCGCCTTGCATTTTAGGAGGTAATTGCCCTTGAGCAACAACATTCCTAGCACTTAACTCATTTAATTTTGCTTCCGTTTTCATATCATAGTCAGAGGCTATTTCAATAGCATGAACTCTACCATATTTGTCAATAGCAGTCACGTCAGGACTTCTTTTGGGTGTCGTTGATATCCCAGTAATAGCCTCATAAGACCTATTTAAATGAATTTCAGTAAATTCTCCAGACATAGCTAGTTTGTCAGCTATTTCTTCTGACAATTGAGCATGCCCAGGACCAGTTGTTTGCCCTTTTCCAAAAATTGAAATCCCATTCACTTTTCTTTCTGGAGCTAATCCTAAAACATCAGTCCAATTATTTATATTTTTTACATATGCATAAAGTGTCGGGTTATTTCCTGTCAAACCTATTGGATCTTGACTAATATAGTTTCCAATACTGCTATCGTAGAAACGGAATCGATTATAATATAATCCTGTTTCTTCATCCTCATATTGTCCTTGAAATCTGAATGGACAATCACTCAAAGAACGCCCCTCAAAGGAAGTTACTTTTCCATAAACATCCAATGTACAATCCCAAGTCTTATTCCCATGTTCGTCGAACATCTGGAAGGGTGTACCCAAATAGTCGGACACTATGGAGTATTGCTTGCCGTCCTGTATCTTCGCCGTTGGCACAAACGTGCCTACTTCGAACACCCAGGTGGTAACATATTCTGCCAGTTCTTTTTGGAAGGGTGCCTGCTTCGTTCGATTGTAAGCCAACGGCTTTATAGCTCCACTCATGTATAGGTACGTTTCCGTCCCATACCCAGCGTGTAACCTTTCCGAAATACTGCTTGGCGGTGCGTCGTCCCAATGCATCGTAACGGAACTCCACCGGTCTTCCGTCCGGTCGTATGACCTTCTTCAGCATTCCGTTGGAAGCCCACTCGTAGAGCCATCCCGTACCTGTAGCCAGACAGCGGATGCCACGTTCCTTCTCCATGCGCTTCCGGTCGTACCTTACGCCCGTTTCCTGCAACCGCTTGAACTCACGGAAAATGAGGTTTCCCTCATCGTCGTAGTGGTAGAAACAATCCGGGTCCTCCAAAAGTTTTCCACCGGCACCGTATTTGCGGTCCTTTCTGTCCGAAGTCCCGAAGAGGTTACCCACGAAGTCCGGCACGCGGTAAATCACGTCCGTTTCCGAGCCTTGGGTGGTTTCCTGCCGGATAAGGAAGTCGAAACGGTCGTAGTCGTAGCGCATGACCATTCCGGTCAGCTCGTTCTCCTTGGAAAGCAGTCGGTTGGCAATGCCCCACCCATAGCGATACGCTCCACGTTCGATGCCGCCCGACCGTACCGACTTGCGCACCTCGCGCCCGAAACCGTCGCGCTCGGTGCAGACTGTTACGCCACCGGAGAAGGTGCGCTGCACCTCCAACCCCGTGTTGTCACGCACCCATGATGCCTGCCAGCCTTCGCCCGCCTGCATGGTCTGCAGGTTGCCTTCCCGGTCATAGGTATGACGGATGTCCGCTCCCAGACTGCTGGTGATGCGGGTACAGTTGCCTTCGCCGTCATAAGTCCGGCTGACGGTGTATTCTCCCTGTTTTTCCCCGATGACCTGTCCCGTCTTCCTGTCACGGGTGAACTCCAGCAGATTCTCGCTGTTCTTCGCCTTGACAAGCATGCCGTCCTTGTCGTACGTGTAGAGGGAGACCTCCCCGTCATACTGTTCCTCCTTCAGGATATTGTCCAGTCCATCATACTGGTATTCCGTCCATTTTCCTCCGGGACGGTTCACACGGGTGACACGGCCCGCACCGTCGCGCTCGTATTCACGCCGCAGGCCGTCGAAGCCGGTTTCCGTAACGACCTGTCCCAGCCCGTCCAGCTCGAAGAAATAGTTGTCGCCCGCCTCATTGCCGATGCGCCGGAGCTGCAACTCGCTGTTGTAGCCGAATGTAATCCAGTGTCTGTCCTGCTCGCGGCTTTTCAACACCCCCAGCGCCCCATAGGTGAACCTGACCTCGCGGATGTTGTCGCTGGCATGTATCATGTTTCCCATGGCATCGTACTCAAACCGGTGCACGTTGCCGTCCGGCTCTTCCAGCCGTATCAGGTTGTCCGCCCGGTCGTAGGCATAACGGGTCACGTTGCCTTTCACATCCACCGCCTGCACAAGCCTTCCCCTGCCGTCGTACTCCCACCGGCGGAACAGCCCGTTGGGAAACTGCAGCAGCTCCAGGTCGTACCTGTCGTTGAACGTGAGCGTGTAAACCCGGCCCTGTCCGTCCGTTATGGTACGCAATACCCCTCCCTCGTAGGTATATTTCACAGTTTCTCCGCCCGGTGTGGTCCGGCTGACGACGCGGTCCAGTCCGTCATAGTCCCATGAAAGCCTCTTTCCGCCAGGAGTGTAGAGCGAGACGAGGTTGCGGTTGTTGTCATAGTCCAGGAAGGTGTCCTCCCCGTTCTCGTCCGTTATCCGGACCGGCTGGCCGAACTCGTTGTAGGCGGTCTTACGGGTATAGCCTTCGGGATTGACCGTGACCTCCAGCTCCTGAAAGCTGTTGTATTGGTGACGGGTAATTCCTCTGTTGGCATCCACTATCTTGTAGATGAGTTTGTCCTCACCGTAATAATATTCGGTTTCGGCATTTTCCCCGTTACGGATATGGGTATATCCCTTGCCGTAACGGATGAAATATTCCATCACGCCTCCATCGCCCCATGTATGCACACAGCGGGCATTCTCCCCCTTACCTTCATATTCCCAATGGAAGGACATACCCCCTTGGTTGGTGAGCCGTACCAGCAGGTGTCCGCCGGAATAGACGAAATGCTTGCTGACATCCAGCGCATCCAGCGTTTCCACCATGTCGCCCCGGTCATCGTAACGGTAACGGACCAACTTCACCTCCTCGCCATCCTGATTCACGGAAACGCAGAGTACCCGTCCCGACTCGTCGGTTTCCACTTTCAGGAATTCTCCCCGTGAGGATATGATTCCTGCCAGCCTTCCCCCCCGAAGCGTATTCGAAGCGGATCCGGAATCCGTCCTTCGTGGAAATGCCTGACACCATGCGGTAACCGAAACGGTTTTCAGGACCGTCAAAGCGGTATTGCAGTCCCCGGATGTCCGTAAGCAGGTAACCCCGGCCATCGAGTGTCCAAGACAACTGTTCCTTGCGGTCAAAATAGGAATCTCCGGGTTTCAGTACGGGCAGGAAAGACTCCCGTCCGTCAGCATGGCGGAATGCGAACGCCCCTTCCTCCAGCTGCCGTATTCCCAGATTGTAGCTGTGGTGCCAGTTGTATCCCAACGGACCGTCCACGGCGGCATCACTGTAATAGGTACGTTCCCATACGACGGGAATCGGACCCGGAAGCTCAAAGTCTGCATTGGTGTGATAGACCCTGCCCGTAGCAGCGTCCACCGGCTCACCGAAAGTCTTGCACTTGATGGGCTGGAGAATGTCCGCCAGCCTGTTCATGCCTTTTTTCCTCAGCCTGTCGATCAGGTTCTGGAAGCGGTCGCCTATCTTCTTCCACATCTTGCCCAAGCCTTTCAGTCCGAACTTCATCGCCAGCGCAAATACATCAATGGTAGGCGGTCCTCCCACAAGCACGGGATTTCCTACGGATGTGATGGTGGAGAGCATGGAAGTGGGGGCAAGCAGGGCCTTGCTCACCTTCCTGGGCTTTCCCTTGCGGGGAATCGTCGGTATTCCCACAATGTTGCATGAGAGTGCCGGATGTGTGAGGGAGGAACATGGCGCACCGTCCGCCAGGACAGTGGAACTGCCCATCCACATCTCGGACTCGGACATACCGCTGACCAACGGGGCCGGATGCAATACAAATGCCGGCAGATGCACGATGCCGATACCTGCCTGCGCAATCCACTGGTTATGCACCTTGACCGACGGAGCCATGCTCTTGAGGATGTTGCACGCCACTCCGGCCACTCCATCAACCGCAGGCGGCATGGCAGCCGCCATGCCGGCCATGAGGTCTGCCATGAGGTCGTACACCTTGCCTACATGAGGCACAGGCATGATGGGAGAGGGAGGGGTAACGGTAGGATGCATGTCTATCCCGATGGACAGGTCGCCGAACTTGGCGACAGGCATACCCGGCATGGAAGGAAGGATTCCGCCCAGACCCGTCTGAATCTCGTCCAAAGCCGCCTTGGAGGCTGAAAAAAGGTCGGCAAAGCCCCGTCTGACGCTGCTGTTACCGGCGGCGTCAGCTATATTCTTGAACACATCTGACATGGTGAGAATTTTTTAGAATGTGAAAAAGAGACAACCGGGCGTTCCAACCGGCACACTCCGGCTGTCCCTGCAAGGACTTACCTATGCATCCTGTGCATAGTCGCTGTTCCAGTCGTTCTCGTCATCCCCTTTTGTACCTTCCAACTTGATGACAAAACTCTTTGCCGGGAAATAAGGAGTCAGGTGAATGTCGAGGAAAATACGGTCTTTCTGCTTCGGATCGCGCTCGAAACGAAGAATCTTGAATTTCTCAATCAAGCGTCCGGGACCCTGTATGCTATCCAAAAACTTGCTGATCTGACCACGCAAATCCCTTTCCGCCTTGCTGTTCCAGTTCTCAAAGGCACGGCGGTTGAGGAAATCCATCAGCACTTTCGTTACCCAATCGAACACACGGACTACGGAATAGGTCTGCAATCCCAAGTTGTCCCCGTTGAACAATGTCTTGGCAGAGAAAGCCATCACCTTGCCGTATTCCTTCACCATCGGAATCAGGCCAATCTTCTCGATTTCGGAAATCTCGCTTTTTTTCAGGTTGAAAGCAACCCCGTCCACCTCGCTCATGGAACCATACTTCTTACCGGCGGTAACCTGTGCCATTACCGTCTTGTACACACTGCCGGCCAATGCCGCAGAAGGAGGAATCAGCAAGTCTTCGGTTTCGCCCAGTTCCGCATAGCATCCCCGTCCTACCAGATAGTTGCAGGTCATACATACGTTGGACTTGTACACATCGCCTCCCGAAAGATTGGAATCAAAGAACATTTCAATGACATCATCCGGTTTTTCCAGATCAGCGAAATCCGTGTAAATCATCACCTTGTTGTCATGCGCAATCTTTGCCCATTTTTCAACAACCTTGTTGGAACCCAAATATCCCGGGATAACCAGCAGGGAATAGTTGGTACGCAAGTCCAAACGGTCATAATTCGCACGAAGCTCGTTAGCAATGGCATCGATAAAGAAGGAGTTGTCCAAATCGGTAAGCTGGCTCATCGAAGCGTTCACAATGGAGATATTCTTGATCTTGTCGGAATCCGTATTCTTGTAGAAGAGCATGACCGTGCGGTAGGACTTCTCCAACTGCCTGACCTCTTCCACCGCTTTCAGCTGGTTCTGGGATAGCAGACCGGACACCGCCGCAGACTTCTTCTGGCACAGTTCCACCATCTCGCTGATGGATTTGTTGCCTTTCAGCATATCGACCCACATCTCAAGCCGTTTTTCCAGTTCCTTGCGCTCAGCCGCCCGTTCGGGGTCGGAAAGGAATATGTTCCGCCGTGCCTTGCGCTCCGGATTCATGTTCTGTATGCCGTCCACGGAAGATTCCAAGACATTGAAACCGCCAAACTTAGCCAGAATCTGCAATTCAGCGTTCAGATTTCTGGACTGCGCCACAGCCTGTTGCTGCTGTACGGCTGCTTCTCTTTGTGTATTCTGTTCGCTCATAACTATCATTCATTAGTGGGGTTAGACTTCTCATTGTTCTTCAAATCATCCAAAATGGCAGAAATCGCATTGACAAACGCTCCACGTGTTTCCGGATTTTCCAGCACCCGTTGCAGCACCTTGTTGGAACGCAACGACTTCTCCATCCTGTCCGCAAACTGCTTTTCCGCATTCAGGCCGGACAAGAATGAACTCTGCTCCGTCATTTTCCTGACAGAAAAATCACCGACATTGTGGAAACGGAAATTTTCCTCTACGGGAGCACCGTCCGCATCCGCGAACTCGATATCTATTTCCGGCCGGAAATGTGCAAAGACTTCGTCAATGTTGGTCAGACCGGCAACCACTTCGGGAGCCACCGGCTCATCCTTCGTCAGCTGTTCCACCAATAAGGTTCGATTTTGTGGAATTTCCGCAATACCTTCGGAAGCGTCAATCTTCACTTCGTTTCCGCCGATTCCATAATTACCAAGATCCATACTTATTCAATTTTAAATTTAAAATATATATTAATTAAATCTCGCTCAACTGAAAAAACTTCCCCTTCTTCTGGCCTTCGCCTGCTGCATATCCGGATTGTCCACCAGTTCCTTCCAATCCTCCCCAATCCATTCGCAGAGCTGCCGTTCCAATATCCCGACATCAATCGGAGCGCGAACCAGCCTTCCCGTATGAAGAGCCAGATACGCCGCATAAACGAACGTGGAACTCCGCCTGATTTCGGCAGAAAGGTAGCTGCCTCCTGCCAGGGCAAGCAAAAAATATTCGAAAGCCTGTTCCATCTTTCCATCCTCATAGCGCAGGAAACCACACATGCGATAGCCTTCCATGACATAATAAGGGTCCTTCTGCATGACGGCTTTTTTAGCCATCATGTCATACAAGGCAACCGCTTCCTCCCGTTTTTTCCCGGCTGTCAGAATGGCCGCTTTCATGGAAACAGCCATTTTCCAATAACTATATCCTGCCGTTTCACCGCCCTGCATCGCCTTTTCCGCCTCCCGGACGGTTTCGTCGCTGTATTTCATGCTATGCTTATATTCCCTGATAGCATAACATGCCTCGGATGCGATAAGCAGAGCGGAAATCCGGATATTCGTATCCTTTATTTCCTGTGCAATATCCAACAGTTTTCGGATTTCCCTGTCCAATAATTTCCAATCCTGCTTTTGTGTAGAATCCATGACAACCGTAACCTGCTGCTTGAACCGATTTTCAGGTGCAATCAGGTCGTTACCGCTATCCGACCGTGCCATCCGGTTATGCAAAGCCGCCGCCATATCGAACTGCGGGCGTATGCAAACCACTTCCCGAGACTCACCCAGCCGGATACTCCTGTTCTTTTTCAAGTCAATAGTTGTCATCCGGATTCCCTGCGGAACACCTTCTTTCAGCACATTGCCGAACCATCCTGCCCGGGAATACCCCCTTTCCTGTTCCGGAGGAAAGTACAGACAGAAAAAGGCATCATCCAACCGGGAGATACATGCCTTGAAACGCAACATCTCTCTCCACAAGTTGCCCGCCGTATGCTCAACCGACACATCAGGAATGTATTCTTCCTTCAGCAGCCCGTCGTGCCGCAGAGCCTTGAGAATATCATACTTCTCCTCAACCTTTTCTGAAAACCAACCCGCATATTCCTGCCAGAGCTGTTCAGTGTATTCCTCGTCATCCCCCCTGTACGGCGTATCAAAACGAAAGAATATGTCATCGAACTGCCCTACCGGAGAACGCTCTATTTCCAGAAACCTGTCCACCAAGTCCACATCATTCTGCCCGACAATCCATACAGACAGTTTCCAGTCCCTGTTGCCGACTATGTCCGCCCAGTAATCGACCGCTTTGTAATATTCCTGTATCACAGATGCAGATGCTCCCATGGCCAACCGAATTATGAGTTAAACTTTACTATTCCTCCCGAAACCGTTACGTTTCCCTTTCCCTCTATCATCAGATTTACACCGTTGACCGTTCCGTTCTTTGCAGCAACATCGTAATCCTTTGCCGCCTCCTGTTTGATATTGGTACCGCTGCTGCTAATTATACTCTTTTCGCTGCTGAGCACCATACATTCGTTGCCGGACAGCAATGTTACACTTTTCCTGCCTTCGAGAGCAATGGTATCGGCCTGCAAGCCTATCGACTTATCATCCATTACGATGACCGATTCCGCCTCGTTGGTAAGGGTAATGCTCTTTTTCGCCATGACGGTAATGGCATCCGTGCCATCCAACATGATCAGCTGTTTTCCCGTCTGGTCAGTAATAACGATGCTTCCCGTCTCATCATCGAAAACGATGGCATTGCCGCTGCGTGTGATAATGCTCTTGACCTTGTTGTCCTTGTCCCCTCCTTTACCTGAACCGGAATGGAACACCGATCCCGTAACATAGGGGCGGTCCGGGTTGCCATGCTCGTAGCTTACCATAACCTGATCGCCGACTTCCGGAACAAATACCCATCCGCGATTCTTGGGAACCGCACCACTTACTCCCGCATTAGGAGTCTGCACCCTGATCCAATTGGTTGTCTTGCCGTTTTTCTGCCAGTCGAAAGCCACCTTCACACGTCCCTGTCCCTTGTCGTCGTTGTTTTCCTTCACCGTAGCCAGTTCCGGCAACGCCAACGGCCGCTTCACATCGGGAACAGGAATATGTACCGTACCGTCCGGCACACCGACAAAACTATTGGAGTAATGTCCGTCACGGCGTACCTCATGCTCAATCCCGACAATACGGAACTTGCCTAAAGGAGGCAGTTTCATCCTGTCGGGGAAAGAAACATCGATGATTTCACCAATCCTTATCCGGCAAGTCTTTCCTATGCCTTTGATGTTCAGAAGATTGGCACCAGACGCATTCTTTACAATCCTCATCTGTTCGTCCAGTTCCGCCTTGTCTGTTACATGGGGGGTCGGCAGCCGAGGTCGTTTTTTGCGGTATATGCCTTCTCAGAGCAGCTGTGTGCAATAGACTGAAGGTCGTTCATGCCATCCGGTTTGGCAGGCGTATCCGCATTATGCTGTTTGTTCTCCTGCGCTACATAATCGTATCTTGCGGATTTACCCGGTACCAGATTGGCAACCAGACGTACTTCCTCCAAATCCATGTCATAAACAATCTTCTCCGTATTGTCCCTGTCAGGCTTGCCGAAATAAACTTTCGTCCCGTCATAATAGAACCACTCCCCATAAAGAGCCGAAAGGCGATTCATAAAGTCAAAGACACTCTCGTTATACTGCGCCATGTAGGGTATGGGCGCCGCATACTTGGGATTGGAAACCAGATTGACCTTTCCATACTCCTGCGTCGCCTCCTTTATTATGGTAGAGAGGGACTGATCCATCCAAGAATCGAGTGTCCTGTTGTTCTCATACAGTATCGTAGGGCTTGTTCCGTGAATGGCCACTCCGCCTGTCTCGCCCATGCTTCCAACCATTTCCACTTGAGTGATGATTCCCTCGAAGTCATAACTTTCACCCGTCTGCCTATGGACAAATGAAATGCTGGCAGTCTCCCCGATGTAGTCGATGAATTTTTCCGGGGTCTGTTGGAACGTATTGTTAGGCGACAGATAATTCACCACCACAGTGAAGGTGTGATGCCGGTTGAAACCCTGACGGAGATGCAGTGAAACGAATTTCTGTTCTTCTCCTTTCACGGTTACTTTAGTAGCCACCAAATTCAGAAAACTTGCTCCCATACTATCTTAAACTATGATTTTAAATAAATAATCCGACTGGTCGGTATGTTTTTGGTGCCGAAATAACCGGAATTGGTATATTCCGGCACCTTAAAACTTTGATTAGGAAACAACCATTAGTTGTTTTCCGGCCAATCCTGTACAAATGTAGCCTCGTCCATCTTCACGGTCTGTGCAGAAATGGCGAACTTGATTGTCATCGGATACTGGTTAGCCACATTCAGTGCCTCTTCGTAATCCACCACATAACCATTTTCGAACACCAATTCCTTCATTTTGGCATCTTCATCCGCTTTCTTGAAGACGATGTTTCCGTTTACGGGCTGGTACTGCTTGAACATCTTATCCAGCACAATGGTATCGGGAGTTGATTCGACTTCCACATAGATTGTGCCACCATAAATGTCAGATGCCGGACGGCCTTTGGGGTCCACATCACGATTGAACTTAACTCTCCAGGTCAGTACATCAAACTCTCTTGAGTCCGAAAACTTAAATGACGCTTTAAATGCCATATTCTCAAAGTTTTAAATTAAAAAAAAATAAGTTGATTTTGAAATATCCGGTCAAAGGAGTCCTGCTACAGTCCTATCTTTGTCCTTCAATTTCTGCGCCCAATATATGGCATTTTCTGAAAACTACAAAGAACTTTTGATGATTTTTTCTTGTTTTTACCGAAAATATGCCCATAAGCCACGGCTCTTTCATTTAAGCTTAGATAAAGGCACATAATTCCCCCACCCACTTCTTATGGGAAGCAGGGATTTTGTTATGATTGATACCCAAAACGTTACGAATCCTCTGAAATTACAAATTATCTC
>ENA-OPYZ01000001-OPYZ01000001.1-human-gut-metagenome-genome-assembly--contig:-NODE-1-length-47143-cov-1.068870_pt1 | contig 47143 bp, 58 predicted proteins | sample MGYA00242475_ERZ504487 | MGnify/ENA primary metagenome ERZ504487 (study PRJEB26092, sample SAMD00036292) | human gut metagenome | host: Homo sapiens | study: EMG produced TPA metagenomics assembly of the... | reverse complement strand
TCGACCTGACTCAGGATCCAATGGCTATGCAACGTTTGAAGGAAGCTGCCGAAAAAGCTAAGATTGAATTGTCTTCTTCTACGAGCACGGAAATCAACTTGCCGTACATTATGCCTGTAGGCGGTGTGCCCAAGCACTTGGTTAAGACGCTGACCCGTGCCAAATTCGAAGCTTTGGCCCCACAACTTGATTCAGGCTTGTCTGAACCGTGTAAGAAAGCTATGAGCGATGCCGGTTGGCAACTCCGATATAGATGAGGTTATCCTTGTAGGTGGTTCTTCACGTATTCCGGCTGTTCAGGAATTGGTAGAAAAATTCTTCGGTAAGACTCCTTCCAAGGGTGTTAATCCTGACGAAGTGGTTGCTGTAGGTGCTGCCGTTCAGGGTGCTGTTTTGACAGATGAAATCAAAGGTGTGGTATTGCTGGATGTTACTCCGTTGTCAATGGGTATCGAAACATTGGGTGGTGTAATGACTAAGTTGATTGATGCAAACACTACTATCCCGGCCCGCAAGAGTGAGACCTTCTCTACAGCTGCCGATAACCAGACTGAAGTGACTATCCACGTACTTCAAGGTGAACGTCCGATGGCTGCACAAAACAAGTCAATCGGTCAGTTCAATTTGACTGGTATTGCTCCGGCTCGTCGTGGTGTTCCTCAGATTGAGGTGACATTCGATATCGATGCCAACGGTATCTTGAAAGTATCTGCCAAGGATAAAGCTACCGGCAAGGAACAAGCTATCCGTATCGAAGCCTCCTCTGGTTTGAGCAAGGAAGAAATCGAAAAGATGAAAGCCGAAGCTGAAGCTAATGCAGAAGCAGACAAGAAGGAACGTGAAAAGATTGACAAATTGAATCAAGCTGACTCCATGATTTTCTCTACTGAAAATCAGTTGAAGGAATTAGGTGACAAGTTGCCGGCTGATAAGAAAGCTCCGATTGAAGCTGCTCTTCAGAAACTGAAAGATGCTCATAAAGCACAGGATTTGTCTGCTATTGATACTGCCATGGCTGAACTGAATACAGCATTCCAGGCTGCCAGCGCTGAAATGTATGCTCAGAGTGGTGCACAAGGTGGCGCTCAGGCCGGTCCGGGTGCAGGTGCAGGACAACAGGCTAATCAGGGTTCTTCTAATAATAAAGAAGATATTCAGGATGCTGACTTCGAGGAGGTGAAATAAGCACATAGAGAAATAAGAATACAATATCAAATGGAAAGCGTGTAGCTCAATGAGTTACACGCTTTTCTTGTTTTTGGCCGTACACAATAATATTGCTATCTTTGCGTTATTATTATAAACATCTGTACCTTATTTGTACCTGTAAGAAAAAGTAGATATGATGAGAAGAATAGATATTAAGAACTACAAAATGAATGAATTATGGCAGTAGCAAAGTATAAGATAGTACGGAAATGTCCTGTGTGCGGAGAAGAGTTCTTCGCAAGGACTTTGGAGTCCTGGTATTGTTCACCCAAATGCTCCAAGGTGGCGTGGAAGCGTAAGCATGATGAAGAAAAACGCCAACTTGAACTGGACAAGATTGTAAGCAATATGCCCAAGTCTAAAGAGTATATCAGCATAACGGAAGCGTATGCTATGTTTGGTGCAAGCCGCTCAACCATTTATAGGCTCATCTACATGAAAAAGATTTCCTTCATTGAGCCAGAGAAAGGAATACGACTTGTATGCAAAGGAGAACTAATGAATCTGTTTCCGTTAAGACAGTCTCCGCTTGACACCAAGCCAAGGAAACCAGTTACCATGTACCGCATGGAACCAGAGGATTGCTATACAATAGGTGAGATTTCCAAGAAATTTCATCTGGATGACAGCACCGTGTATGCTCATATACGAAAATACTCAATACCGACCCGGCAAATCGGTAATTATGTGTATGCTCACAAGGAATCAATAGACAAACTTTATAAAGATATAAAACCATTATGAAAAGATTAGATTATACTAAAGTCTCCGTCAAATTAAAGAAAAGTGAGTGGAGAGATGAGTGGTTCATCTATCTTGAAGCTTATCCTGTTTATGAGACGGGAAATGACAAACCCAAACGAGTGCGTGAATATCTCAGGAGGTCTATTACTACCCCTATATGGGATAAACGACGAAGCGAGCGAGCCGTTGCTGGTAGAATAAAGTACAAGCCCAAGCGAGATGACAATGGCGTTATTCAGTGTAAATCCAAGCAAGATATGGAAACTTGCCTTTATGCGGATGGCGTTCGAGTCCTGCGTCAAAAAGAGTACGACAACATGGCTCTCTTTACTGACCAGCAAATGGAAATGGCAGAACAAAGCGAACGCTCAAAATGCAATGTTCTGGAGTATATTGAGAAGTTAATCAAAGAAAGAGAGGAAACTGCGTCAGAATCGATAGTTGTCAACTGGCGCAGATTGCACACACTGTTGTCAATGTTTGCCAAGTGTGACTACATACAGTTCTCGCAGATTGACATGAAGTATATTGAGGCATTCCGTTCCTTCTTGATAAAGGCACCGCAGGGTGGTTCTAAGAAAGGAACTATTTCAAGGAATACGGCATCGACGTACTTCTCTATCTTCAAGGCGGCACTCAAACAAGCTTTCGTGGATGGCTATCTGAATTGTGATATTGCTGCCAAGGCTACAAATATCATGTTTCAGAGTGCTCGAAGAGAGTATCTGTCACTGGAAGAACTTAATATATTGGCAAAGACTCCGTGTGATGATATACTAAAACGGGCAGCCTTGTTCTCTGCACTGACAGGAATGCGACATAGCGATATTCAAAAGCTTAAATGGTCAGAGGTTGAAGAATACAATGGTGGGTACCGTCTCAATTTCACTCAGCAGAAGACTAAGGGCGTTGAATACATGCCTATATCGCCACAGGCATACAAGCTTTGCGGTGAGCGCAAGAAAGACGGAGAACTGTTGGTGTTTGCCGGACTGCCTGACCCTTCATGGATATCTAGGCCTTTGGAACGGTGGGTAAAAGCATCAGGGATTACCAAGCACATCACCTTTCATTGCTTCCGCCACACCTATGCAACGTTACAATTGGCTAACGGTACAGACATATATACCGTAAGCAAAATGTTAGGGCATACCAATGTAAAAACCACGCAAATCTACGCAAAAGTAATTGACAAGAAGAAAGATGAAGCTACAGAAGCTTTTAAGTTGGACATAGATGAATAGTGATTATCATTTGTAAGCACTTAGTATAGAAGACCACTTGTATCAATAAGTCCTTTATTGTACAGGTGGTTTTTAGTGCCTTTCATTTTCAACATTCTATGTAATGATGCTATTGTTTTGGCACTTTAACCTTTCGTGGAAACCAAACATTTATAACAATAAACAGATAAAAATGAAAAAAGACAGCCTTTTTTGGCTTCTCTCTTTTTGAAGAGAGCAAGCGTGTCCACAAACATGTGGAGTGTACAGAAGACTTCTACAGAGAACTGTATGAGTTGTTTGAGATCGCAAGAAGTTGGTATCTTCAAGCTGAAAAGAATCATATGAAGACAGAGTACTTCATAGAACTATTTGAGCGCAGTCACCAATATATTGACTGTGATTGTGCACGTTGTAAGAACTCGCGACAGATGGCAATTGGCATTATTGGTACTTTGTTTAGAGACTCTAAGTGTGTGTCAATAATCAAGAAAAAAGAAGATTATTCCAAGCAGGAACTTATTGAGTTGTTTCTTCAACATGTGGGTACTGGTCTGCCAATCCTTACCCGAAAGAAATCGTCCATCCCCACTTGGGATGCCAATGTCAGACAGACAGATGGATTTGTTGGTAGAACTTGTCCAAAGTCACGACATATTTGATTTTGCCGACAACAGTGATGTGCGTAGCGAGTTGTGTCGCCTATTCAAGTGCGACTTGGACGCATCTATCCGTGTAAAGAATGTACGTAATGTAGCCGTACTGTTTGACGCTATGGCTCAATACCATTTGATAAACAATAATTGGCAATATGTCATGGGAGAAGGTCGCTTCTTAACCAGTATCAAAAAGGATGGAACAGAGAAATTCATAACTTCAAGTTGTCTTTCCTCTTCTCTTTCAAGGATAAGAAGAAACGTTTCCATGACAGCAAGTCAATATGCCATCTGCAAATCCATCGAACAGATATTAAGAGAGGAATAAATCACAATAATTCTGCTAAATGAAAGTAAAAACGTGATAGTTTGGTTGATACTGCCTTACTATCACGTTACTTTTTCTATTTAGTGACAGTCTCCCCATAACTTTGCATCAAAAATCATAAAAAATAATTAGCATGGAAGAAAATAGTATAAGATTTGAAGATATTCCCAACGCTATAACGGGGGTACTGAAAAAGCTGTCATCATTAGAAGACAAGATTGATGGTATATATGAACTTGTTCAATCAGAAAAAGAAGAAACATGGTTTACGGTTGCTGAATTATGTGCTTATCTCCCAACACATCCGGTAGAGCATACCATATATTGCTGGACAAGCAATCGGGAAATACCGTTTCACAAGAGAGGCAAACGCATCATGTTCCTCAAATCTGAGATAGATGAATGGCTTCAAGGAACCAAGGGCAAATCGAAGAACGAGATTCAAAGAGAAGCAGAGGAATATGTACTATCTACACAAAGAAAGAATAGACGGCTAATATAACCGTGCTACTGTCTGTAAACAATTTAATTAAGGTACGTGACACATGAATGAAAGACATTTTAGACTCTATGAGCGAATTGTCGCAATAGAAGACAGTTTGGAGGCTTTGGGACCTATTGACAAACTAATAGAGCGAATCGAGGAATTGGAGAAGATGGTCAAGCAGACCAAAACCGTCTTGGGGTTTGACGAAGCATGTAAGTATATTGGTGTTTCTGAAAGCCTGCTATACAAACTTACAGCCGCAAAAGAAGTTCCACACTATAAGCCAAGGGGAAAAATGCTGTATTTTAATAGAGAAGAAATCGACAAGTGGCTGCTCCAAAACAAACAAGAGGTCATTGGAATGGTAACGAAAATAGAAATTGATAATCCGAAAGAATGAAAATGGAAGAAAATAACAAACATGTACAGCCTAACTCAAAAGAGGAAGGAGTACAGCGTCTCAATCGCATATTGAGCGAATCGTTGATAAAGGCAACAGATACTTATAAAACACCTCCTCAGATTATATGGGTTGATAATTCCAGCATAGCCACATTGGGCAACTTCAGTGCTTCTACTGGTAAGGCAAAGGCGAAAAAAGACCTTCAACGTGTCTGCCTTGGTAGCCGCTTCCCTCGCCAACGGCAAGGTACTGAACTATCGCGCCAGTCTGCCAGAGGGGAAACGCAAGATACTGTATGTAGATACGGAGCAGAGCCGCTATCACTGCCATAATGTGCTGGAGCGCATCCTGAAGCTCGCTGGTCTACCTACAAGCATCGACAACGAGAACCTTGACTTTATCTGTCTGAGAGAGTACACGCCCTCCGTCAGGATAGAGGTCATAGACTATGCGCTTGCCCAAGACCAAAGCTATGGACTGGTCATCATCGACGGAATCAGAGACCTGCTTCTCGACATCAACAATGCGGGAGAATCGGTCGAGGTCATCAACAAGATGATGGAATGGTCATCAAAGTATGACCTGCACATCCATTGCGTATTGCATCAGAACAAGGGCGACAATAACGTGCGCGGGCATATCGGTACGGAGATGAACAACAAGGCAGAGACGGTGCTTGTCATCACCAAGAGCACCACCAATCCCGACATCAGCGAGGTGAAGGCGATGCACATCCGTGAGAAGGAGTTCAAGCCGTTTGCCTTTACAGTCAATGAGGAAGGGTTGCCAGAGATTGTCGAGCACACGCCGGAGAAGGAAGAAGGTGACAAGCAACCGTCAAGGTTTACTTACCAAGACTTGACATCCGAACAGCATAACGAGGCGCTGACGGCTGCATTCAAGGAGAAACCTATCAAAGGATTCGATCGCATGGTGGAGGAATTAACGCAAGCCTATGCAGACATTGGCTTTAAGCGTGGCAGAAGCGTCATCATCAAAATGCTGAAATACCTGATTAACGAGCAAAAGCTCATAGTGAAGCGGGATAATCATTACTATTTCGGATATACACCTGCCGAGATTGACCTGTTCCATGAAGAGGAATAAAAACAGTTCAGAAACCAGTTTAGTTTACGTCCGTACCTATATATAAGAAATAAGGCCAAAGTAAACCGAAATCGGAGGCTGAATTGGGAAGCGGAAAAGTAGTTTAGCAAATGGTTTAGTTTACGGGTGTGCCTATATAGGAGAAAGGGTAAAGTAAACTGTTTCCATGGACAAAGTAAAACCGAACAAATGAAAGTACAATGAATATTGAACAATCGAAGAAACTGAGCATTATAGACTTCTTAGACAAGGAGAATGTAACGCTGAAAAAGAAGAAGGGCAATGCCTACTGGTATCTGTCACCCTTCAGGGACGAGAAGACCGCATCGTTCAAGGTCAGCAAGAAGGAGAACCTGTGGTACGACTACGCCATTAAGGAGGGCGGTGACCTTGTGGAGCTGGTAAAGCGTATGTATAACAAACAATCCGTTTCCGATGCCCTTGCCTACCTTGCGTCCAAGAGTATTGCCACTGTGGATAAGGCAATCGAGACCGCTATCGCAGCCAAGGAATACACGACAACCAAGATGAACGATGTGAAGCTGCTCCCACTGAGCAACCATTCTCTGCTGTCCTATTTCAGTAGCCGACGGATAGACATCACCATTGGCAGGATGTATTGCAGGGAGATACACTACAAGGTTGAGCAAAAACATTACTATGGCATTGCCTTTGGCAATCTGAGTGAAGGACATGAGGTGCGCAATCCCTATTTCAAGGGCTGCATCGGGCATAAGGACATCACCCTGCTTGCCCATACGTTCAACGAGTGGCAAAACGGTTGTCTGGTCTTTGAGGGCTTCATGGACTTCCTTGCTTATATGACCCTCGTTAAACAGCAAGACCGATGGTTTGTCGTTGAAAGCCCTTGCGACTATATGATACTGAACTCAGTCGCCAACCTCAAACAGGCATTGCATTACCTTGACCGTTACACCCACATCCATTGCTTCCTCGACAACGACCAGGCAGGACGCAAGACGGTTGAGAGCATCAGCAATGTATTCGAGTACAGGGTGACGGACGAGTCCTTCAGATATGCCGACTACAAGGATGTCAACGACTATCTGATGAGGAAGAAACGAACGGCATCTGAATGACATTATAAAGACGAAAACACCATCATTTGATGCAAAAATGGCTCAAATGCATTGAAATTACATATCAAATCTGCACTTTTTCGCCCAAACATGCTTGATTCTCAATTATTATCCTTATTTTTGCATCGTTTTAATACATTATTAAAATGTAGCAGAATGGAATTAAAAAAAAGAAATAAGGATATTGGGCAGACGCTTTGAGGTGGAACCTCGTGCCAAGGAAAGCCTGAAAGGCATCACGGTTGGCGAGAAACTCTCATACCGTTTCTATGATGGCACATACCAAGGCACGCCCCTGCTGTTCGTTGAGCCCAAGAAGGGCAATCCCTCTCCACGGACTTGCGCCATCACGGGCAAGCGGTTGACCGAAGCCCTGGGACTGCCTGCGGTGTTTATCCTTGCGCCCGGACCCACCTACGAGCGACACAGACTGGCAGACAAAGGAGTCTTCTTTGTCATGTCCGAGGAATATGCCCATCTGCCAGGCATCATAGCATTGGAGAAGACAAGCAACAGGAAGATTGCCGAAGTATTGACCCCTGTGGCGCAATACATACTACTCTATCACCTACAGGTGGGCAGTATTGAAGGAATGTCGCCAAGGGATATTGCACCGTTGCTTCCATATTCTTACGAAAGCGTCACGTTGGGTGTCACCTGTCTTGAAGATGTAGGACTGTGTCAAAAGATTCAGAACGGACAGCGCAGCAAGGTGGTACACTTCGAGTTGAAGGGCAAGGAACTGTGGGACAAGGCTCAGAACGTCTTGCTGTCACCTGTGGAGAACCGCATCTTTTGCGATGACATACGCTTGGATGCGGAATACCCCGTATGCGGCATCAATGCCTGGCACATTATTCCATGCTTAATCGTGACCGGGAAGAGATGATAATGATGACAAGCAAGGAATATCGTGCCGTCAAGTCGGCTGATGTCATGGAGAATCCCAACATCTATGACGGCAACTATATCATAGAGGTATGGAAATACCCTGTTGTCAGCAAAATGGGCGACAAAAGCCAGTGGGTTGATCGCCTTTCCCTTGTCCTTTCGTTGAGAGATGATGATGATCCGAGAGTAGAAAAAGAAGTAGAACGAATAATCAGTGAACAGAAATGGAAGGATTAGTCAAGTTCCGTGAAGCATTTGCGGAATACTCAGAAAACTATGTGGTGATAGGCGGAGCAGCCTGTGACATCACCATGACCAATACCGTGGTGCGTCCACGCGCCACACACGACATCGACATGATAGTCATCGTAGAGAACATGACCGAGGCTTTCGCCAATCGCTTCTGGCAGTTTGTGCGGGAGGCTGGCTATCGACCTGAAAAGAGGAAACAGGAGGCTGGTGAGCCACCAAGGTATGAAATGTATCGTTTCCTTGATGGTAAAGACGGCTATCCCGAGATGATAGAACTGCTGTCACGCCACCCCGACGTGCTTGGAGAGCCAAAGGGATTTGTCATAGAACCTATCCCGACCGATGAAGATGTGTCGAGTCTTAGTGCCATCATCATGGACGATGATTACTATCACTTTACTATCGCACACAGCCAACTGACTGATGGCATACGCCATGCCAATTCCGCTGCCTTGATAGCACTGAAGGCAAGAGCCTACCTAAATCTCATGGCAGACAAGCGGGACGGCAAGCATGTGAACACCAAAGACATCAAGAAGCACCGTTCGGACATCCTGAAAAATGTGGTCATAATGACTGAGGACAACATTGAGGCTCCTGCTTCAATAGTGGCATGTATAAGGGAGTTTGTCGCCTCCATCAGAGCCGACTGGTCAACTCTCGCAGAACCATTGTCAAAGTCACTCGGTCAAGACGAGGCATTTGTGACCGGACTGTTAGATCAACTGGATGAATTGTTTATAGAAGCATGACCAATATGAAGATACAATACGCATCCGACCTGCATCTGGAGTTTGCCGACAATTGGCGGTATCTGAAAGCCCACCCCTTGGAGGTGACGGGCGACATACTGCTGCTTGCCGGCGACATCGGCTATCTCGGCGATGACAACTACTCCAAGCATCCCTTTTGGGACTGGGCATCGGAGAACTACAAGGAGGTGCATTGCTGCATGGGCAACCATGAGTTCTACAAATATTATGATGTGGCGACACTGCCCGACGGCTATCTCTTGGAGGTACGTCCCAATGTATTCAGCCACTACAACGGTATTGCGAGGATTGGCGACACCGACATCATCCTCTCCACCCTTTGGTCGAGGATTCCTTTGGAGGACGCTTACTTCACCGAGCAAGTGATAAGCGACTTCCGCCGTATATTATATAAAGGTGAGCTGATGACCCATGCCCAATTCAATGCTGAGCATGAACGTTGCCTCACCTTTATCAAGGATGCAGTGGCATATTCGCAAGCAGCCCATAAGATTGTTGTCACCCATCATGTACCATCGTTCCGTATGCTCCACCCAAAGTTTCAAGGCAGCAAGGCAAACGTGGCGTTCACCGTAGAGTTGGAGGACTATATCACCGATAGCGGCATAGACTATTGGATATACGGACATTCGCACACCAACATCGATGCCAGGATAGGCAACACCCAATGCTTGTCCAACCAGTTGGGCTATGTTTTCTCTAACGAACATCAGGACTTCTCCCATGGCAAGTACCTGACCATATAGCCATCCACATTTTTTTTCATCCACCCTCTTTACAAGCTCTTCCCTATCGGAAGGGCTTTTTTTGTGCCTTTCGAGTTTGATTTTTGAGTATGATTGCGAGTGTAATCAAAATTAGAGTTAAGATTTGGCTCCGCGGAAAGTCATTTCGGTTTAAGATTGAAGAAAAGGTAGTTCCTTTGCATCGGCAATAAGCCAAACCATAGTAAAATCAAACTTGAAAATATGAAGTCATTTGTAATATTCGCCATTGTCGTGACCATAATCTATGTCATCTACTATACGGTCATCATCGTGCAGGAACTGTACGGAAAGCCCAAGGACGAGAAGTCACAGGGCGAGTCGTTTGATGTCAGTGACATGACCGACGAGGAAGAGTCGATAGCGGTCAGCGAGAGCGACGGTGGTTTCAGCGTAGGCGACAACCAATATGAGACAGCCTACGAGGAGAAGCAGCTTGCAGAGCCTACAGAGGAGGCAGCCGCCACTGCGGAAGAGAGCAAGCCTCATGTGCTTGAAAAGATACAAAGCGCAATCGAGAAGAAGATGGAGGAAGTGAATACCACCTATTCCGACCCCATGTATTCGGAAGAATTGAACAACACCATCATCGCCCGCGGTCTTCGTCACAATGGACGTGACATGGTCAAGGTGGAATCACTCAATAATGAGATATGATGTCAAAAACAAGAAGTGCATTTCTATCATTATATGCCGCTTTAACCCCAGCTCTGGCCAGTGCTAAGTGTGGCAACGTGGACTACAGCTGGGGAGCGGACGCACTTGCGAGTGCCCATGACTATGCCGTGACGATGATGCTCTATATCGTTTATCTGTGCTATGCAGTGGCGGGCATCGTGGTCATAGTCAGCGCCTTGCAGATATATATAAAGATGAATACGGGCGAAGAAGGAGTGAAGAAGAACATCATGATGCTGGTGGGAGCCTGCCTGTTCCTCATAGGAGCGACCATCGTCTTCCCCGCTTTCTTCGGTTATCAGATTTGAGATACAGGTGATACGAGATAAGATAACTCAAAGTGTAACAAATTAAAAGGTAAAAAGAATGTTTGAAAGGATTAACAAGAAGGTGAAGGGATTCTTCTCTTCACAGCGCATGAAAACGCTCGCCCTGATGTTGCTTGTCGGCACCACCGCAGCAATGGCACAGAACGCAGCCGGCGACTACTCGGCAGGAACGACCGCGCTTACCACAGTGACGGAGGAGATTGCCAAGTATGTACCTATCGTGGTGAAGCTCTGCTATGCCATTGCAGGTGTCGTTGCAATTGTCGGAGCCATAAGCGTTTACATCGCCATGAACAACGAGGAACAGGACGTGAAAAAGAAGATCATGATGGTCGTCGGCGCATGTATTTTCCTCATTGCAGCAGCCAGGCACTGCCTCTGTTCTTCGGCATTGGAGGTTAAACGCAGCGTGAGATTGTGAGTATGTAGAACGTTAAAACACTGACAGTTATGGCAGATACAAAGCAAGAGCGTTTTCCGGATTATCCCATTTTCAAGGGACTGCAACGTCCATTGGAGTTCTTCGGGTTGCAGGGACGCTACATCTACTGGGCGGCAGCCACCGCAGGAGGAGCCGTTGCGGGTTTCATCCTCGGCTACTGCATCTTCGGTTTCGTGGCAGGACTCGTGCTGCTAGTCCTCGCCGTAGCTGTCGGTGGCGTTCTCATCGTCATGAAGCAGCGCAAGGGCTTGCACAGCAAGAAGAGTGACAACGGCATATTCATCTATGCCTATTCAAAAGAAAGTGTAAAACAAAAAAGAGAATCCATTATGTCCAAGTGGAAAGCTATCAATGATTGTAAGTGAATGGAGGTGGGGGGCATCACGCATGAGGGTGCGCCCGCCTTTTTGCGATTAAAAAAGAAAAAGAACAATGACCCTATACATCATACTCATATTCTCAGCCATCTGCGTGGGCATGGCCATCAGTGTCAAGGCATTCGGCACGGGAGGGAAGCGCAAGCGCATCTTCCAGGACATCTACTTCTCCATCGAGGAAGTGGATGGCATCGGCGTGCTCTATACCAAGACGGGCGAATACTCCGCTGTTCTGAAGATGGAGAACCCTGTGCAGAAGTATTCCGCCAACATCGAGGCCTACTATGAGTTCACCCACCTCTTCGCCGCCCTTGCCCAGACCTTGGGCGAAGGCTATGCGCTGCACAAGCAGGACGTGTTTGTGAGGAAGGCATTCAAGGAAGAGAACGGTGGAAATCATGAGTTCCTGAGCGAGAGTTACTTCCGCTATTTCAACGGCAGACCCTTTACCGACAGCGTCTGCTACCTCACCATCACACAGGAGAACAAGAAGAGCCGTCTGATGTCGTTCGACAACAAGAAATGGCGTGACTTCTTGGTGAAGATACGCAAGGTGCACGACCAGCTGAGGGATGCCGGCGTGAAGTCCCGATTCCTCGGCAAAACGGAAGCCTGCGAGTATGTGGACCGTTTCTTCTCCATGAACTTCCGTGACAAGGTGGTGTCGATGACCAACTTCAAGGTCGATGACGAGACCATCGGCATGGGGGACCGTAGCTGCAAGGTGTATAGCCTTGTGGATGTGGATTATGCCAACTTGCCGTCGGTCATCCGTCCCTACGCAAATATCGAGGTGAACAACACCAGTATGCCCGTTGATCTCGTGAGCATCGTCGATAGCGTGCCCGGAGCCGACTGCGTGGTGTTCAACCAGATGGTGTTCGTGCCCAACCAGAAGCGTGAGCTTGCCCTACTCGACAAGAAGAAAAACCGCCATGCCTCCATGCCCAACCCCAGCAACCTGATGGCTGTAGAGGACATCAAGCGTGTGCAGGAGGTGATAGCCCGTGAGAGCAAGCAGCTCGTCTATACCCACTACAACCTCGTGGTGGCAGTGAGCGGCGACACCGACATACAGAAATGCACCAACCATCTCGAAAACTCCTTCTCGCGCATGGGCATCCACATCAGCAAGCGGGCCTACAACCAGTTGGAGCTGTTCGTCAACTCTTTCCCCGGCAACTGCTATGGCATGAATGCCGACTACGACCGATTCCTCACCCTCGGCGATGCCGCCACCTGTCTGATGTACAAGGAGCGCATCGTGCATAATGAGGACACCCCGCTGAAGATATACTATACCGACCGCCAAGGTGTGCCCGTAGCCATCGACATCACAGGAAAGGAGGGAAAGGAGAAGCTGACCGACAACTCGAACTTTTTTTTGTTTGGGTCCTTCGGGCAGCGGCAAGTCGTTCCACATGAACAGCGTGGTGCGTCAGTTGTGGGAGCAGAACACCGACATCGTCATGGTCGATACGGGTAACTCGTATGAGGGACTCTGCGAGTATGTGGGCGGCAAGTACATCGCCTATACGGAGGACAAGCCCATCACCATGAACCCCTTCAACATCAGCAAGCGGGAGCTGAACATTGAGAAGATAGACTTCCTGAAGAACCTGATACTGCTGATATGGAAAGGCTCGGAGACGCAGATACCCGAACTGGAGTTCCGTGTCGTGGAGCAGTTGGTGACGGAGTATTACGATTTCTATTTCAACGGTGTGCAGCCCTATCCTTCCTCACAGAAGGAGACACTGAGAAAAAAACCTCTCCACCATGGAGAAGCGGCGCGGCACGGAGCTGACGCAGATACACGACAAGGTGGAGAAACTCATCAAGGGACTGGAGGAACGGCGCATGGCATTGAGCGTGAAGACCCTCTCCTTCGACTCATTCTATGAGTTCGCCTGTGAGCGTCTCGACCAGATCTGCATCGAGAACAACATCACCACCATCGACTGCGACAACTTCGCCTATATGCTCCAAAACTTCTACCGTGGCGGCAAGTACGACAAGATTCTCAACGAGAACGTGGATAGCACCTTGTTCGACGAGACCTTCATCGTCTTCGAGGTGGATGCCATCAAGGAGAACAAGCAGCTCTTCCCCATCGTGACGCTCATCATCATGGACGTGTTCCTGCAGAAGATGCGCCTGAAGAAGAACCGCAAGTGCCTTGTCATCGAGGAGGCATGGAAAGCCATCGCCTCGCCGCTGATGGCCGAGTACATCAAGTACCTATACAAGACAGCCCGAAAGTTCTGGGCGAGCGTGGGCGTAGTGACACAGGAGATACAGGACATCATCGGCAGTCCCATCGTGAAGGAAGCCATCATCAACAACTCCGACGTGGTGATGCTGCTCGACCAAAGCAAATTTCGTGAGCGATTCGACGAGATCAAGGCGATATTAGGATTGACGGATGTGGATTGCAAGAAGATATTCACTGTCAACCGCTTGGATAACAAGGAGGGAAGAAGTTTCTTCCGTGAGGTGTTTATCCGACGTGGATCGACGAGCGGAGTGTATGGTGTGGAGGAGCCGCACGAGTGCTATATGACCTACACCACCGAGCGAGCTGAGAAGGAGGCATTGAAACTCTATAAGCATGAACTGAAGTGCAGACATCAGGAGGCTATCGAGCGGTATTGCAGAGATTGGGATGCCAGTGGCATCGGGAAGTCGTTGGCATTTGCGCAGAAGGTCAATGAGGCGGGGCATGTGCTCAATTTGACGGACGATGGAGCCACTCGCCGCTGACACGGCGAGCACGGGGGCTGATTGATGGAAACGGAAATCCCGGAATAGACGTAAAGCCCAGATGCCCGAAAGCAAAACTTTCGGGAACGGTGGCTGGGTAGTATTTACGATTAGTAGTAAATACGATTAGTAGTGAATACTACCAATAGTAAATACTACAAGTAGTAAAGTAGTGGAATAGTAGAAACTGAAAGTAGTAAAAACGTAAAGTAGTGAAGCAATGAGACGTTTATACCTTATTATAATATATATGTGTCTTACACTTGTCGTGGGAAGGGTTCATGCGCAGTATTACAGCGTGAACTACGACAAGCAGATCGTTGCCGCCATGGCTGCCGCATTCGGTGCTGGAGCTATGGCAGAGAGCTATTATAACGAGCAGGTGGGCGAAATCTTGAAGCACTACAATGCCGCAGAGGTTGCCACTGCCGGCATCTTCGCTGCCAAGTTCTTGGAGCGCAAGGCATTCACCGACCTCGGCATTTGGAGCAGTAGCACGGAGAACTACTATTACCGCCGCATCCACAATATGGTGGCGAACAAGATTATGCCCAAGATATGGACGGTGGCAGGAATGATGCTGAAAAAGTCCGCAGACCGCCCTCTACTGGGGCAGTTACCTGATGAAGATATGCGCCGACACAAAGTCGCTGTGTATGCAGTTTGAGAGTGTCGTGACCAACAGTAGCTTGACCTTTGCCGACATTCAGTTCTTGGAAATCAACCAAGAGATAGCCGCCATCCTCAAACTCTCGGAGATAGGCAATGTAGATTGGCAGCAGCTGTTGGATGACATCGCCAGTGTGCCCGGCAACTTCACCGTGGAGAACCTCACCGCCGACATCGAGACGCTTTACAATATGGGAGCATCGTTGGCGACGGCAGGTATCAACGGGGCATCAGGCGCACTCTTGCAGCAGAGTGCCTTCAACGACCTTTTCAATGGCAAGGTGAGTAAAAATCATCGACATCTATGACAACTACCATGACCTCTATGAACAGGCAGAGAACGGCATCGGCAGCACACTCCTTAGTCTGGTGGGTGGCGAGGACAACGTGGCAGCCCTCTTCGACCTCTCCAACTACAACATCACCTCGTGGATGACAGACTATCTGAGCGAGACGCAGGGCAACTACTATACACAGCGTTGGTACATTGCCCGACGAGACCAAGGCAGCGTAAGCCTCTGTGACTACTATCCGCCGACCGATGACAACAGTATTCTGAACGGTGACCATTGGTATCGTATCAACACCTCCGACCCCAACTTCTACCCTAACAGCACGCAGCGAGAGCAGATACTGGCCAACTCGGAGAACCATGCCGGATGGAGCCGCAGCCGTGTGCAGCAGCTCAACGCCCAGAGCGACGGCTTCACCTATACGATGAACTATTGGATGTCGTCGTACATCATCAGCCGTGGCGGCAAGCAGACCAAGAAGGCCTACGCCTACGAGATACACGTTACCAAGAGCTGGAACAACGTGGAAGAGGTGTATGAGGATGTCTTCGACTCCTACAGCATGGACTTGAATACCTTCAAGCGTCAGTTGCAGGCACGTCTCTCGGAGTATAACGACAACGAGGAGGGCTATGTCTATTACATCGGCAGTGACGCACGCCGTTACTATCAAGCCACCGATGCCGCCAAACTGAAGGGCGTGGAGAGCGTGACCATCAGCGTCACCTGTTCGGACGGTGTCACCCTCGGACAGGGCAGCACGCAGTACAAGTGCCGTGAGTGCGGCGGTTCGCTCAATGCCCACAGCAAGGAATGCGCCATGAGGACAAGCGTATCAGAAAATAATCTCGACCTATCGGAACTGGACGAGAAGGAACGTGAGGCGAATAGCAAGATAGCCCTGTTGGAGGCGCAGATAAGCCAGTTGGAGACAGAGAACAGGAACCTGCTCACGCAGATAGCCAATGCCTCTGTGGAGGAAGCCCCTGCCTTGCGGCAGCAACATAATGTCAACAAGACGAAGATAGACAACCTGAAGAAGGAATTGGCGACATGGCAGCAGCAGTTGGCAGACATACAGAATGCCAAGAGCGAGGCGGCTAACGACAATGCCACCTCCACCGATGACTACTACCGCATCCCTGCCATCATGCAGGATGTGAAGTCAGCCTACAATCTCACGTGGCAAGGTGCCGGTTCGTGGAACGGCTACACCTACGTCCGAACTGCCACCATGCCCAACATCAACGGCATTATCACCTTCAAGGCGACACTGTCCATTGCAAGGAAGCCCAAGTACTTCCTTGGCATCAAGATACACCGTGCGATACTGCAAATATCGTGGGAGCTGACCTCGGAATACACCGACACACAGGTGGTGGATGTGCTGACCCTTGACCCGAATGCCTCTGACGAGGAGAAGACGAGGCAGGTGAACAGCCGTATCTCGGAGATAGCCCAGGAGTTCCCGTCGTGCAGCATCACCACAGAATATGCCAAGAGCGAGGCAACCCAGACCGCCGACAATGACGATGTAATACACCTGCTCTGGTCGAGCGACCGTCTGGAGATAGCCCGTGAAGTAGATAGCCGTATCACCAAGATTTACGCCGACTTGGTATCATTAGAAAAAATGATGCACTACAAGCGCAGCATCATTGACGTGCTGAAGGACATTCTTCCTTCAATCGACGCAGACCAAGGTCGCAGAAGGACACTCATTGAAGAGTGCTACGAGCGATGGAGAGAGAATGCAGACCCTAACAGAGGGAATGGTGAAGATAACGAGAACGAAAACTGAGGGAGGAACGGAGAATGAGACATACCATCATCATAGCTCTCCTGCTGATTACCCTCTTCCCCAATACAGCCTTGGCGCAATGGGGATTCGATGCGGTATCGGTGGAAGCATACATCAACGACCACAAGAAGCAGCGCAGCCTCTTGCTGGCACGCAGCACTTTGGAGTACAGCAATCAACTGCTGCATGAATACAGCAGTGAAGAGGTGGGCAAATACAAGGAACTGAATGTGGATTTGGACAAATACACCCGGGCCTTCGACATCATCGATGTGATGTACCAGTCGTTGCGCACGGTGCTGAACGTGAAGAGCACCTACCAGACGGTGAGCGACCGCATCAGTGACTACAAGAACCTGTTGGAGGACTTCAATGATAAGGTCATCAAGCGGAAACACATCGAACTGGCTGACACGATGCTCATCAGCATCAACAAGAAAGCCATCGACAACATATACAACGAAGGAAGCCAACTCTACCATAGCGTCAACGACCTCGTGTTGTATGCCACAGGAGCGGCAGCCTGTTCAACTTCCGACCTGCTGATGGTGTTGGACAATATCAACAATTCGTTGGACCTGATAGAAAAACATCTGAACCAAGCCTACTTCCAGACATGGCGGTATGTGCAGCTGCGCATGGGCTATTGGAAGGAGAAGGTGTATCGGACGAGGACGAAGGAAGAGATACTGGAAGATGCCTTCAGCCGATGGAAAGTGGCAGGAAAACTTGACTATTGACGGATTGTAAACAAAAGAAGAACGGACATGAAGAAGACAATGATACTCATCATGGCGGTAGCAACCACCATCAAAGCCACAGCCCAGAGCGTGACCTACAACCACGACTCCTCCAAGCAGAACCAGATAACGGTGATGGAGACAGGTGGCGGTTCTCTCACCCCTGAGTTCTATTATTGGCTGTTACATAACAACTATAAGAAGACAGCGGCAGAGAAGAACAAGTTAGGTTTCCGCACTCTTGCCGGCATCAACCTCTACAACCAAGTAGATGATGCGGAGAAGATAGACTCTGCCCTCACCAAGCGTGCTGAGGTGGAAGCCTTGAACGTAGCCGACCGACAGATAGACCTCGCCTGGCTTGCCGAAAGCAGCAAGATCAACGGTCAGTTGGACAAGATGAAGGCGAACATAGACCATATCATCCCTACAGGAGGCACCATCAACGACAAGCGTCGGTGGGAGGAACTGTACAATATGTACCAGTGTGCCGTGAAAGCCACCAAGGATGCCTATATGCCCAATGCACAGAGAAAGCGGCAGTATCTTAGCATCTATGCCGACCTGACGACACAGAACGAGACACTACTGAAATACCTTGTGCAGCTCAACACCCAAAGCCAGACTACCGCCCTCTTGGCAGCCACCAACGACCGTGTAGTACATAAAGGCAGCATCATCAGCGATGCCAAGAGCCGTTGGCAGGAAAACATGAAGGGCGTGAGGAGCTCGACAGGCACTGACGGCGATGATGCCAACAGCGGTGAGGGTGAAGAAAGTGTGAACAGATAGAAATAAGGGAAGAGAAGAAATAATCACAAAACAGCATAGAGATATGAACGATATTCAGATTTTCAACAACGAGGAATTTGGAGCAGTCCGAACCACAGGAACACCAGAGCAACCCTTGTTCTGTTTGGCTGATGTGGCAAGAGTTCTTGGACTAAAAACCAGCAAGTTGGTACAACGACTTTCGGATGATGTACTTTCAAAGTACCCCATCTCGGATAGTCTTGGAAGAGAACAGGTTACAAACTTTATCAATGAAGACGGACTGTATGATGTCATCCTTGACAGTCGCAAACCCGAAGCCAAACGTTTCCGCAAGTGGTGACATCGGAGGTGCTCCCCTCTATCCGCAAGCATGGTGCCTATATGACACAGCAGACCATCGAGAAGGCATTGGCAGAGCCAGACTTCCTGATACGGTTAGCAGTCAATCTGAAGGAAGAACGACAAAAGCGTCTGCTTGTCGAACAGGAGTGTGAACACCAAAGGACACGCATCGTTGAGTTGGGATCCAAGGTGGATGACCTGCAACAGGAGGTGACGGAGATGAAGGACAAGGTGAGTTACCTTGACATCATCCTTGCCACGAAGAGCAGTGTCCTGGTCACACAGATAGCACAGGACTATGGCGAGTCGTCCATCCGCTTCAACCGACGTCTGAAGGAGATGAACATCCAGTATCAGCGTGGCAAGCAGTGGATTCTGTATGCCGACTACAAGGACTGCGGTTATGTGACCAGCGAGACCTACCTCATTAAACACAAGGACGGTACGGAGGATGTGCGCATGAACACCAAATGGACACAGAAAGGTCGCCGCTTCCTCTATGAGAAACTGAAGAGCGTGGGAGTCATTCCTGTTATCGAAAGAACATAAAATAAAGAAATAGCTATGGAATCAATATCAAAAATACAGTTACGTCTCTATGCCGCCAAGAGGAAAAACGGCAAGTGGCAGTTGGAGATGTCAAGGATGCCGAAGCGAATCAGCGTTATCGGCAGGACACCCATCGTTGATGAGCATTATATGCCATCTGATTTAGAGGTAGTTTCAATGTCAAAGCTTCACAAATATGTCGGAAGTTACTACGGCAAGATTGTGAAGACCCTCAAAGAGGAAGGCATCATCACCAAGGAATATGGAATGTGGAAACTGCGTGAAGACCTTCAGGACAAGGGCATTGCGGTATATGTCACAGGCAGGATGCGCTGCTTCTACCACTTCTATCTGTCATGGACACCGAAAGGCATAGAGTTTATCAAAGAGATTATCAACAATAGAACCAGGCACTGATGGCAGACAACATACTCAGCGATTTCGGCATCAACATCCTCGAAGAGGAGATTGACGATGTGATATTCCAGACCAACGAGTTCCTGACCGATGCCACCTTCACAGGCTCACAAGGGCCGTTCTGGTGGATCCTCCAAATGTGTATGGCATTGGCGGCACTGTTCTCTATCATCGTGGCGGCAAGCATGGCCTACAAGATGATGGTGAAGAACGAACCGTTGGACGTGATGAAACTGTTCAAGCCCTTGGTGGTGAGCATCATCCTCTGTTGGTGGTACCCACCTGCTGACACAGGCATGACCAACAGCGGCAGCAGCTGGTGCGTATTGGATTTTCTATCCTATATTCCCAATTGCATCGGCAGTTACACCCACGACCTCTATGAGGCAGAGGCGACCCAAATTTCCGACAAGTTTGAGGAGGTGCAGCAGTTGGTATATGTCAGGGACTCGATGTACACTGACCTCCAGGCACAGGCAGACGTGGCGCATAAGGGCACATCAGACCCCAACCTGATAGAGGCGACGATGGAGCAGACGGGCGTGGACGAAGTGACAACATGGAGAAGGATGCCAGCAAACTGTGGTTCACCTCACTGACGGCAGGGGCCGTGGTGGGCACACAAGATAGTGATGCTGATAGCCCTGATCGTGTTCCGCATCGGTTGGTGGGCGACGATATACTGTCAGCAGATATTGCTCGGAATGCTCACTATATTCGGTCCAATACAATGGGCATTTTTCGTTGCTGCCCAAGTGGGAAGGAGCGTGGGCGAAGTGGCTAACCCGTTATTTGACAGTTCATTTCTACGGAGCCATGCTCTACTTCGTCGGTTTCTACGTCCTGTTGCTGTTTGATATTGTGCTCTGCATACAGGTAGAGAACCTGACGGCCATCACCGCCAGTGAGCAGACGATGGCAGCCTATCTGCAAAACTCGTTCTTCTCGGCAGGCTATCTGATGGCAGCGAGCATCGTGGCGTTGAAATGCCTGAACCTCGTGCCCGACCTTGCGGCATGGATGATACCAGAGGGCGACACCGCCTTCTCAACCCGAAACTTCGGCGAGGGCGTGGCACAACAAGCCAAGATGACGGCTACGGGAACCATGGCGACCGTGATGAGATAACATGTGAGTGTGCGGTGAGTCACCGCACCTCCTATTGAAACAAATAAAAAGTAACCATCAAGAAAAAAATGAAAGCAAAAAAATGAAATTGAGCGTTGGCTCAAAGATGAGAAATTCATGGCGTTTGCCAACAAGCGTGCAAAGGAAGAGTTTTTCAATTCCGAAAACAACTACATCGACCCACAGTATGAGGAGATGGCAGAAGGCTTTGAGGATAACGACGAGTATGTAGTGCCTATGGTAGATTACCTGAGTTATCGCTTGCATCGTGCCAAAATCTACAGAAATCGACGGAGACGTGAACGTGACATCTGGTGGGTGTGGATCCAACTGAAATACGAAGGCATCTACGTAGAGGCTTGCATCAAGTATTACGCCAAACTGGTGGAAGAAGTTGAGAAGGACATATACACCATCCTGCACCGTGAATATGTGAGAATGAAGAGAAATCAGACCTCAAACAAGCAGTAACGTATGGTAATCAAGAACTTAGAAAACAAAATCAAGCTGGTGGGCATCATCTGCTCTGCGTTCCTCATGGGCTGCATCATCATCTCGGTGTCGATCATCTGGACGGCGCGCTGCATGGTGACGGACGCGCAGCAAAAGGTGTATGTATTGGACGGCAACGTGCCCATACTGGTGAACCGCACCACGATGGAGGAAACGCTGGATGTGGAGGCAAAGAGCCATATCGAGATGTTCCACCATTACTTCTTTACGCTTGCTCCCGATGACAAGTACATCCGCTATTCGATGGAGAAGGCGATGTATTTGGTCGATGAAACTGGTTTGGCGCAGTACAATACGCTGAAGGAAAAGGGCTTTTACAACAATATCATGGGTACGAGTGCCGTGTTCAGCATCTTTTGCGACAGCATCAAGTTCAACAAGGAGAAGATGGAGTTCACCTACTACGGTAGGCAAAGGATAGAGCGAAGGAGCAATATTCTGATGCGTGAATTGGTGACGGCGGGACAGGTGAAGCGCGTGCCGAGGACGGAGAACAATCCTCATGGACTGCTCATCACGAACTGGAGAACCTTGCTCAACAAGGATATTGAGCAGAAGTCGAAGTCAAACTTCTAATATCCTAGCGGTATGAGTGTAAAAGGAATCAGACGGATGCTTGTGGGCGAGGATATGCCCGACAAGAACGACCCCAAGTACAAGAAGCGGTATGAGAAGGAGGTGGCGGCAGGGCGCAAGTTTGCCAAGACCGCGAGGATAGACCGTGCGGCGGCTAAGGTGCAAGGCTTTGCCAATGCCCACAAGACGCTGTTTCTCGTCATCGTCTTCGGCTTTGTCGCCACGTGCTTCGGCATCAACATCTACAGGATGGTGCGGTATTACGGTCATCGGACGGAGGCTGCAAGTGCCATCGAGCGGCAGGAAGGGCGCATGAAGCAGATGATGAATGCAGCCCATTGCATCACTCCTCCCGTGACGCATCGAACCAACGAGGAGAATCGAGACAAGTCAGTAACATCAAAATCAGACAGCGATGAGAATAACAGATAAGATAAACTTCCGTCAGCCGAAGTACATGCTGCCAGCCATCGTGTACATCCCGTTGATTGCCACAGGCTATTTTGTCTTTGACATGTTCAATACGGAGGTGGCGGAAACGCAGGACAAGAACCTGCAGACCACCGAGTTTCTGAACCCCAACCTGCCCGGAGCGCAGATTAAGAATGGTGACGGCATCGGTGGCAAGTATGAGAACATGGCGAAGTCGTATGGTCGCATAGCAGACTATTCGGCTGTTGATAACATTGAGCGTGACAACGAAGAAGAGAAAGAAGCGTATGAATCCAAGTACACAGAAGAAGACCTTGCGGAACTCGTCCGTCAGGCAGAAGAGAAGGACGATGCAGCCGAAGTGGCCGATGCCAAGGCGCGAGAAGCGGAAGCACTCGAAGCACTCAACAAGGCACTCGCCGAAGCGAGGCTGAGAGGACAGGCGGCAGTTGCCCCCGTGGCCCAGGATACCACACAGGCTGGGCCTCCCAAGGAGCAGATTGAGGTGAAAGGTCAGATTGCCGAGGACAGCAAGGCGGTGAAGGCACTGGACGAGGAGGACAAGGCACAGGAGGTGGTGAAGAAGGTGAAGGTGACTTCGGACTATTTCAACACCCTGACGCAGAACGAGCATGAGCCAAAGCTCATCAAGGCCATCATTGACGAGGACGTGAAGGCTACGGACGGGTCGAGGGTGCGGCTGAGACTGTTGGACGATATTGAGATTGGTGAGACCGTGGTGAAGAAAGGGTCGTACCTCTATGCCACCATGAGCGGTTTCGGTTCGCAGCGAGTGAAGGGTAGCATCAACTCCATCCTTGTGGATGACGAGCTGATAAAGGTTTCGCTTTCGCTTTATGACACGGACGGACTGGAGGGACTGTATGTCCCCGGCAGCCAGTTCCGTGAGACCACGAAAGATGTGGCGAGCGGTGCTATGCAGAGCAACATGAACATCGACCAGAGTGGAGCGAACAACAGTTTCTCGCAATGGGGAATGCAAGCCGTGACCAATGCCTACCAGAAGACAAGCAATGCCATCAGCAAGGCTATCAAGAAGAACAAAGTGAAGCTGAAGTATGGGACGTTTGTTTACCTTGTAAATGGGAAAGAGAAAAGGAAATAGACACTGCCCGACAACGGAATTGTCGGGAACGGTGGCTCATAGAGTATAAACATCAAAAAAATCAACTAATATGAATTGTTTTCAGAAAATGAATGTCTGTGCATTGCTTTCGCTGAGCGTGCTTTCAGCCAAGGCGCAGACCACCTACATGGAGATGGAGCAGCTGACGGTCAACGACCAAGTGACCACCGTCATCACCGCCTCCGAACCCATCCGCTTTGTCGATATATCCACAGACAAGGTGGTGGGCGACCAACCCATCAACAACACCATCCGCCTGAAGCCGAAGGACAACGTGTATGCCGACGGTGAGGTGTTGGCGATAGTGACAATCGTGACGGAACGCTACCGCACGCAGTATGCACTGCTCTATACCACGAGGATGCAGGAGGCAGTAACCGATAAGGAAATAGAATGCTCGGAGCGCAATGCCTACAACAATCCCGCTGTAAGCCTGTCCACTGCCGACATGACCAAGTATGCACGTCAGATATGGTCATCGTCTGCCAAATACCGCAACGTGGCGACGAAGATGCACCGCATGGTAATGCGCCTGAACAACATCTACAGCGTGGGCGAATATTTCTTCATCGACTTCTCCGTGGAGAACAAGACCAACATCCGCTTCGACATCGACGAGATGCGCATCAAACTATCGGACAAGAAGCAGAGCAAGGCTACCAATGCGCAGATAGTGGAACTGACCCCATCTCTTGTGTTGGACGATGCGAAGACCTTCAAGTATGGCTATCGCAACGTGATTGTGGTGAAGAAGATGACCTTCCCCAACGACAAGGTGCTGACCATCGAGCTGTCGGAAAAACAGATAAGTGGACGCACCATCTCGCTCAGCATCGACTATGAGGATGTGCTGTCTGCCGATTCGTTTAACCATATACTGTTGGAGGAGGAATAATGAGAATTAGGAATGAGGAATTAGGAGTGAGGAATTGGCTTGTGCATACCTTACTCGTTGTCATCTGTTTTATGGCAAGCATGACTCCGGCAATGGCGCAGCAGAATAGCGACCGCATATCCTTGGGGTTCGGATGCCTGTATGAGCGAGGACTGGACGTGACGCTGTCCTACGAGTATGAGACGAAGTACCACAATGCGTGGGAGTATTTTGCAAACGGATATATCAAGTGGAACGAGTGCGCATCGTGCGGTCATGTCTGTCCTGAGAGTTTTTGGAACAACTACCGCAGTTATGGTTTCGGCTTTGCCTATAAGCCCTGTGTGGCAAGAGGACGCAACCACCATGGCAACATGCGCATAGGAGCATCGGCAGGTAGCGATACTGACAGGTTCTTGGGTGGCATCCACCTCGGCTATGAGCAAAACTATACACTCAGACACGGCTGGAAGCTCTTCTGGCAGGTGAAGACCGATGTGATGATCAAGGGTGAAGACCTGTTCAGAACGGGTATTGTCCTGGGTGTGAAACTTCCTGTAAAATGACTATGCGTATGAAGAAACTGTTTTCAATCTTGGCAGTTGCGGCAACGGTGTTGCTGACTGCCTGTGACGAGCATCAGGACTTTCCCGACACAGCCATGAAGGTCACCCATATCTTGACCACTGACGGCAAGGTGATGCCCTACGAAACCTACGAGCAATCGTGCAAGCAAGCCATTGCAGTGGTGTTCAACGTCAATCAGAGGGAAGAAATGGAGGGAAACGGATATGCCGTCTATCTGTGGGACATCGCTCCCGAAGCCTTTGCTGACAGTATCGGTGTGGAACAGGACACATCCTGTGACCTCACCGCCTACGACGGCAACAAGAACACTTTTGCCCTTTATGGCACGACCGATGTGAAGTCGCCTTTGGCTGAGCGTGTCTTCGACATGTGGCGTTACGGGCAAAGTGCCTATATCCCCCAGTGTGGCACAGATGCGTCTGCTCTATCATGCCAAGGACATCATCAACCCATACATCCTGAAATGCGGCGGCACACCTATCCCCGATGAGGATGATGACTGTTGGTATTGGACTTCAACGGAGGTAGAAGGACAAGCGACCGCCAAGGCATGGCTTTACTCACTGGGAAGCGGTGCCATACAGGAGACTCCCAAGTGGCAGCCGCATAAGGCGAGACCCATCATCACGATTATGGATTAGCCATATACAGACATCGAGTATCACCCGTATCATCATCAAAGTACAACAATTAAAAAAAGAAAAAGCATGAAAAAGAATTTGTTTCTAATGTTGGGACTTGGAGCCATGCTTCTCACGTCCTGTGACCAAGACATCGTCAATGAGATTTACCTGCCCGGTGGCGGAGGTTCTGTGGTCGTGACCGACAGCACATCAACCAAGCAGCTTCAGGTATTCACCAATCTGGAGATGCTGCAACCTGCCGTTTCCACACGAGCCGTTGACAACCAGTGGGAACTCAATGATATGATTGGCATCTCTTCCACAGGGATGATCAACAATATGAAGTTCACCCGAAGCGGCGGCACGAATCAGTTTGTGTCAGCCAACAAGGTGTTTTTCACGGACACAGACACTCACACCTTCAATGCCTACTATCCCTATACGGCAAATCCTACCAACGACCTCATAGAGTTCCAAGTGCCGGAGGCAGCTGTACAGAGTGAGCAGAAGGTCAATGATTTTCTGTTTGCCAGTGGAGCGGCATCATACGCCAATCCGAGCCTTACATTGAACTTCACCCATCAGATGGTGCGTGTCATCATCAAGGTCTATACCTCACCAGAATACGGTTTCACCACCAATGATTTTGCAGGAAGCCTACTCACGTTCGTCGGTTATTTTGACAGCGGTACTTTCAACATCAAGACCGGAAAGGTAGAATGCAGTGACGAGTCGGTGACGACCTATTATTTCGGCGACCCACAAAGTGACCACATGGAATATACGCTTTATGTTCCTGCACAGGTTATGCCAGACATGACATTGCAACTCAGCAATGGGGAGAACTTCGTATTCCTCACAAACGACACGTGGAAAGCGGGTCATTCCTACAGCTATTCATTGAAGCCTGTACGCAACACCTTGGAGGTCATATCTGCAACTATTTCTCCGTGGACAGTAGAGTCTGAGAAGACCATCAACGGCTACGAATAAAAACTCATAAGAGGATTGGAGGGTGTCCACCGTGGCATCCTTCATCTTTTCTCATTATCACCCAACATCATCGTAAAGTAAATGGAAGAAAGCAAAGAGTTACAGGGTTTTTACAAGATATTCAGGGCGGTGATTTATGTCTCCATCCTGATGGAGTTCTTCGCCTACGCACTGGAGCCGGAGCAGTTGGACTTCTTGGGCGGCGTAGTGACGGATATCCACACTCGCATCAAGCGGTGGATGATTTACCATGACGGCAACCTCGTGTATAGCAAGGTGGCTACGTTCCTGCTGATATGTATCACCTGTGTGGGAACGCGCAACAAGAAGCATCTGGAGTTTGACGCTCGCAGGCAGGTGCTCTATCCGCTGCTGTCGGGAGTGCTGCTGATTGTGCAGTCCGTATGGCTGTTCGGTCATTCGATAATGCCCTGTTTTCTATACCCTCCGTTTGAACACTTGGCTCTATATGCTCACTTCCATCGTTGGTGTCGTATTGGTGCATATCGCCCTCGACAATATCTCTAAGTTCCTGAAGGAAGGGCTGCTGAAAGACCGCTTCAACTTCGAGAATGAGAGCTTTGAGCAATGCAGGGAGTTGCAGGAGAACAAGTACAGCGTGAACATCCCTATGCGCTATTATTACAAGGGCAAGTTCCGCAAGGGATGGGTGAACATCGTCAATCCGTTCCGTGGCACATGGGTTGTGAGTACTCCTGGTTCTGGTAAGACCTTCTCCATCATCGAGCCGTTTATCAGGCAGCACAGCGAGAAGGGCTTTGCCATGGTGGTGTACGACTATAAGTTTCCCACTCTCGCCACCAAACTCTACTATCATTACTTGAAGAACAAGAATGCCAAGGACAGCAAGATGCCCCATGGCATGAAGTTCAACATCATCAACTTTGTGGATGTGGAGTATTCGCGCCGTGTGAACCCCATCCAGTTGAAGTACATCAACAACCTTGCCGCAGCGAGCGAGACCGCCGAGACCCTGCTTGAATCCCTGCAAAAAGGCAAGAAGGAAGGCGGCGGTGGCAGCGACCAGTTCTTCCAGACCTCTGCCGTCAACTTCCTTGCCGCCTGCATCTATTTCTTCTGCAACTACGGCAAGGAGCCCTACGACAAGGACGGAAAGATGCTGATTGCCGAGCGGCGTGAAGACCCAAAGACGAAAAGGCTGATACCCACAGGACGGGTGTTCGACCATTCGGGCGCGGAGGTGCAGCCCGCTTATTGGTTGGGCAAGTACAGCGACATGCCACATATCCTATCGTTCCTCAATGAGAGTTATCAGACCATCTTCGAGGTACTTCAGACCGACAACGAGGTAGCCCCCTTGCTTGGCCCGTTCCAGACTGCCTTTGCCAACAAAGCCATGGAGCAGTTGGAAGGTATGATTGGCACGCTACGTGTCTATACCTCCCGTCTCGCCACCAAGGAATCTTACTGGATATTCCACAAGGACGGCGATGACTTCGACCTGAAGGTCAGTGACCCGAAGAATCCAAGTTATCTGCTCATTGCCAACGACCCCGAGATGGAGAGCATCATCGGTGCACTGAATGCCTTGATTCTCAACCGCCTTGTAACGAGGGTGAATACAGGACAGGGCAAGAACGTTCCTGTCAGCATCATCGTCGATGAGTTGCCGACCTTGTATTTCCACAAGATAGACCGACTGATAGGCACAGCCCGAAGCAACAAGGTGAGCGTGGCACTTGGCTTTCAGGAACTTCCGCAGTTGGAAGCCGATTATGGCAAGGTGGGTATGCAGAAAATCATCACCACCGTGGGCAATGTGGTGAGCGGTTCGGCAAGAGCCAAGGAACCCTCGAATGGCTGTCGAGTGACATCTTCGGTAAAGTAGTGCAACTCAAAAAGGGCGTGACCATCGACCGTGACAAGACCTCCATCAACCTCAATGAGAATATGGACAGCCTGGTGCCTGCAAGCAAAATCTCCGATATGCCCACAGGTTGGATATGTGGACAGACCGCCCGTGACTTCGTAGTCACCAAGACCGGGATGAACGGAAGCATGAACATCCAGGAGAGCGAGGAGTTCAAGACATCCAAGTTCTACTGCAAGACCGACTTCGATATGACGGAAATAAAGAAGGAGGAATCGGAGTATGTCCCTCTCCCTAAGTTCTATAAGTTCAAGTCGAAAGAAGAGCGAGAGCGCATCCTCTACAAGAACTTCGTTCAGGTTGGGGAGGACGTGAAAGCCATGATTAAAGAGATTCAGCAGTTCCGCACTATGATGTAGTGATATTGATTAGAGTGCGGTGAGACATCGCACCTCCTATATAAAATAATGTAATGAGAAGATACATCATCGTACTATTGAGCATGTTGGCCATCTGTAGCGTGCCCTGTCAAAGCCAAACCATTGACAGGGCACTGTTTGAACGGATGGTAGCCATTACCAAACACTTCGAGGGTTGGCACGACCCAAAGACCACACCGGGCTATGTGGGCTATGGTCACCAGCTACAGAAGGGAGAGCGTTTCCCGAAAACACTGACACGTCAGCGTGCAGATTTGCTGTTACGGACAGACCTCCTCCGGCACCTGCGCCTATATGCCCGTTATGGCAGGGATGCTTATCTGCTTGCCACCCTCTCGTACCAGATTGGACCAGCCAAGTTGTTAGGCAATGGACGATACCCGAAAGCGTCCCTGCTCACCCGATTGGAACGTGGCGACAGGGACATCCTGCCACTCTATCTGAGCTATTGCAAATGGAGGGGAAAAGCAGTGGCATCCATTAGGAAACGGAGGTGGGTGGAATATCAGCTGTTGTATGCCGAGCGGTGAGGCACCATCCCTCCTATACCTGTTTGTCTGTCACTTATATTATATATAAAGGTAATAATTGCAATTTCAATGTTAAAGTCAGAGCATTATGGCATCCATCAAATTAAAGTTCAGAACATCATCTGTTCAAGAGAAAGAGGGTCGCCTGTATTATCAGGTGATACACAATCGTGTGGCACGTCAGATCCATACAGAGTACAGAATCTATTCCTCAGAGTGGGATGCGGACCATTCAAACATCATTTTGCCAACTTCCGTCACTCCACAACGTCAAGCCTATCTTCTTTCCTTGAAAGATACATTGGATGCTGACAGGAAGAAACTGCTGTTGGTCATTGCACGGTTGGACAAGGAAGGGCAGTCATATACAGCAGACACCGTCGTTGACAACTTCCATGAGGGAAAAGAATTACATGGCATTATCGGCTATACGCTGGAGTTGAACGAAAAACTGAGACGCATCGGCAAGAAGCGGATGGTAGCAAGGTACAAAACCACCCTCAACAGCCTCCAGCGTTACCTGAAAGGAGGCGATGTGCCATTGGAGGAAGTCGATGGGACAACGATACAAGGCTATGAACAGTGGCTGAAAGACAGCGGACTGTGCCGCAACACCACCTCTTTCTACATCCGCAACCTGCGCACCATCTACAATCATGCCGTAGATGACGGACTGGTCATCTCTTCCTCACCGTTCAAGCATGTATATACCGGCATCGACAAGACCGTCAAGCGGGCACTCCCCTTGGAAATCATCAAGCAACTGAAAGAGCTGGACTTGAGTCTGAACCCCCCGTTTGGAGCTTGCAAGGGATATGTTCCTGTTCAGTTTCTATACCCGTGGGATGTCGTTCATCGATATGGCACAACTTACACCAAGCAATCTGCATGGCAGTACGCTCATTTACCGCCGTCAGAAGACCTCACAACAGTTGCACATCAAATGGGAACCTGCCATGCAGGAGATAGTGGCGAAGTACAAAACAGATGATTCTCCCTACCTGCTCCCTATAGCAAAAGGAGAGGGAGCCATATTCTGGAGACAGTACAAGAATGCCTATAGCCGTATCACCAAGCAGTTGAAGAAAATCGGAGAATGATAGGCCTGTCCGTACCCCTGACCACCTACGTAGCCCGCCACTCCTGGGCAAGCATAGCCAAGAGCAAGAACGTGCCCGTATCTACTATCAGCGAGGCATTGGGGCATGACTCCGAGAAAACCACACAGATATACCTCTCCTCATTGGACACCTCTGTCGTTGACAACGCCAACAATCTCATCATCAATTCTCTTTAGGAGGTGCAGCGTCTCACTGCACCTTTATTTCAATATTTATAACTATTGTATTGCGGTGTGATACCGCAACTATAATAAAAAAAGTCGGGGATTGTTGAGCAAAAAGGTGTTTCTCTCTTTAAGAGAAACTCTTCGGGATGCAAAAGTATGAAAATAACTCCAATTCACCAAATTATATAGCGACTTTTTTACAAAAATGCTAAAATTTGTTGATTTCCGTCAAGCAATTGTTGAGCAAATATGTCTTTTACGATAAAATGATACCTCAATATCAACTGTTTAGCAAAACGATATTTCTCTTAAAGAGAGAAACATCTTTTGCATACCTTTTCCGACCGAATTTTTATGTCGTAAAGAGGGGCTTTGCAGGGGGTGGACTCAGAAATATGAGAATAGATGACTATTGTAGTTGAAACACATAGAAAGTTGCTGATATACAGACCGATACGCATATCGGGATGAACCATGAGTACGTTCTTTTCTCAAAAAACACATGTCAAAACAGTATGGTGAATGTATTGGACAAGGATAAGATACTGTGGTATGTCATGCGGGCCTACAAGAACGAGAATACTGCCGAAGATCGGCTCTCTAATGAAACGTATGGCTTAGAGTATTTCATACCCAAGCAGAAAGTCCTTCGCACTGTCAAGGGCAAGAAAGTCTTTTTCATGGTACCCGTCATCCATAGTCTGGTGTTTGTGCATGCAAGTCATCAGAAGATTGTTGATTTCAAACACAATTATTATTACGACCTACAGTTTGTCACATGGAAAAGTGGCGGAGAACTTGTCTATCTGACTGTACCTGATGAAGACATGACCAACTTCATCAAGGTGTGCAAGCAGGCAGATGAAGAGGTACACTTCTACAAAATCAGCGAAATCAACAAGGAAAAAGATAAAATCAACATTGAAAAAGGTAAAAGAGTAAGGGTACATGGCGGACCGTTCGACCAGGTGGAGGGCTACTTCATAAAAGTGGCAAAAAAGAGAGGTCGGCAGCTTGTCGTCATTATTCCCGACCTACTGGCGGTTTCAGCTGAGGTGAAGCCGGAATATATTCAAATCATAGACTGAGATTATGGAAACACGAATTACCCCCCCCCGAATTGATTGATACAGAGGGATTAGTACAGGACAGACCGACACAAACGGCCTATTAAAGTTAGATAGAGAATGAGTTTAATTTGGATTGTCAACATCCTGTCGGTATTCTTCCTGTGCGTGTTTTTCGCAGGAATCGTGATACCGCAGATTCTGCTCATCGCCTTCCGCAGGCGACTGTTCGACGAGCCGGACGAGCGGAAGATACATCAGTGTGTAGTGCCTCGCCTTGGCGGTATGGCCTTCAAGCCCGTAGTGTTCTTCTCCTTTGTCCTGCTTTTGGCGGTCAATGTCTCAACCGGACATGATGAGCTGCTTAAGGAAATAGGCGCAGAAGCGTTGCCATTGGCATACGCCTTCTGCGCCATCATCATGTTGTACCTTGTCGGCATTGCCGATGACCTTATCGGTGTGCGCTACCGTGCCAAGTTCTTTATCCAGATAGTCTGCGGCATCATGCTGGTGGCTGGCGGAGTGGAACTGTCCGACCTTCACGGAATGCTGTTCATCCATTCCATGCCGTCGTGGATTAGCATCCCTCTCACCGTTTTCGTTACGGTTTTCATCATCAATGCCATCAACCTCATCGACGGCATCGACGGACTGGCCTCTGGGCTGTGCAGCATTGCCTTCCTGTTCTACGGGATGACCTTCATCTGGTTCCACCAGTATCTCTATGCCATGCTTGCCTTCGCTACTTTGGGCGTACTCATACCATTTTATTATTACAAGGAAATATATATCGAAACCGAACGAATTATCATTCGAAATTTCAAACAGAAGGATGCCGAAGGGTTGTTGGAGTATCTTTCCCATCCGCGTGTGAATTGCTTTGCCGGAGACCGCCTTTGTTCCAGAGAGGCGGCATGGGCATATATGCAGTATTCCCCGAAAGACATGCTGCGCTATGCGGTGAGTCTGAAAAAAAGATGACTTTATTATCGGTGACGTGTTCGCTTTGCGTGAGAATGAAGACACTTATAATGTGGGGTGGCATTTCAACAAACGTTTTGAAGGCAAAGGATTCGCTTGTGAAGCGGCAGCCGGATTGTTGGATTATCTTTTCCGAGAGGCGGGCGCACGGCGTATCTATGGATTTGTGGAAGATGACAATATCCGCTCCAAACGCTTATGCGAACGTCTTGGTATGCGCCGCGAAGGATGTTTCAAAGAGTTTGTGACATTCGTAAACAATCCTGACGGCTCCCCAAAATATGAAGATACCTGTGTTTATGCCATTCTCGAAAAAGAGTGGAATACCATCCGTCAGTGGTGACACACCAAACCTATTATGAATTAATACAAAACAAGAAGAAAATATGAACAAGCAATTCATTATCACGAATTTCGCCGCATTTGCTCTCATGCTGTTCCTGCCGACCGGATGCAGGCAGGCGGACGGCAAGCAGGATGCGGTGCAGAGTTATCGGGTCATAAAGGTCGCGGCAAGTCCGGTGGAAATCTCCGAGTCCTATTCCGCCGCCATACGCGGACGGCAGGATGTGGACATCCTGCCGCAAATATCCGGGCGCATTATCCGTCTGAAAGTGAAAGAGGGTGAACGGGTGAAGACCGGTCAAGTATTGGCTGTAATTGACCAAGTGCCCTATCGGGCGGCATTACGCACGGCGCAGGCCAATGTCAGCGCGGCACAGGCAAAAGTGGAAACGGCAAGAATCGAGCTGCGGGGCAAGCAGGCATTGTTTGACGAGAAGGTCATATCCGACTACGAGCTTTCTCTCGCCCGGAACCAACTGGCAGTGGCGTGTGCTGAACTCGAACAGGCAAAGGCACAAGAATCGGATGCACGCAACAATCTCTCCTATACGGAAATCAAAAGACCCGAGCAACGGAGTAGTAGGCACATTGCCCTATCGCATCGGTGCGCTTGTCGGTCCCAATATGGCACAGCCTTTCACGGTCGTGTCCGACAATGCGGAGATGTATGCCTATTTCTCCATTTCGGAGAATATGCTACGGCGATATTTGGCTCGCTATGGCTCGATTGACAGCATGATAGCCGGGATGCCGGAAGTGGGCCTGCAACTCAACGACGGCAGCCTGTACAAGGCGAAAGGACGTATTGAAACCGTAAGCGGCGTGGTGGATCCTGTTACCGGAACGGTACAAATCAAAGCCCTGTTCCCCAATCCCGACCGCGAACTGTTGAGTGGCAGCATCGGCAATGTCATCCTTCAAAACCCGAAAACGGAGGCCGTAACCATTCCCATGACCGCCACCGTGGAACTGCAGGACAAGATTATCGCTTACCGTCTGAAAAACGGACAGGCGGAAGCCGCCTATCTCACGGTGGACCGCCTGAACGACGGCAACCGGTTTATCGTAAAAGAAGGTCTTTCGGTCGGTGACACCATTGTCGCCGAAGGCGTGGAACTGGTGAGAGAAGGCATGAGCATAACCCCTAAAAACGAAACGAAATGAACCTGCGATTTTTTATAGACCGCCCGGTGTTTTCGGGCGTTATCTCGGTGGTGATTGTACTGTTGGGCATGATTTCCATGTTTTCCTTGCCGGTGGAACAATACCCCGACATCGCACCTCCGACCATCAACGTATTCGCAACTTATCCTGGAGCAAACGCTGAAACTGTGCAGAAGGCAGTGATAACCCCTCTGGAAGAAGCCATCAACGGCGTGGAAGACATGACCTATATGACTTCCACGGCATCGAATACGGGCGATGCTTCCATCAACATCTATTTCAAGCAGGGAACCAACGCGGACATGGCGGCGGTAAACGTGCAGAACCGCGTGAACGGCGCGCTGAGCCAGCTTCCGGCGGAAGCCACCAAGACCGGTGTCACCACTGAAAAGCAGCAGAATGCCGAACTGATGACTTTCGCGCTCTATTCGCCCGATGACCGCTTCGACCAGACCTTCCTGAACAATTACGTGAAAATCAATGTCGAGCCGAGGCTGAAACGTATCAGCGGCGTGGGAAAGGCACAGTTGTTCGGTTCCAACTACAGCATGCGACTTTGGCTGCGTCCCGACAAGATGGCGCAATACGGGCTTATCCCCGATGACATATCCACCGTACTCGCACGACAGAACATCGAGGCCGCCACCGGCTCCTTCGGTGCCAATCATCCTACCGCCAATGAATACACGATGAAATACCGCGGACGCTTGTCCGGCGCGGAAGAGTTCGGTGAGTTGGTCATCAAGTCACTGCCGGGCGGCAATGTGCTTCGGCTGAAGGAGGTTGCCGATGTGGAACTGGGCGATGAATACTACAACTATTCCTCCGAAGTGAACGGGCATCCGGCAGCCATGATGCTCATCAACCAGAAAGCCGGGTCCAATGCTTCAAGCACCATCAAGGAGATTCACGAAGTGCTTGACGACCTCAGCCGGGACTTGCCCGAAGGGACGGAATTCGTGGTGCTTACCGATACCAACAAGTTCCTGTATGCTTCCATCAATTCTGTTATCCGGACACTTATTGAAGCGATACTTCTGGTTATCGTGGTGGTATATGTATTTTTGCAAGATATTAAGTCCACGCTTATTCCTACGATATCCATTTTCGTCTCCATTATCGGTACGTTCGCCGTGATGTCCATGATCGGCTTCTCCGTCAACCTGCTCACCCTGTTCGCGCTTGTGCTTGCCATCGGAACTGTGTCGATGATGCCATTGTGGTGGTGGAAGCGGTGCAGGCGAAGTTCGACGAGGGCTATCAGTCTGCGGTTCTCGCGGCTGATGATGCCATGAAAGGCGTTTCGTCGGCTATCCTGACCTCTACCATCATCTTTATGGCAGTGTTTTTCCCCGTTGCCATGATGGGCGGGACTTCGGGAGCGTTCTACACGCAGTTCGGTATCACGATGGCTGTTGCCGTGGGAATCTCGGCAGTCAATGCCTTCACACTCTCACCGGCACTTTGCGCGCTGCTGCTGAAACCCTATATCGATGAGCAGGGCAACACCAAGAACAATTTTGCAGCCCGTTTCCGTAAAGCGTTCAATGCCGTCTTCGACCGTCTGAGCCGACGCTATGTACGTGGAGTGATGTTCATTATCCATCGCCGATGGCTGTTGTGGAGCATCATAGGCATTTCTTTCGGGTTGCTGGTGCTGCTGGTCAATGTCACAAAGACGGGACTTATTCCCGAAGAGGACACCGGGACGGTCATGGTGAGCATGAACACGAAGCCCGGCACATCCATGGCTCAGACAAGTAAGGTGATGGAGCGTATCAACAGCCGTCTCGACAGCATCGGCGAGATTGAATACAGCGGTGCGGTCGCCGGTTTCTCTTTCAGCGGTTCCGGTCCCTCGCAGGCGATGTATTTCGTGACACTCAAAGACTGGGAGCAGCGTAAGGGAGAGGGGCAGTCGGTCAATGATGTCATCGGAAAGATTTATGCCGCCACTTCGGATATTCCCGATGCCACGGTGTTCGCCATGTCGCCTCCGATGATTGCCGGGTACGGCATGGGAAACGGTTTCGAGCTTTATTTGCAGGACAAGGCGGGCGGAAACATCGCCGCCTTCAAGGAAGAGGCAGACAAGTTTGTCGAAGCCTTGTCGCAGCGACCCGAAATCGGCGAAGTCTATTCCTCCTTTGCCACGGATTATCCGCAATACTGGGTGGATATCGATGCCGCCAAATGCGAACAGTCGGGTGTGTCGCCCGCAGATGTGCTTTCCACATTGTCGGGCTATTATACCGGACAATATGTTTCCGACTTCAACCGGTTCTCCAAGCTCTACCATGTGACCATGCAGGCTCCGGCGGAATATCGTGTGAATGCGGAATCCCTGCACCACATGTATGTGCGTGCCACCGATGGCGGCATGTCGCCTTTGAGCCGGTTCGTGCGCCTGACCAAGACCAACGGCCCGTCAGACCTCACCCGTTTCAACCTGTTCAACGCCATCTCGATTAGCGGGTCTCCGGCTCAGGGCTACAGTTCGGGGCAGGTGCTCGAAGCCATCGGCGAGACGGCACGTGAAGTGCTTCCGTCAAATTACACATACGAGTTTGGCGGCATTTCGCGTGAGGAAAGCAAGACGACCAACAATGCCACGCTTATATTCCTGCTCTGCATGGTTCTGGTCTATCTGATTCTGTGCGCCTTGTATGAGAGCGTGTTCATACCCTTCGCGGTTCTGTTGTCGGTGCCTTGCGGACTGATGGGCAGTTTCCTGTTTGCGTGGCTCTTCGGTCTGGAGAACAACATCTACATGCAGACCGGACTTATCATGATTATAGGCCTGCTTGCCAAGACAGCGATCCTGCTTACCGAATACGCCGGTAAACGGCGGTCGGAAGGCATGACGCTGGCACAGGCGGCATACAGTGCGGCAAAAGTCCGCCTGCGCCCCATATTGATGACTGTGTTGTCCATGGTGTTCGGTCTTGTCCCGCTGATGATGGCGCACGGAGTGGGTGCCAACGGCAGCCGTTCGCTTGCCACAGGTGTAATCGGTGGAATGATTGTAGGTACTTTGGCTCTGTTGTTCCTTGTGCCGTCATTGTTTATTGTATTCCAATATATCCAAGAACGTGTTAAGCATAATTAAATGAAGAAGACAGTAATATATATCATATTGTCGGGATGGATGCTTGCCGGCTGTGGCACATACAGCCGGTATCATCGCCCTGACCTCTCAACGGAGAATCTGTATCGGGACATGCCGGCGGACATTGATACAATGACCATCGCGTCCCTGTCGTGGCGGGAAATGTTTACCGACCCGAAACTCCAGTCCTTGATTGAAACCGGACTTGAACGGAACGCAGACCTCAATGTGGCACGGTTACGCGTGGAAGCGGCAGAAGCCGTCCTGATGACTGCCAGACTATCATATCTTCCATCACTGGGACTGACTGCCGAAGGTAATGCCAATAAACATGACGGAGCAACGGCAAAGACATATAATGTGGGAGCGTCGGCAAGCTGGGAACTGGACATCTTCGGCAAACTTACGGCGGCAAAGCGTGGCGCAGCCGCCGCATTACAAGGAAGCCGTGCCTACCGGCAGGCCGTACAGACACAGCTTGTCGCCACTATTGCAGACAGTTACTACACCCTTGCCATGCTTGACGCACAAATGACAATAAGTAACCGGACTTTGGAGAACTGGCGGACTACCGTACGCACTCTTGAAGCGTTGAAAAAAGTGGGGAAATCAAACGAGGCTGGCGTATTGCAGGCAAAGGCGAACGTGATGCGACTCGAAGCATCCCTGTTATCCATACGCAAGAGTATTTCCGAAACAGAAAACGCCCTGTCTGCGATACTTGCCATGCCGTCACACTCGATTGGACGAAGTGATCTGGCCGAGGCTGCTTTCCCCGATACTGTCTCGATCGGAGTCCCTTTGCAACTGCTTTCCAACCGTCCCGACGTGCGTCAGGCTGAAATGGAACTGGCGCAAGCATTCTACGCCACCAATGCGGCCCGTGCCGCCTTCTATCCCAATATTACCCTCTCGGGAATTCTTGGATGGACTAATAACGGCGGTGGCGTAATCGTAAATCCCGGACAATGGTTACTTAATGCCATCGGTTCCCTGACACAGCCGTTATTCAACCGGGGCGTAAACATCGCCAACTTGAAGATAGCCAAAAGCCGTCAGGAAGAAGCCAAACTGTTGTTCCGGCAATCATTACTGAACGCAGGAAAGGAAGTGAACGATGCTCTGACCGCATGGCAGACGGCAAAATCGCAAATTGAAATCAATGCTCGGCAGGTTGAAACATTATGCGACGCTGTGCGAAAGACAGAATCGCTGATGCGTCATTCCAATACCACCTATCTGGAAGTGCTGACCGCCAAACAGTCTCTTCTCGAAGCGGAAGTGCAACAGTTACAAACTCGTTTTGAACGCATACAAAGTATAATTAAACTTTACCATGCGTTGGGAGGAGGAATGTAACTTTACAAGAATTATAACCTAATACTGAACCATGTTGTGTAATTTTTATATTTCAGTCGTCATAAACTTATAAATAAGTAATTTAGTATGCAAAAACAAATTAAAAAGTCTTCTCTTTTTTTGAAGAGAAGCAACACCTGACCCACTTCGCTACCGAACAGGATGTAGCAGAAGAATTGTTTGAGTTACTCTTAGAAGCGAGAGAACTCTATCTTCAGGATGTGATTTTGAATGGCAAGCGGTATGACCGCTATGTGGATGACTTCATCAACAGTCATCGGTATATCAACTGCAACAGTGCAATTTGCCGAAACTGCCACGAGATGAACATCCACATCGTCAAGGGACTGCTGAACGAATGCGCCCACCTTATCCAGCCTCTTTTTGAGGCATCCGACTTCTCCTTTGAGAAGTGTATGGAGTTACAAAGGAAGTATGACCGCTCGGAACCGTTGCCGCCATACAGTTGGCACGGAGCAAGGGGGCTTTTGTGTATGGCATCTGCAACGTCGTGGGTGCCTCTATCCCAAGAAATACGGATTCCGGGACATACATCCATGTAGGACCTGAGATAGGTGTGGCTTCTACCAAGGCTTTTACAGGACAGGTAACGGTGCTGATGCTGCTTGCCCTCTGCGTGGGACAGATGCGTGGTACTGTGGATGATGCAACCGTAGAGAGGATTGTCCGGGAGTTGAAGAACATGCCCCTATATATCCTAAAATCCGCAAGCAATCTCAATGGCAATCTCAATTGCAGTAAAGAGCTTGAACACTATGCATCATGATAGTATGAGCGTGAATTTTGTCCGATTTGTGCATACCTTCCCCTTACCCCACAATGCGACTTGAGGCAATACGCAGATTAAAACCATAAGGAACGGACTTTATCCGAATCCAGTTTTGAAAGGTCTTGCATAAGCCCGGTTTTCAGTATAGATATTCAGCACGTATTGCCTTGCTGTCATGATCCACTTGGCAGGTACGGAGATGAAGCTGAAGACAAAAGCCTTTATGCGACTCGTTTCCTTGAGCCCGAAAGCCTTGGTGTCAAGCTTGCTAATGATGGTCTTATAGAAATTGTATATCAATGCCGTAAGCAGAAGGAATACGGTGTTCTCTGCCATGAACGACTTGGGGAGCCTGTTCCAGCCGAATCCGTTGTTCATATCATCGAATATACGCTCTTTGCCCCCACGCTTGTTGTAAAATTCGACGATGTCTCTTGTTGATGAGTCGTAATCGTTGGTAAGAATGCATCTGTAGGTGTATTCACCTTCCCACAAGTCAAGCTCTCCATCCATGCGCTTTTGTCTCTGAATGACAAGACGATAGCACTTGCCTTCCCATTTCTCAACGAGAATGGAATTGAGTTCAAACTGGATGCCGTTGATTTCCTCCGTCTTCCATCCCCTCAGTGCAAACAAGTCATCGTAGAGCGAACTGTATCTGTTGGCGCGGATGTAGAAGTGCGTGCAATGCTTCTCTATCTCACTGACAATTTCCTTCGAGCACGAACCACAGTCGGCTCTGAAGCGATTCACACGGATGCTCTTGGCTTCCAGTAGGGCAAAGAATCTCTTGTGGGTCTCAGCCTGATAAAAGCGCACATTTGTGTTGCCATCGCTGTTCTCGACATAGACAATCATGTCACCGATGACATATACGCCAGATCTGTAGCCGAGGAACTTCTTGTATGTCGGTTTGGCATCATACTTCTCTGTTTCAAGGAACTGATGGTCGAAATCAACATCGTAGGATTCCACCTCATTCAGCTCACCGGTGGAAACCAAGGCGTTTACAAGTAAGGTGTTGAGCTTGTCTGCCGTATTGAAATCATAGGTCTTGCCCTTATCGGAAGTATATGAGATGTTTTCCTGTGTCAGTTCCTTGATGGCTCTGAGGATGGTATCAGAGCTGCATGTGCGCAAGGTCGGATTATACGAGAGATGACGCATCAGATGCGATGTTACATCCTCCACGCATGAACCGCCACAGTAGTATACGCTCATCAGAGAACGAATAATTTCGCTGTACTGGTATCCGATGATACTGCGGCATCTCTGACCAAGTGTCTGGTCGATAATAGGGTGAAAGCATGGAGTCAAATTGCTCCATGATTGAAAAAATTCCTCCAAAAGATGTGAGTTTTTCGGATTAAATTTGTACCTTGCCATGTCTTGTTACGATTTACGCTTGTTTTGAATTACAACACTAAGATAAGTGAAAAATCTGACATGACAAAATCCTGCAACTTTTTGTTGCTCAGGAACTTATAAATAAAGTTAAATCAAAGTGTTGCGGAATTAAGGGAGATAATATAAATGGAAAAATACAACAATTGGAAACTTAAGTTTTATACAATATGGGCAGGGCAGGCAGTATCATTAATCACTAGTGCCATCCTGCAAATGGCGATTATTTTTTACCTTACAGAAAAAACAGGATCTGCGATGGTCTTGTCTATGGCTTCACTTGTAGGTTTTTACCCTATGCGGTCTTTGGACCAGCCATTGGTGTATTAGTGGATCGTCATGATAGGAAGAAGATAATGATTGGTGCTGATTTAATTATCGCAGCAGCTGGGGGCCGTGCTAGCTATTGTTGCATTGTATATGGAGTTACCTATCTGGATGGTTATGGTAGTATTGTTCATCCGTAGCATTGGAACAGCTTTTCATTACCCCCGGCTCTCAATGCGGTTACTCCACTTTTAGTACCAGAAGAACAGCTTACGAAATGTGCAGGCTATAGTCAGTCTTTGCAGTCTATAAGCTATATTGTTAGTCCGGCGGTTGCAGCACTCTTATACTCCGTTTGGGGACTAAATGCTATTATTGCCATCGATGTATTGGGTGCTGTGATTGCATCTATTACGGTAGCAATTGTACGTATTCCTAAGCTGGGTGATCAAGTGCAAAGTTTGAAACCAAATTTCATACGAGAAATGAAAGAAGGAATGGCTGTACTACGGCAAAATAAAGGATTATTTGCTTTATTACTCGTTGGAACATTATATATGTTTGTTTATATGCCCATAAATGCTTTATATCCTTTAATCACTATGGAATATTTTAATGGTACACCGATGCATATTTCTATTACGGAGATTGCTTATGCCTCTGGTATGTTGATAGGGGGTCTATTATTAGGGTTATTTGGGAATTACCAAAAGCGAATCTTATTAATAACGGCATCCATTTTTATGATGGGGATAAGCTTAACCATTTCAGGATTACTTCCCCAAAGTGGATTTTTCATATTTGTAGTCTGCTGTGCAATAATGGGGCTTTCGGTTCCGTTTTACAGCGGTGTGCAAACAGCTCTTTTTCAGGAGAAAATTAAGCCTGAATATTTAGGACGTGTATTTTCTTTAACTGGAAGTATCATGTCTCTTGCTATGCCAATTGGGTTAATTCTTTCTGGATTCTTTGCTGATAGAATCGGTGTAAATCATTGGTTTTTACTATCAGGTATTTTAATTATTTGCATTGCTATCGTTTGCCCAATGATAACTGAGATTAGAAAATTAGATTTAAAACAAAATTCATAGGAGGGCCATTTTTATGTATTTAATTTTCATGTAATTTTTCCTGCTAAAATCGTAGGGTTTTCCCTGCGTACAAGCAAATGAAAACATGCGATTATAGACAGGAGGAAAATGTTATGGAATTGATATTAAAAGCAAAAGACATTCGTGTGGAATTTAAAGGACGCACTTGTTTAGATATAGATGAATTAGAAGTGTATGATTATGACCGTATTGGTTTAGTAGGAGCAAATGGTGCAGGAAAAAAGCACTTTATTTAAGGTGATTTTAGGAGAATTAACTCCTCCAGGATGTAAAATGAATCGTCTAGGTGAACTTGCCTATATCCCTCAGTTGGACAAGGTAACCTTGCAAGAGGAAAAAGATTTTGGACTTGTAGGCAAGCTTGGTGTTAATCAATTAGATATTCAGACCATGAGCGGCGGTGAAGAAACAAGGCTTAAAATAGCACAAGCTTTATCGGCACAGGTTCATGGTATTTTAGCGGATGAACCTACCAGTCATTTAGACCGTGAAGGAATTGATTTTCTAATCGGACAGCTAAAATATTTTATAGGTGCACTGTTAGTTATTAGCCATGACCGCTATTTTCTTGATGAGGTAGTAGATAAAATATGGGAACTGAAAGATGGCAAAATCACTGAGTATTGGGGAAACTATTCTGATTATCTTCGCCAAAAAGAGGAAGAACGCAAGAGCCAGTCTGCAGAATACGAACAATTTATTGCGGAACGTGCCCGATTGGAAAGGGCTGCGGAGGGAAAAGCGAAAGCAGGCCCGTAAAATAGAAAAAAAGGCAAAAGGTGCTTCAAAGAAAAAAAAGTACTGAAGGCGGAGGGCGTTTAGCTCATCAAAAATCAATGGGAAGTAAGGCAAAAAAGATGCATAATGCCGCTAAGTCCCTAGAACATAGGATTGCGGCCTTAGGAAAAGTAGAAGCCCCAGAAGACATTCGTAGGATTCGTTTCAGGCAAAGTAAAGCATTGGAGCTCCACAATCCATATCCTATTGCTGGTACGGAAATTAATAAAATATTTGGAGATAAGGTATTGTTTGAAAATGTATCTTTTCAAATTCCGCTTGGAGCAAAAGTGGCATTAACTGGTAGTAATGGAACCGGAAAAACAACTTTAATCCAAATGATCTTAAACCATGAAGATGGAATTTCTATTTCACCTAAGGCAAAAATAGGTTACTTTGCACAAAATGGTTACAAGTACAACAGTAATCAGAATGTCCTAGAGTTTATGCAGGAGGATTGTGATTACAATGTATCGGAAATTCGTTCAGTGCTAGCATCCATGGGGGTGAAACAGAATGATATTGGAAAAAGCTTATCTGTTTTAAGCGGCGGAGAAATTATTAAATTATTGCTAGCTAAAAATGCTTATGGGTAGATATAACATCTTACTAATGGATGAACCGAGCAACTTCCTTGACATACCAGCTTAGAGGCTTTGGAAATACTAATGAAGGAGTATGCCGGAACTATAGTATTTATCACCCATGACAAACGGCTGCTTGATAATGTGGCTGATGTGATTTATGAAATCAAAGATAAGAAATTAAACTTAGTCCGATAATTAATTTACTTTTCGTATTTGACAGATCGTAAGTAGGCCAGTGAAAGAGGTTATTGATTTTATCTAAACGTTAAGTAGGTTAGACCTCTAATCAGGGAAAATAAGGCCTTCAAGATGAATTTTGAAGGCCCCCTTTCCATAGAAATATACGTAAAGCATAAGGAACACATGGCAAAAAAGGTGTTTCTCAACATGGGATATAGCTTTTGATATTGAAAGGAGTGATTCAGTATGATAGATAATATTATTCAATCAGTGACAGAAAAATTATCCTCTTTGCCTTATATAGAAGGCATCGTATTAGGGGGTTCTCGTGCAAGAGGCACCCATACAGAGGATTCTGATATAGATTTCGGAATCTATTACAATTCAGAGTTATTTGACATTACAGTAATTAATCAACTTGCTACAGAGTTGGATGATGAGAATAGAAGCAACCTTATTGTACCTCCCGGAGCATGGGGTGATTGGATTAATGGCGGCGGATGGTTAGTCATAAACGGGTATCATGTTGACTTAATTTTACGTGATATTAAACGGGTGGTACAAATAATCAAAGATACGGAGCAAGGAATTGCTACTGCTAATTATCAGACGGGGCATCCCCATGGATATATAAGTGCTATGTATCGAGGAGAATTAGCGATTAGCAAAATACTATATGCTAATGATGAAAACTTTTATGAGTTTAAAAAGCAAGCAGAACGTTATCCAACCGCTTTGCAGAAAGGATTAACTGAATTTTTTATGTTTGAGGCAGGTTTCTCTTTAATGTTTGCTGAGAACAATATAGATAAAGACGATGTATCCTATGTTTGCGGGCATTGCTTTCGAAGCATATCTTCCCTTAATCAAGTCTTATTTGCAGTAAATAAAGAATACTGTATAAATGAAAAAAAGGCTGTTAAGATGATCGAGGATTTTAAGATCAAGCCAAGCGATTACAAGGAAAGGGTCGATAAGGTTATTTCCTTAATATCAACTAATGTAGATTGTACAAGAAAAGGAATAGAGATTCTTCAAAGACTAGTAAATGAGGTTGAATACCTGAAAGGAGCCCATATTCAATGACGGGGCCAGATAAGAAAAAGCTTTATCCGAATGAAAATATAAAGACGGTTTGCTATATAAGTAATCTACCTAAAAGACCAAATGTTGAGATTGGTGAATACACTTATTACAGCGACAATAATAAATCTCCTGAGAAATTTTATGATAATATAGAGCACCACTACGAATTTCTTGGAGATAAACTCATTATAGGCAAGTTCTGTGCAATTGCAGCGGGTGTTAAGTTTATCATGAATGGTGCAAATCATAGAATGGATGGAATTACAACCTATCCCTTTAATATCTTTGGCTGTGGATGGGAAAAAGTGACTCCTACAATAGAACAACTTCCTTTTAAGGGTGACACAGTGATTGGCAATGATGTGTGGATATGTCAAAATGTAACCATAATGCCAGGTGTTAAAATTGGAGATGGTGCGATTATTGCTGCTAACTCAACAGTAGTAAAAAGTGTTGAACCCTATTCAATATATGGTGGGAATCCAGCTAAGTTTATCAAAAAACGCTTTAGTGACGAAAAGATTGAATTCTTGCTAAAGCTAGAGTGGTGGAACTGGAGCGAAGAGGAAATATTTGATAATCTTGAAATTCTAACATCCGAAGCAGGGTTAGAGGAATTAATGAATAAATATTCGAAAAGAGATGAAATAAATTAAGGAGGGGTTATAATGAACAAAGTAAATATAAAAGATAGTCAAAATTTTATTACTTCAAAATATCACATAGAAAAAATAATGAATTGCATAAGTTTAGATGAAAAAGATAACATCTTTGAAATAGGTGCAGGGAAAGGTCATTTTACTGCTGAATTGGTAAAGAGATGTAATTTTGTTACGGCGATAGAAATTGATTCTAAATTATGTGAGGTAACTCGTAATAAGCTCTTAAATTATCCTAACTATCAAATAGTAAATGATGATATACTAAAATTTACATTTCCTAGCCACAATCCATATAAAATATATGGCAACATACCTTACAACATAAGCACAAATATAATTCGAAAAATTGTTTTTGAAAGTTCAGCCACAATAAGTTATTTAATAGTGGAATATGGTTTTGCTAAAAGGTTATTAGATACAAACAGATCACTAGCATTGCTGTTAATGGCAGAGGTAGATATTTCTATATTAGCAAAAATTCCCAGGTATTATTTCCATCCAAAACCTAAAGTGGATAGCGCATTAATTGTATTAAAAAGAAAGCCAGCAAAAATGGCATTTAAAGAGAGAAAAAAAATATGAAACTTTTGTAATGAAATGGGTTAACAAAGAGTATGAAAAACTGTTTACAAAAAATCAATTTAATAAAGCTTTAAAATATGCGAGAATATATGATATAAACAATATTAGTTTCGAACAATTTGTATCGCTATTTAATAGTTATAAAATATTTAACGGCTAAAAACAATAGGCCACATGCAACTGTAAATGTTTAGTTATAGGTAGGGTAGCATAAGTTAAAATGCTATTCTGCCTTTTAAAAGTATGGTATACATTCCAGAGAGAGATTGGATATGTTCCCGCCTACCGATAGTGCCAAAAACGTAGTGGATATGTTTCCGAGAACGGATACGCTCAAATGACATTCATTCTGTCCTCTCGAGCCATGTGGAGTGCGTAGTTTTGATGTCAAGGGTAAGCAAATAAAGGGCGAAAAGAAAGCTATAAAACTGCTTGAAACTTTTTAATATAAACCTGAAAAATATGCCGAAAGGGTTAATCATATTTTTGAAGTACTCGGTCTTTCACTTTTTGAATGCTACGATATGACCGAGAAGTTTTATAAAGAAGTGAAAAAAATTGCAACGGAGATAAATA